>WNGA01002896.1_pt1 | contig 36365 bp, 36 predicted proteins | sample 5400061 | NCBI WGS metagenome assembly WNGA01 (sample SAMN13153366, study PRJNA577476) | soil metagenome | isolation source: 100 cm soil or saprolite under grassland replicate 2 | place: USA:California | collected 2016-06-15
AGCCCCCGAGTCCGTTCTCTCGGGTGCCGAGCGGCTACAACGGAGAGCGGCCGCGCCGGCGTAACCTCTCCAACAGGGCCCCGCTCCACGCGTCGACGGCGATCCCAGTTTCCCCCCAGCCAGCCAGCCGAGCGACGGCGACGGGGCCTTACTTCTTGGGCGGTTGGGGCAGCGGCAGCTTGATCGGCGGAAAGTCCCGAGATTTCTTGTCCCCGGATGGTGGCAGCGGCGGCCTCGGCTGCGGCGGAGGCGGTTTCTTGTCACTCATCGAATGACCCGGATCTGGACCATCACCGCAACCGCGACAACGGCCACAAAGAGACTTCGCAACCCCCAGAGGTACCACTGCTGCTTGCGCTCGAGAAACGTCTTGTTCCGTTCCCGAGCATCGCGGAGGCTGTCGCACATCGCCAAGGCCACCTCTTTGTGTGAGTGGCGATCGACGAGTTCGACGAGCGACCTCGCGTCGGCCCCATACGAGAAGCCGTCCCGAGGTCGGATCGACTGGGCAGCGCACCAGAGCACCCACAGGAGCACCAGGAAGGTGATGGCACCAAGGACGACACGATCGAGGCCGTCCAGGTGAACGCGTGAGGCAACGAGCCCGGCGCCAGCGACCACGAGGGTGAACAAGGCCGCGGCCTTCGTATCGAGTGCGGCGGCATCCGTAGACTGGTGGTCGATCTGTCCACGGATCTCGCCGATCGCGGCCTCCGCCGATGCCACGACCTCAGCGTCGGGTGGATACGTAGCCTGTGCCATGGCCCTCCCCCCTTCGTGTAGCGGATGTGTAGCCTTACGGGCTGGACTCGGCCGGACGATACGCCACAATCCGGCATCGCGGAAGCCCTCGCCACGCACGAAACGGGCCTAACCGGACCTCGGCGGATGCCCACCCCTCGAACTTGCACACCGCGGCCCGCAAGGGCGTGAGGGTTCGACTCCCTCCTTCGGCACCACGAGCCCGTTGCGGGAGCCGCAACTGATGGGCCGCAGAGTGGCCGGTTCGACGACTTTTGCGGCCGGCACGTTGCGGCAAAGGCAACGATCCGACTGCGGGGGGTCCCGTCGCGCCGCGCTGCCGTCACTCTGTTGCGGCAAACGCAATGCAGCCGAGCCCGAGGGGAGCGGGGGGCAGCGTCCCGGTGGATGCCGATCAACAGCCCCAGCCGGCTGCGGGCTGGCGGTCCGGGGTGTGCCCGAGGTTGACGCCATCGACACCGAGCCACAGCGCCCCGTGTTGGCCCCACCACGCCGTCGTGACCTTGCCCTGCGGCGGCGGCGCGCACCAGCATTCGCCGTAGCCCGGGATCTGGACATTGAACACGACCGTGTGCCCCATGGCTCGCGCGATGGCCGCGGCCTCGACCGGTGGCTTGCCGACCACGCCTTCGATGACCGGCTTGTCAGTGTCGAACTTCGTGACGTTCGTCGGACCGATGCCGACCGCGTTCTGGCAGCCGGCGCTGCCCCTGTCGAGATTCGGGATCGCGGAGCAGCCGGTGAAGAGCAGCAGGGCGACGACCAGCCAGGTGATTCTGACGATCGGCACGATCAGGCGCGGCGCAGCAGGCCGCCCAGCCGGTTCGACCGCTTTTCCTTCTCCTCGCGGGCGCCCACGACCAAGGACGGGTCTTCGCCGAACACGATTGCCGCGAGCCTGACCAGCCGCTCGGCGGGCGCCGACCGCGGCGCGCCCCGGACGACCGGGATGCCCTCATTGACCGCCTTGAGGTAGATGAACGGGTCGTAGGGCAAGTCCAGCGCGATGCGCGTGCCCAGGGCGCCCTCGATGTCGCGCATCTTGAGGATCTCCTTGGCGAAGGCGTTGTTGAGGACGAAGGTCGCCTTCGCGCCGACCGAGCCGACTTCGGCCAGGACTTCCAGGAGCGAATGGAGGGCCTTGAGCGCGGCGATCTCGGCTTGAACCGTGAAGATGACGCCATCGGCGCGGTCCAGGGCGGACATGGCCGGCTGATCGAGCTGCGAGCCTGCGTCGATGATGATCGAGTCGAAGGCGCTCAGAGCGGTCTCCAGGAGACGATCCACCTTGTCCGCCTGGACGAGCTCGGCCAGCTCCGGGGTGCCCGGCGCGGGCAGGACGTGGAGGCCGCTCTCGTGACGCGTCGTATACGAGCGGAGTAGCTCAGGCTCGCGCAACGCCGACTCGTCCCGGGCGACGTCGGCGAGCGTCTGGCGGACCGTGAGGTTGAGGTGGGTGGCCACCTGACCGAATTGACGGGCAAGGTCGATGAGGAGGGTCCGGTCCGGCCGGCGTTCCGCCACCGAGACCGCCACGTTGACCGCGATCGTCGTGGTGCCGACGCCGCCCTTCGGCGAGAAGCATGCGATGAGCCTCCGCACCGGGCGAGCCTTCGGGTCGTGGACGAGGGCGGGCGAGAGGTCGCGCGATCGCTGGAAGCGGAGCAGCAGCGCCTCGACCCTCGCCTCGAGCTCGCGCGCATCGAACGGCTTGGCCATGACGTCGTCGGCGCCCGCCTCCAGGAAGCGGATCCGGTCCTCGACATCGTCCGACTGGCTGATGCACAGAACCGGCACGGCGGACAGCGCCGGCGTCTGGCGGATCTCGCGGCAGACGTCTGCGGCGGTCTTCTTGCCGGTCACGACGTTGATGATCATGAGCTGGTGGTCGCCGGCCAGCCGGAAGGCTTCGTCGGCGGTCTCGACCGCGGTGACCGAGTAACCGACGCCGGCGAGGACGCCCCGGATGACCTCCCTGGAGGGGAGATCGGCGTCGAGAAGGAGAAGCGTGCTGGCTGGCACGTGAGCTCCCTGTGGGCTTGCTGGGTGGGTGGGCCGAGCGAACGCTGGACGGCCAGAGCATACAACTGTGCCATCTCCGGCCGTTCGGGCCGGGTCATGGTAGACTCCGCCGGTTCGTCCTTTCGGCTCCGCCCGGATGGGCCGCCGCGCCTGGCGCCCATTCCCACAGCGGGGCGATCCCCACAGGAAGGAGTAGAGAAGGCGCATGCGCCGCTATGAGCTGATGCTGGTGCTTCGGCCGGACGCTCCGGACGAGCGGGTCCAGGCCGTCATCGACCGCACGACCCGCGGCATCGTCGCCGACGGCGGATCGATCGTGAAGGTCGCCCCCTGGGGTCGCCGTCGACTCGCGTACCCGATCGACCGGCATCGCGAAGGGTCCTACCACATCGTGCTCTTCGAGGCGCCGACGACCGCGATCGCCGAGCTCGAGCACGGCCTCCTCATCACCGAGGAGGTCATCCGTCACCTCGTCACCCGCGATGAGCGACCGGTCAAGGCACCTCGCCGCGACGGCGCGGAGGAGGTGGAGGCCGGCCCGCCCGCCGAGGAGGAGGACGAGGACGACGATCGCATGGAGAAGATCGACGAGTCCGAGAGCGAAGCCGCTCCGGCTGCCATCGACTGACGAGGACCAGCAGCCATGTCGCTCAACAAGGCGATGATCATCGGCAATCTGGGTCGCGACCCGGAGATGCGCTACACCCCCAACGGCCAGTCGGTCACCCAGTTCACCGTGGCCGTCAATCGCAACTTTCGGGGCTCGGACGGGGAGTGGCAGGAGGAAACCGAGTGGTTCCGGGTCGTCGCCTGGGGCCCGACCGGCGAGCGGGCCGCGGAAAACCTCCGCAAGGGCGTCAAGGTCTACGTCGAGGGTCGTCTCCAGACGCGCAACTGGGAGGACCAGTCAGGCAACAAGCGCTACACGACCGAGCTCGTCGCGGATCGGGTGGTGAGCCTCGAGCGCCGGCCGCGCGCCGACGAGGGCGATCCGGGCTTCACGCCGCCGGCAGGGCGCCGGCCCGTGGAGGCGGCGGCAGGCTCGGGGCCGGCAGGTTCGGCATCGGCCGGCCCAGCGCCGGCCGGCGCGCCCGCCGGCCGTGGCGGCGACGAGCTCGACCAGGCGGACCTGGACGACCTGCCATTCTGATGAGCTGAACGGAGAGAACGACACCAGATGCCACCTGCCGCCCGCGCCAAGAAGCGCAACGACTACTTCCGGGACAGCCGCCGCCGCAAGGTCTGCGCGTTCTGTGCGGACAAGACCGTGCTGATCGACTACAAGGAGGTCAACCGCCTCCGCCGCTACCTGTCGGAGCGGGCAAAGATCGAGCCGCGCCGCAAGACCGGCACGTGCGCCCGTCATCAGCGGGAGCTCGCCGTCGCCCTCAAGCGCGCGCGCCTCGTCGCGCTCCTGCCGTACGCGCCGCAGCACCTGCGGCCCTGACCGGCCGCCGGTGAGGCCGACGGGCTGGCCTGCCGGGCCGGCCTCCCGGGCGCGAGAGGCCGGCACCTGACGTGCTCATCGGGTTGGCGATGCTCGGGGGAGGGTTTGGCGCCGGGGTCTTCGGCTCCCTTCTCGGGCTCGGTGGCGGCACCTTGCTCGTGCCGCTCCTCACGCTTGGGTTCGGGCTCCCGCTGCGCGAGGCCGTTGGGGTCAGCCTGATCGCGGTCATCGTGACCAGCAGCGCGTCGGCGTCGGTCTTCCTGCAGCGCCACGCCGCGAACCTGCGGTTGGGGATGACGCTCGAGTTGTTCACGGCCATCGGCGCGGTGGCCGGCGGCGTCATCGCATTCGCCGTGGACCAGCGGATCCTGGCCGGCCTGTTCGCGCTGCTCCTGACCTACGTCGGCGTGTCCATGCTCATCCGGCGTGGGACCGATTCGGCGGCAGCCGAGCCGGCTCACGAAACGACAAATGTCGAAGGGGCAGGCGCGCCGCCGCCGCCGCGGTCCCGGGGCTGGACCGCAGAGCTCATCGACCGACTGTCCGGACAGGGCTACCGGGTTCACCGTCTGGGCATCGGGTTCGTCGGCAGCGTGGGAGCGGGGATCGTGTCCGCCCTGCTCGGCATCGGCGGCGGGCTCGTCAAGGTGCCCGTCATGCATCTCGCGATGGGCGTTCCCCTGCGCGTCGCGACCGCAACCAGCAACCTCATGATGGGCATCACCGCATCGGCCTCGGCGATCATCTACCTGCTCCGCGGCGGGATCGACCCGTACGTGGCGGCACCAACCGCGATCGGGGTGTTCCTGGGCGCCTCGCTCGGATCGCGCGTCGTTCACCGGATCGACCTCCGAATCCTTCGCCTTCTGTTCACGGTCGTCCTCCTGTACACGGCCTTCCAGATGCTCCGACGGGCGACCGGTTGACGACCGGCGGGTTCACCGCAGCGGACCCGGGCGGCCCTGCGGCAGCCGGCCCAGCGGCCGATCCGACCGGCGATCGGCTGGACTTGGCGATTGCGCGCCTTCTGTCGATCGGGACCTGCACGGGCATCGCATTGCTCGCCATCGGATTTCTCTTCATGGTCCTGGCCGGCCGATCGCCTCTCGAACCGCACGCTTTCCTGCATGCGAGTCGCACGCCCGGCGAGCTCCTGGCCGGCGATCCGGAAGGTGTCCTGTGGCTCGGCCTGCTGGTCCTGATCGCGACGCCGTCCGCCCGCGTGGTTGCCTCGCTGATCGGCTACCTGCGCACCGGCGAGCGCGGCATGGTGGCGGTGTCGGTCGCGATCCTCGTGGTCGTGCTCGCCGGCGTCATCGTCGGTGTGGCCCTCGGTGAGACGGCCGGCTGACCGGAGCCTGACGCATGGATCTCCTCATCCTGGCCGGCGCCTTCGTGATCATCCTGTCCGGAGCGGCGCTGTTCACCAACGGCATCGAGTGGCTCGGCCGGAAGCTGATGCTGGCCGAGGGGGCGGTGGGTTCGGTCCTGGCGGCGGTCGGGACGGCGCTCCCGGAGACGATGATTCCGATCATCGCGATCCTGTCGGGCGGCGGATCGGCCGCTTCACACGGAGTCGGCGTCGGCGCCATCCTGGGCGCCCCGTTCATGCTCTCCACGCTGGCGATGTTCGTGACCGGCGCCGCCGTGCTTGCCGTGGGCCACCGGAGGCCGGCCGGGGACGTCATGCCGGTCGATACCACGGTGCTCGCCCATGACATGCGGTACTTCGCGCTCGCCTATGCGATCGCCGTCGGGGCGGCGTTCCTGCCGGCCGAACCGGTCTGGCTCAAGTGGATCGTGGCCGCCTCTCTCGTCGCGATCTACGTCTGGTACGTGAAGGGCCATTTCGAGGCGGATCCCGACATCGATGCGGAGGATCTCGCTCCGCTCCGGTTCCGCCGCCTGGACCCGGCCGGCCAGATCCAGAGCCCTGAGGCGCCGCGCCTGCGGGTCGTCAACCTCCAGGTCCTGGCGGCGCTCGGCCTCATCATCGTGGGCGCGTATTTCTTCGTCGACGCGGTCGAGCATCTGGCCACCTCGTTCGGCTTCGACGAGGCCCTGCTCGCCCTGGTCATCGCCCCGATCGCGACCGAACTGCCGGAGAAGTTCAACTCGATCATCTGGGTACGCCAGGGCAAGGACACCCTGGCCATGGGCAACATCACCGGGGCGATGGTGTTCCAGTCGACGATCCCGACCGTCGTTGCGCTCCTCTTTGCCGCGGACGCCTGGACGTACGGCGAGGGCAGCCGCCTGGCGTTCGGGTCGGCCGCGATTGCCTTCATGTCCTCGGCCCTGATCTTCATCCCGATGGCCCGCGCTCGCCGGCTGACCGGACGACGCCTGCTGGTGGGCGGCGCGTTCTACGTCGTGTACGTGCTGGCAGTCGTCCTTGCCCTGGCCAAGATCGTCTGACGCGGCCGCGTCCGCGACGCCGCGCGTTGTCCGTGGCGCAACTAACCCGGCGATTCGCGAAGTCGACGTCCGGCAAATCCTTGCCCTCGCACGCGGGCCGGCCAATCCGCGAACGGGTGCCCCCGCCTGCCGAGCCATTGCGGCGACGGCGCACGGAGCGGCTCGGACACCCAATCGGTCGGCGCGAGGCCCGCTGGTATACTCGAACGCACGTCCGATGACCTCCGCGGCGCCAGGATGCCGCCGATCAGGCAGGAGTGTCTGCATGCTGACCCAGAAGACTAGTGCGTCCCGGGCTCAAGCTGCGGCCGCGTCGATCGAAGCCGCGCCAGCCGTGCCGGCCTCGCCGACTCAAGCGGAAGCCGCGGCCCCGGCGGTCCAGGTCACCCGTGACCTCGACGGCCTGACGTGCTACTTCGAGGGCGACTTCGTCGCGATGCGGGACGCCAAGGTCAGCATCATGACCCACGCCTTCATGTACGGGACCGCCACGTTCGAGGGCATTCGCGCGTACTGGAACCCCGAGCAGGAGCGGCTCTACGGCGTGTTCCTCCGCGAACACCTCGAGCGGATCCGCAGGTCATGCCGGATCCTCCTGATGGATGACGTGCCGTCGGTCGACGAGCTGGCCGCGATCGTCCTCGAGACCGTCCGCCGCAATGCGTTTCGCGAGGACGTCTACATCCGGCCGTCGTTCTACAAGAGCACGCGGGCGATCGGCGTGCGGCTCCACCACCTGGAGCACGAGCTGTACGTGATCACGGTGCCGTTCGGGAACTACATCGATACCGACAACGGCGTCCGAATCATGACCTCGTCGTGGCGACGCAACGCAGATGAAGCGCTGCCGGCTCGCGGCAAGATCGTCGGCGGCTACGTGAACATGGCCTTCCAGAAGAGCGAGGCCGAGCTCAACGGCTTCGACGAGGCGCTCGTGCTGACCCCCGACGGCCATGCCTCCGAGGCCTCGGCCGCGAACCTGTTCGTGGTCCGCGATGGGGTGGTCCTCACGCCGCCGGTCTACGACGACATCCTGGAGGGCATCACGCGCTCCGCGCTCCTGGAGCTCGCGGCCGGCGAGGGGATCCGGACCGAGGTTCGTTCGATCGATCGGTCCGAGCTGTACGTCGCGGACGAGGTCTTCCTGTGCGGGACCGGCGTCCAGGTCAGCCCCGTGGTAGAGGTCGACCACCGGAAGGTCGGCACGGGCGAGGTGGGCCCGATCAGCCGCGCCCTCAAGGCCCGCTACTTCGACGCGGTGCGAGGGCGCCTGCCGGAGTACCGGCACTGGCTGACGCCGATGGATGAGGGTGGCTGAGGCGCTCGAGCGCAACGCCGCGGCGCCCGTCACCGCTGCGGAGCCGGTCGCTACCCTCGAGCCTGTTCCTGCCCTGGGGCCCGTCGCCACCCTGGAGCCTGTTCCTGCCCTGGGGCCCGTCGCCACGCTGGAACCTTTCGCCGCCGCGGAGCCCGTCGCTATCCAGGAGCGTGTCACCGCCAGGCTGCCCGCACCTGATGCGGTCGCGGACGCGCCGCGCACCACCGCCCTCGCCGTCATTCCCGGCTTTGCCGACTCATCCGGCGCACAGGCGCCCACCGAGATCGCGCCCGCTCCGGCCCCGCGGGCGAGCCGGCTGCTCGAGATCGTCCCGGGCGTCGTCACCTGGGCGCTCATCCTCGCCCCGGTCGTGCTGTCGTTCGGCTATCCGGAGATCGTGGCCTGGTTCGTTCTGAGCTTCGACTTCTACTGGTTCTACAAGGCCGTCGTCCTGGTCGGCAGCGTGGCCATCGCGTTCGGCCGGATGCGTCGGGTGATGGCCATCGACTGGCGGACGCGGGCCTTTTCCCTGGCCGACCAGCCCGCCCGCAGGGCGGAGGTCGAGCGACTCATCCCACTCGTCCGCGAACGGACCGCCCAGCTCGCCACCGACGGTCGGCGGCTGGCCGCCGCGGGCGGCAGGCGCGAGCTCGACCGGCTCGTGGCCGAGCGATGCGAGCTCGATCGGCTGCTCGAACGGCGGGGGGAGGCCATCGCCGCGCCGGACCGGCTGTGGCATGTGGCGCTGATCCCGACGTACACGGAGCCATTCGAGAAGCTCTACGAGACCGTGGCTGCGCTCGCCCGGACGGACTACCCGACGGAACTGCGCATGGTCGCCATCATCACCCGCGAGACCGACCTGGAGGGCCGCGAGAACGTGGCCCGACTCCGCGAGCTGTTCGGCGACCGGTTCCTCCACTTCTTCCACATCCTCGACCCCCTCGAGCCGGGCATCGTGGTGGGCAAGAGCTCGGCGATGGCCTACGGCGGGCGGTGGCTGTACCGGCGCCTCGTCGGCCTGGGCTTCGATCCTGCGGAGGTCGTGGTCACGGACCTCGACGCCGACTACCGGGTCCATCCGCAGTACTTCGGCTACCTGACGTACACGTTCCTGACCGATCCGGATCGCTTCCGGCGGCTCTTCCAGCCGGTCCCCATGTTCCACAACAACCTGTGGGCCACGCCGATCCCCGTTCGACTCGTTGCCGTCGGTGCGACCCATGTCCAAATGTGGCGATCGCTGACGCCCGAGAAGCTGGTCAGCTTCAGCAGCTACGCGGTGTCACTGCGGACGCTCCACGAGGTGGACTACTGGGCGACCGACGCCATCCCGGAGGACAGCCGGTTCTACTGGAAGAGCTTCTTCCGCTACAGCGGCGAGTTCCGGGCGGTGCCCCTGTTCATTCCCATGTACGGCGACGCCGTCCGGGCGCGGTCCTACCCGCGAACCCTCGCCCAGCAGTACCTCCAGATCCGGCGGTGGGCCTGGGGCATCACCGACATCCCGTACTACATCCACAACGCGATCCGGCACAGCGAGATTCCGCGCCGGCTGCGCATCCGCCGCCTGGTGGACCTCTGGCTGGACCACATCAACTGGGCGATCGCGCCGTTCGTCATGATCTTTGGGTCCAATATCCCGCTCGTCATCAGCTGGCAGTTCGGAGCCGGCCGGTTCGCCCAGACGACGCTCGGCCAGAACCTGCCGATCTATGCCTCGGTCCTGCTCACGCTCGCCTTCTGCTGCCTGCTGGTCCTCATCTACGTCGAGGATCGGATCTGCCCGCCGCGGCCCGCGTCATGGGGCCTGTGGCAGCGGCTGGTCAGCCGGCTGCAGTGGCTCCTCCTGCCCCTGATCGGCCTCGTCTTCAGCAACCTGCCGGCGCTGGACGCGCAGACGCGGCTGATGACCGGACGCTACCTGGAGTACCGCGTCACCGAGAAGGCCTAGCCCAGGAGGTCGGGCTCAGGGTGCCGGCGGCGGCGTCAGGTCGGGCGTGCTCCGGCCGGTCGTGATGACGATGTCGACGCGCGCGCTGGGGTCGGCCGCCAGGGTCGCCTTGACCCCGAACAGCGTCTCCAGGAACTTCACGGTCTCCGGCGCGTCCTGCTCGGCGCCGTTGTAGACCACGATCTTCGTGCGCGCCGCCTGGGCGGGCCGCTGGTTCGGGGCGCTGGCGTTGATGCCCTGGTACTCCAGGAACGCGGCGATCTGGTTGGCCTGACCGAGCTGTCCGGAGCCGTTGAGGATCCAGACGTCGGCGCCCTCCTCGGCGATCTTCTCGCGCAGGTCCTCGTTCGTCGGCGTACCGCTGAAGGCATCGCGAACGGCCTGGCGGATCTTGCCGATGTACGGCTCGATCTGGTCGCCGCAGCGGCCCAGGACCTCGCGCCCGTAGAGGGGCGGCGAGAAAACGTAGGACCGGATGTTGGCCGTGTCGACGCCGTCGGCCAGGCGGAACAGCGACGGCAGCTGGTCGACAGGCATGTCCGAATGGATGGCCGTCTTCAACGCCTGGACCAGGTCGGGCAACCGGGGCAGGAGCGCGTTCACGTTGGTCTGGTCCTTGAGCGAGACCAGGACCCGCTGCTGCCGCTGCGAGCGGTCGAAGTCGATGGAGCCGTGGCGCGATCGCGCGTAGACGAGCGCCTCCGCGCCGGTCATGTGCTGGATGCCGGCCGGAATGTAGACGCGGGCCAGGCGACTTCCCGGGCCTTCGGCCGGGTAGGTGTCGTCCAGGACCGGGAACTGGACGTTGATCGTGACGCAGGGGGACGTTGACCGTGTCGCGGGGAAGGCTGAACAGCGCCACCTGCTTGGTCTTGGGGTCGATGCTGGCGACGATGAGGGTGTCCGTGTTGAACGTTCCCTCCCTGGGCCGCTGATCGGAGCCGATGAGAAGCACGTTGAGGCGGCCGCCGGTCCATGGCCTGGCGCTCACCGTGGGTGCCGATGTCGCACCCGGCGGCACGGTGCCGCCCGGGATCGTCGGCGATGCGGAATCGCCCGGCTCGGCCGGCTCGGGCGACTCGGAGGCGCCCGCCTCGGGGCAGGCGTTCTCGCCGGTCGGGTCGAAGATGCAGGCGATCGCGCCCTGGCCGATGGAGCCGTAGTAGGCGACGACGGCGTGATTACCGGCCATCACGATGATGACTGCCAGCAGGCCGGCGAGCGACAGCGGGCTGGCCCCCAGCCGAGGCCGCCCGAGCCGGCCACCGCCGCTCATCTCGAAGGCGTTGATGTAGCTCGCGACCCGATAGGCGTCGATCGCCGCAACGACCCGGTAAACGAGCGCGACGAGGTTGAAGAGCTGGATGAGGACGAGGAATCGGGCAATCTCGCCGATGAGCTCCAGGGGACTCATCCGGATGGCGATGCCGGCGGTCAGGGCCGTGATCAGGATCGGCGCCGCGGCGAAGCCCAGGGCCCGCTCGTACGCGCCGGCGTACGCGTGTCCCAGACCCGGAAACAGGAGCGAGAGGAACGCCGCCGCGAACGCCGACCGACGGCGCGCCTGCGGTGCCTGCTGGGAGGACATCGTCGGGTAGGATAGCCGGACTTCAGCGTCCGAGCCGCCAAGGCCAGTCAGAGGAAAGCTTGTTCGAGCCGGTCAGTGCCAAGCCCGATCTCATCGCCCAGGAGCACGCGATCCTCGAACGATGGGCGGAGCGGAGGACCTTCGCACGACTGCGCGCCCAGAACGCCGACGGTCCACGCTGGAGCTTCCTGGACGGTCCGATCACCGCCAACAACCCGATGGGCGTCCATCACGCCTGGGGCCGGACGTACAAGGACGTGTTCCAGCGCTTCCAGGCCATGCTGGGCAAGAGCCAGCGCTGGCAGAACGGGTTCGACTGCCAGGGGCTGTGGGTGGAGGTCAACGTCGAGCGCGATCTCGGCTTCACCTCCAAGCGCGACATCGAGGATTACGGCATCGCCGAGTTCGTCTCGCTCTGCAAGCAGCGCGTTCTGACCTACGCGGCCCGCCAGACGGAGCAGTCGATCCGTCTGGGTTACTGGATGGACTGGAACGACCCCGACGAGCTGCGCCGGCTGCGCGACCTGCTCGCCGTGGACCCGGCCGCCCCGGCAACGACCCAGGGAACGGCGGGTCGCGTCACCGACTCCGTGGAGATGCTCGTCGGCCGGCTGGGCATGCCGGACGTCGGGGGCAGCTATTTCACGTTCAGCAACGAGAACAACGACCTCATCTGGGGCTTCCTGGCCGAATGCCACCGGCGGGGCTGGATCTACAAGGGCCACGACACGATGCCGTGGTGCGCCCGCTGCGGCACGGGCCTCTCCGAGACCGAGGTCAACGAGGGCTACGCCGACCGCGAGGACCCCGGCCTGACGATCCGCCTCCCGCTCGTGGACCGGCCCGGCGAGGCGCTCCTCGTCTGGACCACCACGCCGTGGACGCTGACCTCGAACGTCGCGGCGGCCGTGGGCAAGGACCTCTCCTATGTGCGGATCCGCCAGGGGGAGGGCACGTACTGGCTGGCCCGAGGCACGCTGAAGACGGCGATCGACGGACCGTTCGAGGTCCAGGAGGAACGGCCGGGCCGCGAGCTCGTCGGGTGGCGGTACGACGGACCGTTCGACGACCTGCCCGCCGTTCGCGACGCATTCGCCAAGGGCACGCGCGATGAGCCCGCCAGGCCGTATGAGCACCGCGTCGTCGCCTGGGATGAGGTGGGCGAGGATGAGGGCACCGGCATCGTTCACGTCGCGCCCGGCTGTGGGTCGGAGGACTTCCAGCTCGGAAAGCAGCTGGGATTGCCCGTCATCGCCCCGCTCGACGAGAACGGCATCGTCGTCGAGGGGTTCGGCGCCCTGAGCGGCCGGGACGTCCGCGACGTGACCGAGCCGATCGTCGAGCACCTCAAGCGTGAGGGCCGTTTCTATCGCCTCCAGCCATACAACCACCGCTATCCCCATTGCTGGCGCTGCGCGACCCCGCTCGTCTTTCGGCTCGTCGACGAGTGGTTCATCAGCATGGGTCGGGTCTACGACAAGCCGCGCTCCGAGGTGACCCCGGCCGAGGTCGATGCGAGCCTGCGCTACCAGATCATGGAGGTCGTCGATCAGATTCGCTGGATCCCGTCGTTCGGTTACGAGCGGGAGCTCGACTGGCTCCTGAACATGCACGACTGGATGATCAGCAAGAAGCGCTACTGGGGGCTGGCGCTGCCCATCTACGAATGCCGGGCCTGCGGGACGGTCGAGGTGATCGGCGGCCGGGAGGAGCTGCACAAGCGTGCGGTTCAGGGCTGGGACGCCTTCGAAGGGCACACACCCCATCGGCCGTTCGTGGATGCCGTCAAGATCGCCTGCCCGTCCTGCGGTGCGGAGGTGTCGCGGATCGCCGACGTCGGCAACCCGTGGCTGGATGCCGGCATCGTCCCGTTTTCGACGCTCCACTACCGCGAGGAGCCGGACTACTGGGCCAACTGGTATCCGGCCGACTTCATCACGGAGAGCTTCCCCGGCCAGTTCCGGAACTGGTTCTACTCGATGCTGGCGATGGGCACGGTCCTGCGCCGCGAGGCGCCATTCAAGACGATCTTCGGCTACGCGCTCGTCTACGGCGAAGACGGCCGGCCGATGCACAAGAGTTGGGGCAACGCGATCGACTTCGACGAGGCCGCCGAGCGGATGGGCGTCGACGTCATGCGCTGGCTGTACACGACCGCCCGGCCGGATGACAACATCCGCTTCGGCTGGCACGTGGCCGACGACGCCCGGCGCGAGCTGCTGGTCCTGTGGAACGCGTACGCCTTCTTCGTGACCTACGCGCGGCTGGCCGGCTGGCAGCCGACCGAAGGGATCGGGCCGGAGGCGGCGCGGACGTGGAGCCCGATGGACCGCTGGATCCTGTCGCGCTCCGCCGGGCTGGCGGACGCCGCCGGTCAGCGCCTGGCCGACTATGACGCGCTTGGAGCCACCCGCCTCATCTCCTCGTTCGTCGACGACCTGTCGAGCTGGTACGTGCGCCTGTCACGTCGGCGCTTCTCGCGCAACGAGGATCCCGCCGATCGCGCTGCCGCGTTCGCCTCGCTCCACGCCGCCCTGGTCGTCCTGGCCCGCGTCCTGGCGCCGCTCCTGCCGTTCCTCTCAGACGCGATGTACACGAACCTCATGACCGGGATCGACCCGGCGGCGCCGGATTCGGTCCACCTCACCCGGTGGCCGGCGGCCGAGGTGACGAGGCTGCGCGAACCGGCGCTCGAAACGTCGATGTCCGTCGCCCGGCGGGCGGTGGATCTCGCCCGGACCCTGCGAGGCACGGCCGGGCTGAAAGTCCGCCAGCCGCTCGCCCGTATGTGGCTCGGTCTGCCCGGAATCGCGCTGACGGAGCGGGATGCCCTGCTCGACCTCGTGCGCGAGGAGGTCAACGTCAAGGCCATCGAGCTGATCGGCGCCGAGTCGGACCTCGTGGAGCGTCGCGTCAAGCCGCTTTTGCCGCGTATCGGCAAAAAGCTCGGTGCGGCGATCCCGGCCGTCATGGCGGCCGCCCGGGCGGGCGACGTCGAGATACTGGCGGACGGCGGCGTTCGGCTGGCCGGACTGAGCCTGGCGGCCGATGAGGTCGAGATCCAGCTGACGCCCCGGCCAGGGACCGCCGTCGCCCACGATGAAGGCCTCGTGGTGGTCATCGACACGCGGCTGACCCCCGAGCTGCGGGCGGAGGGTGATGCGCGGGAGCTGCAGCGCGCGATCCAGGACCTGCGCAAGGAGGCGGAGCTGCGGCTGACGGACCAGATCACCCTGTGGGTGGACGGGCTGACCTCGGGCGTCGAGGCGCACCTGGCGGCCGTGGCGACCGAGACGCTCGCCGGCCAGGTGGTCCGTACCTCGCCGCCCCCCGGAGCGACGACGGCGACCGTCGACCTGGAGGCCGGTCCGGTGACGGTCGGCCTCCGTCGCCTCTCGGAAGACGGATAGGCAGGGACGACATGTCGGAGGGTGGCGAGGCGGCGGGGAAGGCCGTGACGGCGCCCGCCGGCGATGGCCAGGCCGGGTCGATCGACCGGCCACGCTGGGGCTTGTTTGCCGGCCTCGGCGGCGCGGTGCTGGTCGTCGATCAGCTCGTCAAGGCATGGATCGTGGGTGCCGGCACGTTCCAGGTCGGCCGTCCCGTGGAGATCGCGGGCGACTTCGTCCGGATCACCCTGTCGCACAACCAGGGTGCGCTGTTCGGGATGTTCCAGGGCTCGGCCCTGCTGTTCGCGCTGGTCAGCCTGGCCGTGCTGGGCATCATCGTCTGGTACGAGGCGCGGGCCGGCCAGGACCTCCTCGTCTCGCTGGCCCTGGGCCTGCTCATCGGCGGCGCGATCGGCAACCTCATCGACCGGCTGCGGCTGGGCTACGTCGTGGACTTCGTGGACGCCGGCATCGGCGGCTGGCGCTGGTACACGTTCAATGTCGCCGACGCGGCGATCAGCACGGCGATCCTCCTCCTGATCATCCTGGCCGTCTGGCCGCAGCGCGCCACGGCGGCCTGACCGCATGGTTGCCGCGGAGACCCGCGACCTCACGGTGCCCGATGGGATCGGCCCGATCCGGGTGGATCGCTACCTGACCGACGTCACGGGCCTGTCGCGCAGCCGCGTCCAGCGGCTCATCGCGGCCGGCCATCTCACCGCGGCCGGTCTCCCGTTGCGGGCCAACGCGCTGGTTGGGCCCGGCGACCGGCTGCGGCTCGTCATCCCGCCCTCCGCGCCGCTCGACCTGATCCCGGAGCCCGACATCGCGCTGGACGTCGTCTTCGAGGACGACGACCTGCTCATCATCGACAAGCCGGCCGGGCTGGTGGTCCATCCGTCGCCGGGCCATGACTCTGGAACGCTCGTTCACGCCCTGCTGGGACGGGCGGTGGGGACCGGCGCCGAGGCACCCGAGCTGGCATTCGGCGGGATCGGTGGGGTCCTGCGACCGGGCATCGTCCATCGCCTGGATCGCGACACGAGCGGGCTGCTCATGGTCGCCAAGAACGATGCGGCCCAGACCGGCCTGATGGCTCAGCTCAAGGCCCGCCGGGTGAAGAAGACGTACCTGGCCCTGGTCCAGGGCAGCGTCGCGGCCGCGCTCGGCCGGATCGAGGCCCCGATCGGGCGGGATTCCCGGCACCGGATGCGGATGGCCGTCACCGCCGATGGCCGGCCGTCGACGACCGGCTACCGGGTCCGCGAGCGCTTCCCCGGATGGACGCTCCTGGAGGTCGACCTGGTGACCGGCCGAACCCACCAGATCCGGGTCCACCTCGACGCAATCGGCCATCCGGTGGCCGGCGATCCGCTGTATGGCACGGGGACTTCACGGCGGGGGCCGGAGGGCCTGGCTCGGCTGTTCCTCCACGCCTGGCGACTGGAGCTGAACGCGCCGTCGGACGGCCGGCTCATCCGGGCCGAGGCGCCCCTGCCAGCCGAGCTGGAGCGGGTGCTGGACGGCCTCCGGGCGGCGGTGGCGGCCCGGTGAGCTCGCGGACGGACGGACCGACGCTGACCTACGGCGCGCCAGGTGCGCTCCTGGTGATCATCAGCGGCCCGTCAGGGGTGGGCAAGGACACCATCATCGAGGCGCTACGGCGGCGACCCCGTGAACGCGACTATCACTTCGTGGTGACCTACACCACGCGAGCGGCCCGGCCGGGCGAGGTCGACGGGGTCTCCTATCAGTTCCTCAGCCCAGAACGGTTCCTGGAGCTGAAGGCCGCCGGCGAGCTGCTCGAGGCCACCAACGTGCACGGCAACTGGTACGGCACCCCCAGGCCGCAGGTCAGCCAGGCGCTCGCGGCCGGACGCGACGTCATCCTCAAGATCGACGTTCAGGGTGCGCAGACCGTCAAGAAGCGAATCCCCGACGCGGTCCTGATCTTCGTCGTCCCGCCGTCCCTGGAGACGCTGTTCCAGCGGCTCAAGGCGCGGGCCACCGAGTCGGTCGACGATCTGGAGCTGCGTCAGCGCAACGCGGCGCTGGAGCTGGCTCGCCAGGATGACTACGACTATGTCGTGGTGAACGAGACCGGCGAGGTGGAGCCGACGGCCGCCCGCATCGACGAGATCATCGCCGCGGAGCACCGCGACCATCCGGACCGCCGGCTCCCGATCTAGTCCCGACCCGGGCCGCGCTGCCCTGGGGTGAGCCGCGGGCCGGCGGCCACTGCCACAATGACCCCATGCCGATCGAGTCGTCGCAGGCGACACTGGACCTGGCGCCACCGGCGCCGCCGGCGGAAGCCGGACGACTGGTCGAGATCGCCGTGGATGCCGCCGGGGGGGCAGGCCGGCGGACGTACACCTACCTGGTGCCCTCGGCGCTCGCGGATCTGGCCGTGGGCGAGGCCGTCCTCGTCGACTTCGGCCGGCGGCAGGCGCTCGGCATCGTGGTCGGTGAGGCGAGCGCCGACCCGGCGGTCGCCGCCAGGCCGGTGGTCGACCGCGTCCGGGCCGACGGGCCCCTGCTGCCGCCCCTCTCGCTCGGGCTGGCCCGCTGGATCGCCGAGACCTACCTCGCCCCCACGACTCTCGTGGTCCGCGCGTTCTTGCCGCCGGGGCTCCTCGAGCGGCTCGAGCTCGTGGCCGAGCTGGCTCCGGCGGACGACGGCCGCGCCCCGACCCATGCCGATGCGCCACCGGGCATCGCGCCAGATGCGCCGCGGGGCATCGAGCCCGAGGGGTCAGAGGACGCGGATATCCTCGACCAGCTCGCCGCCCGCCCCAGGGCCGTCCGCGAGCTGTCCTCGGCGGAAGGACGGGCCCAGCTCCTGCGGCGATTGCGGGCGCTGGCGGCGAGCGGCCGCATCACCCTCGACTGGACGCTGACGGCGGCCGGCGCCGCGCCGCGCTTCGAACGCCACGTTGGTCTGACAGATCCCGGCAGCGTGGTGGCCGAGGCGCTTGCCGACGGCCGCAAGGCGGGTGGACGGCCGATCGGCCCGCGCCAGGCGACGCTGCTCGCGGAGCTGGCAGCCGACCGGCGGTCGGAACCGGTCGCGGCCGAGCTGGCCGCGAGGCATGGACCCGGCGCGATCGCCGGCCTCGTCCGCCGGGGCCTCGTCGAGATTCGCGTCCGGCGGCACGAGCGGCTGCCGCTGGCCCGCCGGCCGGCCGGGCGACGAGGCGCCAAGCCGCCGGAGGCGGCATTTACCGCCGCTCAGGCGGACGCGATCGGCCGCGTCCGTGAGGCGATTGCCAGGCGGGACCCGACCCCGTTGCTCCTGGATGGCGTCACCGGGTCCGGCAAGACCGCCATCTACGTGGAGGCGATCGTCGCGGCGCTGGAGGCCGGCCGACCGGCGCTCGTGCTCGTCCCGGAGATAACGCTCGCACTGCCACTGGTCGACCGGTTGCGGGCCGACGTCTCGGCAGAGACGGCCCTCATCCACTCCGGGCTGGCGCCGGGCGAGCGGGCCGACGAATGGCGGCGAATCCGGGCGGGCGGCGTCCAGGTCGTCGTCGGCACCCGGCTGGCGATCGGCGCCCCGTTGGCGGACGCCGGCGTCGTCATCGTCGACGAGGAGCACGATGCGGCCTACAAGAGCGACCGGACGCCCCGATTGCAGGCGCGCGATGCGGCGATCGAGCTCGGGCGACGAGCCCGGGCCGCCGTCCTCCTGGGCAGCGCCACGCCCGCGGTCGAGACGCTCGGCCGGGCCCGGCTCGGGAGATACCGGCGGGTGGTCCTCCCGACACGACCGAGCGGCGCCCCGCCCCGCGTCGAAGTCGTGGATCTGCGAGCGGAGCTCGCCGAGGGCAACCGCGGCCTCCTGTCGGGCCGGCTGGCGGCCGCGCTGTCCGCGCTGGACACGACGGCAGGCGAGCGGGCCATCCTCGTCATCAACCGGCGGGGCACGGCGTCGGCGGTCATCTGCCGGGACTGCGGGACCGCCCAGGCATGCCCAGAGTGCGCCCGGCCGCTCGTCTTCCACCAGGCCGGCATGACCCTGCGCTGTCACCACTGCGGCCGGGCATCGCCGTTGGCCGCGCGCTGCCCGACCTGCGGATCGCCGCGAATCCGGTACCTGGGCGGCGGCACTCAGCGTGTGGAGGCCGAGGTCCGGGCCCGCTTTCCGATGCTCCGTGTTGGCCGCCTGGACCGGGACGTCGCGGAGCGGCGCGAGGCGGCCGAGCGGGTGGTGGCCGCCTTCACCGACGGCCGCCTGGACGTGCTCGTCGGCACGAGCCTCGTGGCCAAGGGCATGGACATCCCGGAGGTGACCCTCGTCGGCGTCGTCTCGGCGGACGTCGCGCTCAACCTGCCCGACGAGCGAGCCGCCGAGCGGACGTACCAGCTCCTCGCCCAGGCGGTCGGACGGGCTGGCCGCGGAGCGACGCCGGGCTTCGCGCTGATCCAGAGCTATCAGCCCGAGCACCCGGCCATCCAGGCCGTCGTCCGCGGCGATCCTGCCGCGTTCTACGATGCGGAGCTGGCGACACGGGAGCGGTGGTCCGCCCCGCCGTTCGGCCGCTACGTGAAGCTCACCGTGGGCCTGCCCGATCCCGCCGCCGCGGAACGGGAGGCACAGGCCATGGCCGATCGCCTGCGCGGCGTCGCCGTCGATCGCGGCGAGCAGGTCGCGGTCATCGGGCCGGCGCCGGCCTATATCGCCCGGCGGGCGGAACGCTGGCGCTGGAACGTCGTGCTGCGTGGCCCGAATCCGACCACGATCCTGGACGGTGGGCTGGAGGCACCGTGGTCGGTCGACGTCGACCCCGAGTCGCTTCTCTGACGGTACCGGCTCGCATCCGGCGGACAGCGCAGCGTTCGAGCCGCCGCATCGGCCTCACCGTTACGGAACGCCAAAGCCAGCCGGGACTGGCGGCTCGGGCGGCGTTTGGGGCCCTTGCCAGCCTGGAGATCAGCTCGATCGATGCGCGAGCGGATAACGGCCGCGTTCCAGCCCGCTGCCGCAGTTCGGGTCGCTCAACTTTCGCCAGATACTGATCGGGCCGATGCGGAAAGGCCACGGATGAGCCCGAGGCCCGCGCCCCGGTGGGAGTCCCCGCTCGGCGGGTCCATCTGGGCGGCCAGGGCCGTTCGCTATACTCGCGGCCGTGAGCGTCAAACCCATCGTCATGCTCGGCGACCCGCGCCTGCGACTCAAGGGAGAGCCGGTCGAGAGCTTCGGCAAGAGCCTCCACGAGCTGCTCGATGACCTCGCCGATTCGATGCGGGCCGCCCCCGGCGTCGGGTTGGCCGCCCCCCAGCTCGGCGAGCCGCTGCGCTGCTGCGTGATCGAGGTCGAGGGCCGCCTCCACGAGCTGGTGAACCCCGCCATCGTGCGTTCGAGCGGCAACGATCGGGACCTGGAGGGGTGCCTGTCCATCCCGGGTTACGTCGCCTACGTGACGCGCCGAGAGCGCGTCTGGGTGATGGCCCAGAATCGCCTCGGGCGCACGATCAAGGTCGCCGGCAGCGGGCTCTTGGGTCGCGCCCTTCAGCACGAGCTCGACCACCTCGACGGCAAGCTCTACATCGACTACCTCGATTCCATGGACGAGCTCATCGCCGTTGGAACGGGCGACGAGGAAGAAGAGGCCGCAACCCGCGCGACAGCGCTGGCGTGACCGAGCCGGCCCGGACCGTCTTCTTCGGGTCGGGGTCGTTCGCGGAGCCGATCCTGGAGGCCCTGGCCGGCGCGCCGGAGGTCAATCTGGTAGCGGTCGTGAGCGCCCCGGACCGGCCGGCGGGACGACAGGGCAGGCTCGCCGCCGTCCCGGTCACGAAGCGCGCGCGCGATTTCGGCCTGGCGCTCCTCCAGCCGCCGCGTCTCCGGTCGCCCGAGGTGGCCGCCACCATAGCCGCCCTCCAACCACGACTCGGCGTGCTGGCGGACTACGGTCAGATCGTTCCGCCCCAGGTCCTGGACCTCTTTCCGGCCGGCATCCTCAACGTCCACCCGTCGCGCCTGCCCCGTCACCGCGGGGCCACTCCGGTCCCCGCCACGATCCTAGCCGGAGACCCGCTGGCCGGCGTGACGATCATCCGGATGGACGCCGGGCTGGACACGGGACCGATCGTCGCCGCCGTCGATTGGCCCCTGGCCGGGACCGAGACCGCGCCCGAGCTGGAGGCCAGCGCCGCCCGGTTCGGAGCAGAGCTCCTGGGGACGGCCCTCGGTGGCTGGCTCGACGGCAGCCTGGCGGCACGGCCCCAGGACGAGGCGGCGGCGACGCTCACGCGGCCGCTCCGCCGCGAGGACGGCCGGCTGGATCCTGGGAAGGGCGCCGCCGCCCTGGAACGCCAGGTTCGAGCCTATCAGCCGTGGCCGGGCAGCTTCGTCGAGGCCGACGGGCGGCGGCTCCTGGTATGGGCGGCGGAGGTCGTCCCGGAGGGCGCCGGCGATGCGCCGGGTCGCCTGGAGCCCGACGACGATGGCCTGGCGCTCACTACCGCCGGCGGCCGGGTTCGACTGGTCGAGGTACAGCCGGCCGGCGGCCGCCGGATGTCCGCCGGCGAGCTCCTGCGCGGTCGGCCGGGCCTGGCCGGTGCCACCGTCACGTGACGAAGGATGAGGCTCGGCGCGGCGCGTTCGATGAGGCGGGGCGCGACGCTCGACCAGCGCCCGCGCGACCCCGTGCGACAATGACGGGCCGATGACCACCGCTGCGGCATCGCCGCCGCCCACCATCCTCCCTGCCGGCGCCGCCGCCGGAGACGCTCGTCCGGGCCTGTCCGGGATCTCCCCGGAACGGCTGTCCGCGTGGCTCCACGCCGCCGGCTGGCCTGACTATCGCGGCCGGCAGCTGGCCGAGGCGGTCTGGCGGCGGCACGCCCGCGAGGTGGCCCATCTGCGGCCGCTCCCGGGGGACCTGCGCACCCAGCTCGACAGGGAATTCCGGATCGACACCCTCGTCCGGACCGAGATCCATCCGGCGGATGGCGGCCTGACCGAGAAGGCGCTCCACGTGCTCGGAGACGGCAGCCTGGTCGAGTCGGTCCTCATGCATTACCCGGCCGGGTCCGGCAGGCGCGAGCGCCATACCGTTTGCATCTCGAGCCAGGTCGGCTGCGCGGTGGGCTGCCCATTCTGTGCAACCGGCGAGCTCGGCTTCGGCCGCGACCTCACGACGGCGGAGATCCTGGACCAGGTCCGCTGGGCCGCCCGGCACCTCGCGGCGGATGGCCGCCGATTGACGAACGTGGTGTTCATGGGCGAGGGCGAGCCGCTCCTCAACCTCGACCGCGTGCTGGAGGCCGTGGGCGCCCTGGCCGATCCGCTCCGGTTCGGGCTTGGGGCGCGGCACGTCACCGTGAGCACCTCGGGCGTCGTGCCCGGCATCCGCCGGCTGACCGCCCTCGGCCCGCAGTTCACACTCGCCATCAGCCTGCACGCGGCTCGCGATCCACTTCGTGACGTGCTGGTGCCGCTCAATCGCCGCTGGCCGGTGGCAGAGGTCGTTGCCGCCGCTCGCGACCATGCCCACGTCACCCGACGCCGGATCAGCTACGAGTACACGATGATCGGCGGTGTGAACGACACCGAGGCCGATGCGGTCGCCCTGGTCGAGCTGCTTCGGGGCGATCTGGCCCACGTCAATCTCATACCCATGAACCCGGTTGCCCATACGCCCTGGACGGCCAGCCCGATGGCCGTCATCGAGACGTTCGCGGGCCGTGTGCGGGCTGCCGGCCTGTCGGTCACGATCCGGCGCAATCGCGGCCAGGAGATCGGGGCGGCCTGTGGACAGCTCGCCGCCGAGCACGCCGGCGGGCCGCCGCCGGCCGCGGTTGCCAGGCGCCGCGAGCGGCTGGTGGCCGACAGCGCTGCCGCGCTGCGCGGCGAGCGGAGCCGCGCCGATGCACCGGTCGTCGCGGGCGCAGCCGACGCCGGCGGGCCGCCCGTCCTCGCCGGCGACCGGAGCGCCTGAATGGCGGCAGGGCGTGCCCGCGTCGCCGCCAGCATCCTCGACGCGGACCTGTCCAACCTCGCCCATGCGGTCCGACGCGTCGAGAAGGCGGGCGCCGACCGGATCCATCTCGACGTCATGGACGGTCACTTCGTCCCGAATCTGACGTTTGGCCCCCGGACGATCCAGGCGCTCCGACCGCGCACGCGGCTGCCATTCGACGCGCATCTCATGATCTCCAACCCCGGTCGCCACGTGGACGACTACATCGCGGCCGGCTGCGACTCGATCACGATCCACGTCGAGGTCCAGGAGCTGGAACCGATCGAGCCGACACTTCGCGCGATCCGGGCCGCGCGACGAGCCGCCGGGCTGGCCCTCAAGCCGGGTACGCCGCTGGCGGCCCTGGAGCCCTACCGGGAGCTGCTCGACATAGTCATGGTCATGACCGTCGAGCCGGGCTTCGGCGGGCAGACGTTCATGAAGGACGTCGCGGCCGACAAGCTCCTCGCCGCCCGGCAGCTGCTGCGGCACGTGCCCGTCACCGGCGAGGTTCATGTGGACGGCGGGATCAATCGCGAGACCGCCGAGTTCGCCGGTGCGCAGGGGACCGACGTCTTGGTCGTGGGCTCGGCTCTGTGGGTGAAGGGTCACGACATGGCGCGCGAGATCCGGTTGATCCGGGCACTCGCCGACGAGGGATATCAATACGGCCTGAACGACGGCGAGCCGCCGATTCCGCGTGACAAGTGGACGACGTTCGTGAGCCTGCCGAAGCACATCGCCGACCGCGCGATGGCCGAGATCGAGAATGGCAACATCCCGGTCATCGTCCTTCGGGGCCTGGGCGGGCGGATCAACCCGGACGGCGTCCGCGACTACGAGGTCGCCGTGCCCCTGTCGGCCGCCGAGCTGACCACGGAACGGCACGCGACCGCCCGCGATGCCTGGCTGGCCGAGGCCGATGCCTGGCGGGAACGGCTTACCGCCGAAGCCGACGCGCGTGGTGGCGCGGAGGCCGCCAGCGGGCCCGGTCGGAACGGGGCCGAGGCCCGGATCCCGGGCCGGTGACCGGCGAGCTGCGGGATGAGCTGACCGTCGCAGTTCCGCCGCCACCGGCTCCAGATCCCGCGCTGGCGCTGGGCCGCCGCAACGACCGCATCCTGCTCGTCGCGATCGGCGGCTACATCGTCCTTCTGTCGGCCCTCATGCTGGCCCGCGGCGTCTCGATCACGCCGGACGTCCTGCTCGTCGCGCTGGGCCTGGCGGCCGTCATCGTGGGCCGAGGTCGCCTGTTCCTGCGCGACTGGATCCCGTTCATCGGGCTCTTCTTCGCCTACGAGCTCATGCGCGGCTATGCCGACAACTTCGGCGCAGGGATCCACGTGACCGACGTCATCGATGCCGAGCGGCTCATCTCGTTCGGCTACCTGCCAACCCAGGTCCTTCAGCAGTGGCTCCACCCGGCCAGCGGCCCGGACCTGCTGGCGGTGGCAGGCACCATCTTCTATTTCCTCCACTTCCCGCAGCCTCTCGCGGTGGGCTTCTTCCTGTGGCTGCGCCACCGGCGGGTCTACTACGACTTCGTCGCCGCGCTCATCGTGCTGTGCATGGCCGGCTTTGCCACCTACCTGGTCCTGCCGGTCGCGCCCCCGTGGTGGGCCCAGCAGCACGGCTACCTGCCGACGGTGGACGGGGTGCCGGCGATCCTCCACCTCAAGGACCAGGGCTTCGAGACCATGGCCCGGGCCCTCGGCTTCGACGGCAGCTACATCTACAGCTACGCGATCTACGACATCAACCCCAACGAGGTGGCGGCCTTCCCGTCGCTCCACGCGGCGTTTCCGTTCCTCGCCTTCCTGTTCGCCCGCCGGACGTTCGGCCGGATCGGCTGGTCCATGCTCGCGTACTCGGCCGGTGTCTGGTTCAGCATCGTCTACCTGGGCGAGCACTACGTCGTCGATATCCTGGGCGGCCTGGTCTATGCCGCGGTCGCCTACTGGGCGATCATCCACGCACCGGCCTGGCTCCGGAGAGTGGTCGACCGGGCTGCCGACTCCGAGCTCGAACGGGGCGTGGAGGCGGACGATGCGGGCGATCGGACCGCGCTCGGCCGGCTCGGACGGCGCGTTCGCTGGATGCTGGTCGGCCAGGGCGCGGTCGTCGCCATCGCCGGGATCGCCGGGATCGTGCTGATTGGCGGCCTGGGCCTGGCCGGCGGCGCCGGCACCCCGCTCTACCTGGTGCCATGGGCCCTGCTCGTCGGAGGCGCCTGGCGAGCCGCCGCCGGCCTGCTGTCGCGCTGAGCGGCGATGCGGGCACTCCTGCAGCGGGTGAGCCGGGCCGAGGTCCGCGTTGGTGACGACGTCGTCGGATCGATCGGGCGCGGCCTCCTCGTGTTCGTGGGCGTCGGCCTCGGGGACGACGAGGCGACGGCCGCGGCGCTCGGCCGGCGCGTCGCCGAGCTCCGGATCTTCGCCGACGAGGCGGGTCGGACCAACCGCTCCCTGGTCGAGGTCGGCGGGGCGGCGCTCGTGGTACCGCAGTTCACGCTCTACGCCGATACCCGGCGGGGCCGGCGACCGGGTTTCACCGAGGCGGCACCTCCGGCTGTCGCGATCGCGCTGTTGGATCGGCTCTGTACGGCACTGGAGGGCGCGGGCGTCCCGGTGGCTCGCGGCCGCTTCGGCGCCGTCATGGCCGTCGAACTGGTCAACGACGGGCCGTTCACGATCTGGCTCGACACGGTGGACGTGGCCGGCCGCTAGCCGTGCCGCACGTCGTAGTCCGAGCATTGCTATATCGCGGCCCAAGCGGCTCGTTTGGACCATCTCCCGGTGCGTTGGCGAGTCCAACGGCCTCCCGTAACGATGCTCGGAATAATCCGGGCCTAAGCGGAGCCCTGCCGGGCTGGCGAGCTGTCCCGTAACGATGCTCGGAATATTCGATGGGTTGGTACCGCACCGTCCCGCCCAGCCCCAGACACGCTGAACCCCCGGTCGCGCTCCGCGCCGGGGGCCCCGGTATGTAGCTAGACGACTACTTGGCCGCCTTGGTGAGCGTCCGCCGGCAGCGGGTGCAGACGAGTTGCTTCGTCGCTACGCCGTTGCGGACGACCAGAAGCGGCTGCAGGTTGGCGTGGAGGCGGCGGTGGGTTCGAACGCGGTTCATGCCCGACGATTGCGGGTTGAAGCCGCCCATCGACCCTTTGCCGCAGATCGTACAGGCGCGGGCCATCGTGGTCCTCAGGATTTGGTGGCAGTTGGGCGTCCGGCCCGAGAGGGGCCCGAACGGGGCGGTATGATAGCACGCGGGTTGAGTCCGGCCGATCGCCCACGACCGCCCGCCCACACGCGGGCCCCCGCAGCGAGGACCGTCAGCCGCATGCCCGAGCGTCGCGTCCAGGGGCGCTCTGCCGTCACCCGGCGAGCCATCACCGACATCGTTCGTACCGCCGCGCTCGGCAGCTACGGCATCGCCGGATTCGCGTCCCCGCGGCCGATCGATCGCCTGGTCCGCTGGCTTCGGCTCGGCGAGCCGGCCATCCGCATCCGGTACGACGACGGGCTGCGAATCGTCCTCCATGTTCGAGTGGCATATGGGCTGCCGGTGGCGGAGGTGGCCCGGCAGGTCGAATCGGCGGTTCGCTTCGCCGTCGGACGGGCCCTGGGTCGAGGGGTCGACGTCCTGACGATCCACGTGGACGGCCTGGACGATCGGGCCAGTGGCGCTCCGCCGTCCTCGGCTGCCCAGCCAGCCGGCGAGGGTCCCGCCGCCGGGCCGGACGCCGCCATAGATGGCCCCGCGCCGGCGACAGCGCCGGGCGCTGCGCCGGAGCGAGCGCGGGACGCTGCGCCGGAGCGAGCGCCGGACCCCACGCCGAACGGCCGGCCACGGAATGGCCGCCCCGCCGTCCGTCGGCTGCCCGACGGCGGGACGCCGGCCGCCCAGACACCCGTGGCTCCGACCGGGGGCGAGACATGACGAGGCGCTCGTGCGACGGAGCGGGTCTCCTCGCGGCGTTCCGGGCGGCCGTCGAGAACCTGGAGCGCCACGTCGACGAGATCAACGAGCTCAACGTCTTTCCGGTCCCCGACGGCGACACGGGTTCGAACATGCTGGCCACGGTCCGTGTGGCCCTGGCCGAAGCGGAGGCTGCCGCCGGCGGCACGGCCGCGGAGATCGCCACCGCGATCAAGCGCGGGGCGCTCCACGGCGCCCGTGGCAACTCGGGCGTCATCACCAGCCAGATCTTCGGCGGCATGGCCGAGGCGCTCGGCGGGAAGAAGCGGTTCAACGGGCTCGATCTCGCGTTCGCCCTGCGAAAGGGCGTCGAGCGGTCGTACCAGGCGGTCAAGGAACCGGTGGAGGGCACGATCCTGACGGTCGTCCGCGACGCCGCCGACGCCGCCGTGGCGGCCGCCGAGCGCGACCCCGATCTCGAGACGGTCCTGGCCGCGACCGTCGACGCGGCCGAGAAGTCCGTCGCGCGAACGCCCACCCTGCTGGCGGTCCTGCGCGAGGCAGGCGTGGTGGATTCGGGGGGCCAGGGCTTGTTCCGGCTCTTCCAGGGAGCGCTCCTGCTTCTCGCCGGCCAGGCGCCGGGCGCCGATGCCCGGCCGGGCCCGGCGCCGCGCCTGGCGTTCGTGGTCGCCGGCGCAGACGAGGGCCACGGCTATGAGACCGTCTTCTTCGTCCGTCCGTCCGGGCGCCGCCTACTCGATCTCGACGCGCTCCGCGATCACCTCGGGGCGGTCGGCGAATCGGTGATCGTGGCGGGCGACGGGACCGAGGCGAAGGTCCACATCCACAACGAGCGTCCCGACCAGGTCATCGCGTACGGCCTCTCGATCGGGATCCTGACCGATATCTCGGTCGTCAACCTGGACCATCAGACGGCCGACGTCCGCGATCGCCGCGTCGGCGAGCTCGTGCGACCGGCCCCAACGAGCCCCGGCGGCGACGGTCAGGCCGAGCCCGACGATGCCGGCCAGCAGTCCGGCCAGCAGTCCGGCCAACGGTCCGACCGACGGTCGGCCCAGGCTTCGGCGCCCGGAATGCTGCCGCCCGTCCCGTCTACACCACCGTCGATCTGGATCGACCCGCGCGTTCGCAACGGGGCCACGATCCCGATGGCAATCGTGGCCGTCGCCTCCGGCGAGGGGCTGGAGAAGGAGTTCCGCGACCGCGGCGTGTCGGCCATCGTCCGCGGCGGCCAGACCGCCAATCCGTCGACGGGCGAGCTCCTCGCGGCCGTCGACCGGCTGAACGCGACCGAGGTCGTCATCCTGCCCAACAACAAGAACGTGATGCTGGCCGCGCGGCAGGTCGTGGAGCTCGCGACCAGGCCCATCCACGTCGTCCCGACCCGCAACGCGGTCGAGGGCCTGGAGGCGGTGCTGGCAGTGAACCCGGCGCTGGCCGTGGCGGAAAACGTCGCCCGGATGACCGAGCAGAGCCGCAGCGTGCAGACCATGCAGGTGACGACGGCCACACGCGACGCCAAGGTGAGCGGCCGGCGGGTCAAGCGCGGCCAGACGATCGTCCTCGATCCAGACGAGGGGCTGGTCGCGGTCCATCGTGACCGGACCGCCGCGATCCTGGCCGCCCTGGCCACGCTGCGGCCGGGCTTCGAGCTCGTCAACCTGCTGTACGGGGAGGGCGCCGACCTGCCCGAGGCAGAGGCGCTGGCCCGACGGGTGCTCGAGGCGTTTCCCGGCGTGGAGGTGGACGTCGGCCGAGGCGGCCAGCCGCTGTACCCGTTCCTCCTCGCGGTCTGGTAGCGGTGTCCCGCACGGCATCGCCCCGCCAGCCGCCTGGCCCACCGCCGTCACTCGTTCCGCTGGATCCCGCGGCGATCCTCGCAGCGCGGGTCGGCGAGAGCGGCCTGCGCTCGATGACCGCGATCCGGCGGTCGCTGGGCCGCCTCGGCGTGGCGACGGTCCGCGACCTGCTGTTCCACCTGCCGCGGCGGTATGACGACCTTCGCGAGATGCGCCTGCTCGGCGACCTGACCTGGGTGGAGGAGGGGACCGTCGTCAGCGCCCGGGTCCGGGTCGTGGACGTCCGCGTGGAGGCGTCGTTCCGGCGGCGGATCCAGCGAACGATCGCCGTCCTCGAGGACGACACCGGCACGATCGAGTCGACGTGGTTCGGGCGGCGCTACATCGAGCGCCGGCTCCACGCCGGTGACCGGGTCATCGTCTCCGGCAAGTTGAAGCGGTTCGGCCGCAGGCTCACGCTCGACAACCCTGACTTCCAGCCCGAGGGCAACGACGACGAGCTGCTCCACGTCGGGCGGATCGTGCCGGTCTACCGGCTGACCGCCGGGCTGACCGCGAACCGGTTGCGCATCGCGATGCGCGAGGCGCTCGACCGGGCAGGCCGGGCGTACCCGGAGTACCTGCCGCGGTCGATCCGCAAAGGTGAGGACCTCGTACCCATCGGGGCCGCGCTCGAGGAGGCCCACTACCCGGCGTCGTTCGATGGCCGCGATGCCGCCCTGCGACGGATCGCCTTCGACGAGCTGCTCGCGCTCCAGCTGGGGATGGTCGGCCGGCGGCGGCAGCGCGGCAGGGACGCCGCGCGGCCGATCGTCATCGACGACGCCACCGACGCAGCGCTGCAGGCCGCCCTCACCGGATCCCTCTCGCGCAAGCACGACCGCGAGGTCGCCCTGACGGTCGATCAAGCCGCGGCGATCGCCGACCTGCGGGCCGACCTCGCCCGATCGACGCCGATGCTTCGCCTCCTCCAGGGCGACGTCGGATCGGGCAAGACGGCCGTCGCCGCCTACGCGCTTGCCGCTGCCGCGAGGGCCGGTCTCCAGGGCGCCATCCTCGCCCCGACCGACCTCCTGGCACGCCAGCACCACAAGACGCTGAGCTCGCTGCTGGAGGACGCCGGGGTCCCGGTCGAGCTGCTCACCGGGTCGCTGTCGGCCGCGGCGTCGCGGCACACGCTCGAGCTCGTCGCCTCCGGCATGGCCGCGGTCGTCGTCGGTACGCACGCGCTCATCCAGGAACGGGTCTCGTTCGCGGCGCTCGGCCTCGTCATCATCGACGAGCAGCACCGCTTCGGAGTCGAGCAGCGGGGCCAGCTCGAGGCGAAGGCCGGCGGCCATGCGCCGCACGTCCTGCTGATGACCGCGACGCCGATCCCGCGGACACTCGGCCAGGTCCTGTATGCGGACCTCGACGTGTCCGACCTGCGGACGTCTCCGGAAGGTCGGATTCCCATCGCGACGGGGATCAAGCGGCCGGACGACCTGGGGTCGACGTGGGAGTGGGTCCGGGCGGAGGCGGCCGCCGGACACCGCATTTTCGTCGTCGTTCCCCTCATCGACGAGGCCGAGCCTGACACCGCCTCCGGAGAGCTGTTCGCCGACACGTCGGCCGTCGCCGCCGAGGCGGAAGCGGTCCGGCTCCGCTCGCTCCTGGCACCGCTGAAGGTCGGCCTCGTCCACGGCCGGATGAGGGCCGCCGAGCGAGACGCCGAGATGGCCCGCTTTCGCGACGGCGATCTCGAAGTCCTCGTCGGGACGACCGTGGTGGAGGTCGGCGTCGACGTGCCCGAGGCGACGATGATGATCGTGGAGGGAGCCGACCGGTTCGGTCTGGCGCAGCTCCACCAGCTCCGCGGCCGGGTCGGCCGGGGCACGGTCAGGTCGTACTGCGTCCTCGTCTCGGACACCACCGACGAAACCGCCCAGGCCCGCCTGAAGGCGGTCAGGGAAACCCAGGACGGTTTCGAGCTTGCCGAGGCGGACTTCAAGCTGCGCCGTGAGGGGGACGTGCTGGGCTTCGCCCAGAGCGGCTTCCCCCGCCTGCGTGTCGCCTCGCTCCAGCGGGAGGATCATCGCAAGCTCGCCGCGGCGGCGCGGCGCCACGCCGAGCGATTGCTGAACGCCGAAGGCGAGCTGGAGGCGACCGCCAGAGACGCGGACGTTGGCGCCCTCGATCGCGAGCTCGAGGACGGCTGGCTGGCCCGGGTGGCGGCCGGCGAGGGCGGCGAGACCGCCAGCGCCGCCTGACGAGAATGGCCCGCCCATGACCGGCGAGCCGTCGACGCCGGCCGACATGCGTGCGGCGGTCAGCTGGGTCGTGCTCGACGTCGGCGAGACCATCGTGGATGAGACGCGGATGTGGCACGAGTGGGCCGACATTCTCGGCGTGCCCCGGTTCACGCTGGCCGCGACCTTGGGCGCGGTGATCGCACGCGGCGAGCACCATACCCGGGTGTTCGAGCTGGTCGCGCCCGGAATCGACCGTCAGGCCGCGCGGGAGGCCCGGCCGGGGACGCCGATCCCGATGCGGGTGGAGCTCGGGGACCTCTACCCGGACGCGATCGACGCGATCGATGGCCTGCGCCGCGCCGGTTTCCGGGTCGGCGTCGCCGGCAACCAGCCGACGGCGACGGAGGCCGCCCTGCGCTCGATCGGGCTCGACCTCGACCTCGTGGCCAGCTCCGAACGATGGGGGGCCACCAAGCCCGAGCCGGCGTTCTTCGAGCGACTCGTGGAGGTCGCCGGAGTGCCCGCTGCAGAGGTGGCGTACGTCGGCGACCGCCTCGACAACGACGTTTGGCCCTCGTTGGCGGCGGGCCTGTTGCCGGTCTTCCTGCGACGGGGTCCGTGGGGGCGGATCCAGGAGACGATGGGACCGGTCCCGGCCGAGGCCATCGTGATCGATGGGCTGGCCGAGCTCGTGGAGCGGCTTCGGCCGCTGCCGCCCGCGTCTTCGCGCCTCGTGGGCGGCAGTGCCTGACGCCGGACGGGTCATCGCCGGCCGGGCGCGTGGCCGGCGCCTCGCGGCGCCGGGGGAGGGGACGCGCCCGCTGGCGGACCGGCTCAAGGAGACGCTGTTCGCGATCCTCGAGCCGGAGCTCCCCGGCGCCACGTTCCTCGATCTGTTTGCCGGCAGCGGTGCGGCCGGGATCGAGGCGCTGTCGCGCGGGGCGGCGAAGGTCGTCTTCGTCGATCGCGACCGGACGGCCTGCTCGGTGATCGCGGCGAACCTGCGCTCGACGGGCCTGGCCGGACCCGCTGCCGTCGTGCGCTGCTCGGATGCACTGGCCTATCTCGACGGCGCAGCCGCAGGCGACGGACCGTTCGAGGTCGTCGTGCTGGACCCGCCGTACACGGAGGCCGGCCTGCTCGAGGCCGCCCTCGAACGGCTGGGCGCGGCCGGATTGGTCGCGCCCGGCGGGCGTGTGGTCGCCAAACGGTTCCGGCGCACCGCCATCCCGGCCGCGATCGGCCTGCTAGCATCGGACCGGGAGCGGCGGTTCGGCGAGACGACGCTCACGTTCTACCGGCGCATCGCGGCCGCGGCCGTTGACGCAGGTCCGGACGCCGAGGAGGGTTGATGCAGGTCGCGGTCTATCCCGGATCGTTCGATCCCGTCACCCACGGCCACATGGACGTCGTTGATCGCGCCGCGGCTGTGTTCGACCGTGTCGTCATCGCCGTCCTGGCCAATCCGCGCAAGCAGCCCCTCCTGGCCACGGCCGAGCGGGTCGCCGTCCTACGCCGTTCGCTCGACGAGACCCTCGAACCGGCGACGGCAGGTCGCCTGGAGGTCGCGGCATTCGAGGGCCTGACGGTCGACTTCTGTCACGCGCGCGGGGCGGCCTTTATCGTCCGGGGGCTGCGGGCGATCTCCGACTTCGAGGCGGAGATCCAGCTCGCCCACAACAACCGGATCCTCGCTCCCGACGTGGACACCGTCTTCTTCATGACGTCGCTCGAGCACAGCTACGTGAGCTCCAGCCTGGTCAAGGAGATCGCCATGTTCGGAGGCGACATCTCAGCGATGGTCCCGCTCCCGGCGGCCGAGGCGCTTCGGCGGGCCGTGGCTCGATGAGCCTTCGGCCCGTGCCATAATCGGGCTAACGCCGCGAGGCGGTGGCAGGAGGGCCGGTCCGATCGACATCATGTTCCTGGTCGAGCGACTCGAGTCGATCATTGCCAACGGCAAGAAGCTGCCTCTGACCAACAACGTCGTCATCGACCAGGTGGCCGCCCTCGACCTGATCGACCAGCTCCGCGTTGCGGTTCCCGAGGAGGTTCACGCCGCCAAACGGATCAACTCCCAGGGCGAGCGGATCATCGAGAACGCCCAGCAGGAGGCCGAGCGGGTCGTCGCCCGCGCACAGGAGCAGGCCGCCTTCCTGATCGATGAGCGTGGGCTCACCCAGGCCGCGGAAGAGGAGAGTCGCAGGATCGTCGCCCAGGCCCAGGGTGAAGGCGAGGAAGTCCGACGCGGCGCAGACGAATATGCCGCTGCGGTCCTCATCGGTCTCGAGGGAGACGTCGTCCGCACGCTGCAGAGCATCAAGAAGGGGATCGCTCTCCTGGACGAGCGTCGGGCGGCGCTGGAGGTCGTCGACGGCGGGGCCAGCGACGGCGAGGCCGGCGACTTCGACTTCAACGAGGAGGGCGCGGCCGCCGAAGCCGTTCGGCCGTGAGGGAGAGCGACCCGGGCGGCCAGCTGACGTTCCACGTCGCTCGCCTGCTCGCCGAGGGCCCGGGCGCCAGCCGCGCCTTTCCGGTCGCCGGGGTCATGCTCGACCTGGGCGACGATCTCAGCCAGGCCGACCCCCTCGAGGGAACGGTTCACGTCGTCCGGACCAATCGTGGGCTCCTGGTCACCGGCCGGCTCGAGACGAGCCTTGAGACGCAGTGCAGCCGCTGCCTGAAGGAGATCGAGGTCCCGGTCACCATCGACCTGGAGGAGGAGGCATTGCCCTCGCTCGATCCGGTCACCGGCGCACGCCTGGACGTTGCGGCCGAGCCGGATGCGCTCCGGCTCACCGACCACCACGAGCTCGAGCTCGGCGAGACCGTGCGCGAGGCGATCATGCTGGAAGAACCGATCGCGCCGCTGTGCCGGCCTGATTGTCCGGGACTCTGCTCGGTGTGTGGTGCCGAGCTCTCGAGCGGTCCCCACGACCACGCCGATGCCGACATCGATCCGAGGCTGGAGGTCCTGCGCGGGTTCCGCGCCGACAAGCCGTCGTGACTCGTTCGCGACTGCAGCGATTTGGCCTCCTCCGGCCGGGCTCGTCGTGAGTGCCGGGCCATCGGTCATCCCGCCGCATCGGCCTGATCATTACCTGAACGCATTGCCGGCCCGATGGAGGGGCAATGACCCCTTGTCAGCCCGGTTATCGGCGCGATCGATGCGCCCGCGGATAACGGCCCGCGGCCGAGCTAGCGGCGGCCTCCTGGGCACCGGACTGCGGCCAGCTAATGATCACACCGATGTCCGACGCTGATGCATCAGAGTCCTCTCTGCGGCCGTCCGGTAGTGCGGCCGGTGACGGCCCCCCGTGAGAGTCCACGACGGTCCGGAGGAGGCGTTGGCCAGTAAGATGCCGCCCATGACCCAGAACGACAACGAGCTGCAGATCGTTGACCCCCTGGAGGCTGTGCGTCGGCTAGAGGGTCTGTTCTTCAGAGGCGGCCGCTTCTCGCCGGCAGAATCAGTGGCTCACCTTGGGCAGGAATGCCTTCCAGGTCGGGCCACCACGATATCCATCCGAAATGTGGGGGACTGGTGGATGATCGGGGGGGATGTCGCCTGGCTTGCACAGGGCGCCGCGGCGGTGTTTGAGCGCGTGATCTCGTACCCCGGGGCCGGCCAAACAGCATGCGCTTCGAGGTGGCGCTGACAGTGTTTGCCGACGACGTACTGGCGGCCCTCGATGGAGAGATCACCTGGATCAAGGGCGACGGTCGATTGTTTCCTCTTTCCGCAGGTGATGTTTGCGATCTTGGCCGCCATGTGGTGGCGTTCAGCTCGAACAACTAGCCCCACAGCGGTGTGGTCTCAGCACATGTCCGCCCAGGCCGCGCGGTCGACGGCCGGCCGCGGACCGACTACACTCGCCCGTCGGCCGCACATGAGCGAGGTCATACACCCGTGACTCGGCGGCCATCACCAGCAGATCGACCGCGCGCTCGCCGAGACCCGACGCGCATCCGGAAAGGAGCCACGACAGACCATGGGTGTTCCGAAGCGGCGTGTCTCGCACGCCCGTCAGGGCGAGCGCCGCAGCCACCTCGCGATCGGCCTGCCGCGGCTGGACGAGTGTCCCCATTGCCACGAGCGCAAGCAGCAGCACCACGCCTGTCCCAACTGCGGCTACTACGCCGGCCGCCAGGCGCTCGACATCAAGCCCCAGACGGACGAGCGCGCGTCCTCGTAGCGCGCGGCACTGCCGCCCCGCCGCCTGACCGGCCGTGGACCTGAGCGCCGTCAGGCGATTCGAGTCCGAGCGGCCGGTCCGCGTCGCCGTCGACGCGATGGGTGGCGACCACGGGCCGGCCGAGACGGTCCAGGGCGCCCTTCTCCATGCCCGCGACCATCCGGACGAGGGGATCATCCTCGTGGGCAACGAGGCCGTCATCGAGGAGGCGATCGTCGCCGCGGGTCCCGCGCCGGACAACATCCGGATCATCGCTGCCCGTGAGGTCGTCGACATGGACGAGCACCCGGCGGCCGCGGTCCGCCGGAAGCGCGACGCATCGATCAACGTCTGCATGCGCCTGGTCCGCGACGGCCTGGCCGACGCGGTCGTGACGGCCGGCCATACCGGGGCCGGCGTCGCCTCCGCGATCCTCAACCTGCACCGCCTGCCGGGCGTCGATCGGCCGGCGCTGGCCGTCCAGATGACCACGGCGAAGGGCCCGTTCGTCCTGCTCGACATCGGGGCGACGACCGACTCGACCGGTCACAACCTCGCCCAGTACGCCAGGATGGGGGCGCTGTTCGCCGAGCACGTGCTCGGCGTGGTCCGCCCCACCGTGGCCCTCCTGTCCATCGGTGAGGAGGCAGGCAAGGGCGAGCAGCGCGTCCAGGAAGCGACAGAGTTGCTGACCGGCTCGGACCTGAACTTCATCGGCAACGTGGAGGGTCGCCATCTCGTGGAGCATGTCGCGGACGTCGTCGTCTGCGATGCGGCCGTGGGCAACGTCACGATCAAGTTCTTCGAGGGCCTGTCCACCTACATCCTGCGCGGTCTCCTGGGCCGCGAGTTCGAGCGCGACTGGCGCGGCCGCCTGGCCTACCTGCTGATGCGACCGGGGATCGGCCGGATCCGGGAGGTCTTCGACTACGAGAAGCTCGGCGGCTCGCCCCTGCTCGGCGTGCGCGGCACGGTGCTCATCACCCACGGCCGGGCCCGACGCCGGATGATCTCCTACGCGGTGGCGGTGGGCGCGGCGGCCGCTCGGGCGGGCATTCCCCAGGCGATCGAGGACGCGTTTCGCCGCGATCCTCTGACGGCTCCGCGCCCGGCTGAGACGACACGGTGAGTGGCGCGGGCCTGGCGGTCGGCCTGCCCGTGATCGAGGAGCTGGTGCGGCTCGCGGCGGTCGAGGTGCCGGGCGTGGCCCGGGTGGGTCGCGGCGGCCCCGCCTGGCGGCGGTGGACCGGCCGGCCCCCCGTCCACGTCGCGCTGAGGGGCCGCGAGGTCGGCGTGGAGCTGGTGGTCGTCGCCCGGCCGGCCCAGCCGCTGGGTCCGCTGGCCGGTGAG
>WNGA01005851.1_pt1 | contig 36361 bp, 30 predicted proteins | sample 5400061 | NCBI WGS metagenome assembly WNGA01 (sample SAMN13153366, study PRJNA577476) | soil metagenome | isolation source: 100 cm soil or saprolite under grassland replicate 2 | place: USA:California | collected 2016-06-15
CGGCCAGTGAGCGCGGCACAGCTAGGGGACCGGCACAGCCACGGGACCGGCACCGGTGAATGAACGCGAGGCCGCGGCGGCGATCATCGGGCTGCTGGCCGGGCGGGGTCAGACCGTCGCCGTCGCCGAGTCGCTCACCGGCGGGCTGCTCGCCGCCGCGCTGACCAGCATCCCCGGGGCCTCGGCCGCCTTCCGCGGCGCGGTGGTCGCCTACGCCACGGAGCTGAAGGCCACCGTTCTCGGCGTGCCGGCCGGCCTGCTGGACCGGCACGGAGCCGTGCACCCCGATGTCGCCGCGGCCATGGCCGCGGGCGTCCGCAGGCGGATGAGCGCGACGATCGGCGCCGCGACCACGGGCGTGGCCGGCCCCGATCCAGCCGACGGCCAGCCGGTCGGAACCGTCTACATCGCGGTCAGCACCGGGCCGGACGCTCCCGGCCAGGATGCTCCCCGGCCGGCCGGCGGCGTGCCGGATGCCAGCGTGCTGTCACTGGCGCTGCGTGGCTCGCGGGACGAGATCCGCCGCGAGACGGTAAGGCAGTGCCTGCTCCTGCTTCTGCGCGAGCTCGGGGAAGAGAGTGCGTTATTACAGCGTTACGTATGAGAACACGCCCCTATACGGTCTCCCGTACGGTCCGTGAGGACAGGTACGGTGGAGATGTCAGCGACCGGCCTCGGAAGGGAGAGCGGCGATGGTCCTGCTTCGTCACTTGCTCGGTGACGCGCTGCGTCGGCTCCGTCTGCGGCAAGGCCGCACGCTCCGCGAGGTCTCGGCCTCCGCAAGGGTGTCTCTTGGCTATCTCTCCGAAGTCGAGCGTGGCCAGAAGGAAGCATCTTCCGAGCTGCTTGGCTCCATCTGCTCCGCGCTCGGGACCCCGCTGTCGCAAGTATTGCGTGAGGTGTCCGACAACTTCGCGCTCGCCGAGCTGCAGAACGAGCCGGTGCTGACCGGAGTCAGGGAGCCCGGTCCGTCGGTCAGCGGGCCGGACGCGCCTGCTGCGCCGGAGTCCGGTCCGGCGGCCGCCAAGATGCGGCTGGCATCGCCAGGCGGACGCCAGCTGGCAGTGCGGGAGAGGTCCACGTTGGGCGCCGGGCCGGCGCCCGGCCGCACCATGGTCGCGCCGGTGCCCCGGCGGTTGCCCGCTCGCGCGGGCCAGCGCCTCAGCACTCCGCAGGCTCAGGTGATCGACGCAGCCTCGCTGCAGGGCGGCGCGGCACTGCCCGGCGGCGCCGCGTTCGACCAGCTGACATGGCGCGCGCCGGACATCACCGACATGGTCCCCGTCTGAGCCAGCCCGTTTCCTACCTGGTGGCTGAGTCTCCGCCTCGGTAACGACGGCCCTTTCCAGATGCGCCAAGGCCTGGTTCATGCGTTCCCGGCAGCGGCGGAACGGCGTTCCGCCTGATGGATGTGAGCTGGGTATTCGCCGGCGCATACCTAACCGCCATCCATCAGGCGGAACGCTTAACCCGCGCACCATGCGCGCCATGAGCCCCGCGGACACCACGAACGACCCGGATCCGGCGCCTCGGCAGCGTCCGACGGCACGCCGCCGCCTTCACGAGGGCAGCAATCTTCCATCCACGCTGTAAGGCCGCCGGAGCCAAGCCGAGCCGCTGGCCGCGGTTACCACGACGAGACGGGTCACGACGGCGCGCCGCTGGCTGCGGTCACGGCACGGGTGCTGCGCTCGGGTCAGGCCCACGCCCGGGGATCGTCGGCGAGCTTGCGGACGCTGTCCGGCAGCACGCCGGAAACGAGGTGCTCGAGCGTGACATCTTCCAGAATCGCCCGCTCGTTGGCCCGCAGCGCGATCCAGACGGTCTGCAGCGGCTCTGCCGCCCCGATGTAGCCCAGATTCTCCGGGCGCTCGCCGCGTACGCCCAGCAATGGCCCGTCGATCGCGCGGATGATGTCAGCCAGCGAGATCTCCCCGGGCGGGCGCGCCAGCCAGAAGCCGCCGTCCGGGCCGCGGCGGCTGCGCACCAGGCCGCTGCGGCCGAGCTGGGTCAAGATCGCCTCAAGGAACTTCCCGGGGATGCCCTGTGCCTTGGCCAGCTGGTCGGCCGTAACATGATCACCCTGGGCGGCGGCGAGCTCGATGGCAGCGCGCAAGGCATAGTCGGCGCGCGCGGACAAACGCATGTCCAGCATTATGCAGGTAAACAGCGGCTGGCCGGTGATCGGCATGCCGATGGCGCGGTGTCGGCGCCGCCGGCCCGGGCCGTACTGCAGCGCCAGTGATAGCGCTGGCATCCGGCATGCCGCCGACCGGCGGGCCCGGCTGGCGACGCGATCATGGGGCCGCGAGACCGAGGATCTCGGCAGCGGCGCGGCCGCTGGTCAGGGCGGCGCCGTAGGTCGCGAGAAATCCGGATGCCGTCGGCGGCCGCCAGACGGGCAGGCCCATCTCGACGACGACCGCATCGGGCCGCACCGCCAGCAGGCCGCTGACGGCGGCTCGCGCGGCCTGGTGGCGGTGCGCATCGCGGACGACGACGATCAGCGGTCGGCCCGCCGCCGCGGCCAGCGCCTCATCCAGGGCCCGGCGGAGATCAGCCGCAGCCGCGCCGGTGGACACCGGCCGGAGGCTGGCCTCGGGGAGCCACGGGGCCAGTCCCCAGGGAACCGCGCCGACGGCGACGTTCTGCGGCGGGACGAGCTGGACCGCGAGTGGTTCGCCGGGCGGCAGCGGCGGACCGGAGTACCGGGCCGCACGGCGGGCGGCGATCAGGCCCACGTGCGCTGCCGCCGCCGTGCCCTGGGCGCTGGCCCGCACTCCGGCGACCGCTCCCGCGCGCGCTTCGGCCCGCGCTCCCGCGCACGCGCCTGCCAGCCACGTCCGCAGTTCCGCCACCCGGGCGGCTGCCTCGGCCAGCCGGTCGCCTGGCAGCGTGCCGTCCCCGACCGCGGCGACCAGCGCGTCGCGGACGGCCAGGTAGGCCTGCTGGTCCTGGTCGCGCCCCAGGCACAGCAGGTCGGTGCCGGCCGCGACGGCGCGCACGGCAGCCGCCGGGATGCCGAGCGGACTGCTGACCGCGCGCATCTCCAGCGCGTCGGAGATGATCACCCCGGTGAAGCCGAGCTCGCCGCGGAGCAGCCCGGTCAGCGCCGCGGCCGACAGGGAAGCGGGCAGTTCCCCGGTAAGCCCGCGTACCCGCAGGTGACCGGGCATCACCGCGCGGGCGCCTGCCTCGATCGCCGCGGCGAACGGTGGCAGGTCGCGCCGGGCGAGCAGGTCCATCGGCGCGTCCACGGTCGCGACCTCGTGATGCGTATCGAGGCTGGTGCTGCCGTGGCCGGGGAAGTGCTTGGCGCAGGCGGCCAGGCCTGCGGCCTGCAGTCCGGCGACAGCGGCGGCGGCATGCCGGGTCACGAGTGCCGGATCGGAGCCGAACGACCGAGTGCCGATCACCGGGTTGTCGGCGGCGCTGTTCACGTCGACCGACGGCGCCAGGTCGACGTTGACGCCGAGCGCGGCAAGGTCGTCGCCGAGCGCGCGGTAGACCGCCTCCGTCAGCGCCGGGTCGTCCACGGCTCCCAGCGCGGCGTTTCCCGGGTACCGGCTGCCGGCCAGGTGCGCGATCCTGGTGACGTCCCCGCCTTCCTCGTCGATCGCGATGATCGGCTCGTCGGCCGCCGAGCTGAGCCGGGCGGTCAGCGCCGCCAGCTGCGCCGGGCTGACGATGTTCGGGCCGTAGATGGTGATCCCGGCCAGGCCAGCGCCGAGCTCGGCGAGAATCCAGTCCGGCACGTCCGGCCCGGGGAAGGGCGGGATCACCGTGGCGGCCGCCAGCCTGCGCAGCGAGGTGTCGGCGGAGACTCCCGACCTCACCCCTTCACCGCCCCGGCCACCAGGCCGCCGACCATCCTGCGCTGCACGATCAGGAAGAAGATCATCACCGGGATCGTGTACAGCGTCGACGCGGCCATGATCGGCCCCCACTGCGCGCCGCCGCGGCCGAAGAAGTAGGTCACGTAGATCGGCAGCGTGTAGGCCGAGTGTGCCTGGCCGAGGAAGGTAAGCGCCACGATGAACTCGTTATACGCGGTGATGAACGCGAAGATGCTGGTGGCCACCAGGCCGGGGGCCACCAGCGGGAACAGGATCCGCCAGAAGATCACCACCGAGCTGGCCCCGTCGATCGCGGCCGCTTCCTCCAGTTCCCGCGGCACGGTGGCGACGAAATTCCGCAGCATCCAGATCGACACCGGCAGCGCCTGCGCCGCGTACACGATGACCAGCCCGCCCAGGTTCTGCAGCAGCCCCAGCCGGTTGAAGTCGACGAACAGCGCGATGATCAGTGCCTGTCCCGGGATCATCTGCACGATCAGCAGCACGATGAGCAGCGAAGTGCGGAACCGGAACCGGAACCTGGCGACAGCCACCGAGGCGAGCAGCGAAAGCAGCGACGCCAGCAGGACGGTGACCAGGGTGACGGCCAGGCTGTTACGGAAGAACAGCCAGACCGAGCCGATGCCCGATGCCCGCCCGCTGATCACCTGCGAGAAGTTGGCCAGCGTCGGATGGGCCGGCAGCAGGCTCGGCGTCAGCGAGTAGATCTGCTCCGAGGGCTTGAACGCCGTCGAGACCATCCAGAAGATCGGGAACAGCGTGACGAGGGCAATGACCACCGCAGATCCGTTGAGGGCCATGGTCTTGGCTCGCCGGGCCCGGGCCGGGCTGAGCCCGGGCCGTTGGCGGAGCGCCCGCCCCCCGGCCGGCGTCATGTGAGCGCTCCCTGCCGGACGGATGCCCGCACGTAGCCGACCGTTACCACCAGCAGGATGAGCGTGAAGATGAGCGCAAGCGCGCCGCCGAGCCCGTAGCTGGGCGGGAACTGGAACGCCTTGTCGTAGATGTACAGGGACAGGTTGAACTCGTCGCGGTTGCCGGGGAACCCGGTGAGCAGGTACGTCTGGGTGAACACGTTGAAGTCCCAGATGACCGAGAGCAGCAGCAGCACCAGGAAGATCGGCTTGAGCAGCGGGTAGGTGATCCGCCAGAACACCCGCCAGGGGCCGGCCCCGTCCACCAGCGCGGCCTCGTGCAGCTCCGCCGGGACGGTCTTCAGCCCGGCTAGCACCGTCACCGCCACGAACGGGAACGACTGCCAGACCACCAGCAGCGTGAGCACCGTGTAGGCCTGCAGCGCGCTGGTGGTGGTCCAGTTCACGCCGGCCCAGTGCGGCCCGCCGCCCAGCCAGCCCGGCAGCCGGCTCAGCGTCCAGTCGACCAGTCCGCCGTCCGGGTTGAACAGCCAGTAGAACAGCACGCTCGCCGAGACCGGCGGGGTGGCCCAGGCCAGCAGCGCGCTGGTGCTCACGAAGACCGCCATCTTCGGGCCGAGCCGGTTCAGCAGCAGACCCACCAGCGTGCCGGTGACCAGCGTGAGCGGGACGACCACCGCGGCGAACAAGACCGTGATGCGCAGCGAGAGCCAGAACTCCGGGTCGGCGAAGGTGCTGGTGAAGTTGGCCAGCCCGACCCACCGGACCGGTTCCGCGCCGGTGACCTGGGGCAGTCCGTAGTCCTGGAACGAGAAGATCATGACCTGCGCCAGCGGCCACAGCAACACCAGGCCGATTCCGGTCATGGCGGGCAGCAGCAGCAGGTACGGCGCCAGCTTGCGGCGCCGGACGAACGCGGCCGCAATGCCGGCCATCCGCCTGGTCCTTCTCGTCGGAGGCAGGCCCCGGCCGGCCGCGGAGCGGGGGACGGCTGGCCGGCCGGGGCGCTGGCGGCCCTGATCAGGACTGCGAGCCGGTGTTGAGCACGTTCTGCAGCTGCGTATTGGCCTTGGCCACCGCGGCGCTGAAGTTCGCGCCCTGCATGATCGACTTCATCATCGTCGGGATGATCGCGTCGGTGGCGTCGGCCGTCGCCCAGTTCTTCGAGTTCAGCGGTGCGATCTGGGTGTAGGCGGCGGCCTTGGCGAACCCCGCCATCACCGGGTCGCCGGCGTACTTGCCGCTGCTGAGCTGCGCGGTGAACTCAGGGAAGAAGCCCTGCGCGTTAGCGAACGTGGTGGCGTTGACCGGGTTGTCCATGACCGAGACGAGGTCCCAGGCGGCGGCGGAATTCGGGCTCTTCGCCCACACGCCGAGGTCGGAACCGCCGGCGAACGCGGGTGCCGGGTTCGGGCCGTTCTGGCTCGGGATGGGGAACGATGCCCATTGCGCCTCATGCTGCTTGCTCACCGCCGTCAGCGAGGCCTTCGCCCACGGGCCGTCGATGTACATGCCCAGCGTGCCCTTGGCGAAGTCCTGGTTCGAGCCGCCGGACGTGGCGCCGGGAGCACCGAGCTCGGTCTGCCCGACGTACTTGGCCGGCGAGACGTGCTGGGTCAGCAGCAGGTCGGCGTAGAACTTGATGCCGGCCTCGGACTGCGGGCTGGTCAGCTCCGCTGTCCACTGGCCGTTGTTCTGCACCGCGACCTGGCCGCCGGCGCCCCAGATGAAGCTGACGATCGCGTTCGTGTAGTTGCTCGGCGCGCCGAGGCCGTACGTGCCGGGGTACTTCTTCATCAGCAGCTTCGCGTCGCTGACCAGCTGGGCCCAGGTGGCAGGCGGTGAGCTGATGCCGGCCTTGGCGAACTCGTCCTTGCGGTACCAGATGCCGCGGACGCCGCCGAACCAGGGCACGGCGAAGACGCTGCCGCCGATCGTGTCGTTGGCCAGGTTGCCGGGGATGATGCCGGACCCGTTCGACCAGGAATGGACGTCGCTGGTGATGTTGGCCAGAGCGCCCTGCGCGGCCGGCGTGTCGCCGGACGTGCTGCGCGCCGTCGTGATCGGCACCCCGGGCGTGCTGGATCCGGTCACCGGCGAGCCCCGGCTCGCGGTCAACCTGCCCGCCTGGCACGAGGGCGTGCTCGACGCGCTCCGCAGCGACCTGGGCCGGCCGGTCACGATCGAGAACGACGTGAACCTGGCCGCGATGGCCGAGCGCGCTGTCGGCGCCGCCCGCGGGGAAGACGATTTCGTGCTGGTCTGGATCGGTGTCGGCCTCGGCCTGGCGACCATGCTCGGCGGCCGGCTGCACCGCGGCGCGGCGGGCGCGGCGGGGGAGATCGGCTACCTGCCGGTGCCCGGGGTGCCGCTGCCCCAGGACATCGGCCACCCGGCGACCGGGGCGTTCCAGTCCCTGGTGGGCGCGCAGGCGGTGCTGCCGCTCGCCGCGTCCTTCGGGTTCGCCCGGCCGGCCGCCGGTGCCGCCGTGCACGCGGCGGTTGCCGCGGCCGCCGCCGGCCACGAGCGCGCCAGCGAGTTCCTCGATGAGCTGGCTGGCCGGGTGGCGACCGGGGTGGCGTCGATCTCGGTGGTGCTCGATCCCGGCCTGGTGGTGCTCGGCGGCGAGCTCGGCCGGGCCGGCGGCACCGCGCTGGCCGGCCGGGTGGCCGCCGAGGTGGGCCGGATCTGCCCGGCCCGCCCGCAAGTGGTCCCGACCACGGTGGACGGCGGGCCGGTGCTGCGCGGCGCGGTCCTCGCCGCGGTCGACCAGGCCCGCAGCGAGCTGCTTGCCTCGGTTGCCGATCCGTGAAAGACCGGGGTTTTACGGATCCTCCGGTCGCTGGCCGGCGCGCGGCTGGCGTGCTGCCTGCCGGGGCGGCTGTCCGGATCGTCCGGCGGCCGCGCTGACCCGGATGGCCAACGCGGCAGGCGGGCCGTGCTGCGGCCCGGCACGGCCGCTGCTGCGGTCACCCGGCCGGGCGGAACTATGCTGTTGCCCGCGGCGGCGTGACGGTGACGACGGTGTCACAGCGGCGGTCGTTACGGCAGCGCTTCGCGATCGAGGTCGCCGACGGCGAGGATCCCGTGCTCATGCTCGCGGTGATCCTGGTGATCGAGGTCATCAGGGATCAGCGCCGGGATTCGGCCGACTCGGCCGGAGCGGCTAGCGCGGCCGGTGCGGGCGGGTAGGCTTGCCGGCCGGCCGCGCCCGGTGATCAGCCAGAGGGGGCGGCGGTTTGCGAGATCAGTCCACGCTCGTGCTCGACGGTACGTCGCTGACCTGCGACGATGTGTCCGGCGTGGCGCGCGACGGGGTCCCGGTCGCGCTCAGCGACGAGGGCAGGCAGCGGGCCAGGGCGGCCGCCGAGGTGGCGGCGTACGCCGCCGCGCGCCGGCCGGTTTACGGCCGGACGACGGGCGTGGGCGCCAACCACGACCAGGCGGTCAGCAGCGACGACGCGGCCAGGCACGGGATGCGCCTGGTGCACAGCCATGCCGGCGGCGGCGGCCCGCTGATCACGGCCGAGCTCGGCCGGGCGATGCTCGTCGTGCGCGTCAACCAGATCGCGGCCGGGGGCTCCGGCGTGGATCCCGGCGTGCTCGACGCGCTCATCGACGCCATCAACGGCGGCCTGTCGGTGCCCGTGCCGGTGTGGGGCGCGATCGGCACCGGCGACCTCACTGCGCTGGCCATGACCGCGCTGTGCCTGCTCGGCGAGCGGGACTGGGTACCCCGGGCGGACCGGCCGCCGCGGTTCGCGCTGGCAGCCATGGACGCGCTGGCGTTCCTCTCCAGCAACGCGGCGACCATCGGCGAAGCGGCGCTGGCCTGCTCGTGGTGGCAGCGTTCTCGCATCTGGCCATCGACGCTTCCGCCGAGCCGTACGCCGCGCCGGTGCATGCCGCCCGGCCCCATCCGGGCCAGCAGGCGGTCGCCGCGGCAATGCGCGGGCTGCTGGCCGGTCATGCCGGTCCTGGGCCACGGGTCCAGGATCCGTACGGCTACCGGGCACTGCCGCAGGTGCACGGTCCGGCCGCGGACGCGGTCCGGCATGCCGTGCAGGTCGTCGCCATCGAGCTGAACGCGGCCGCCGAGAATCCGCTGATCGACGTGGCCGGCCGGACGGTCTGGCACAACGGGAACTTCCATACCGCGTACATCGGCCTGGCTCTCGACGCTCTCCGCGCGGCGCTCTTCCAGACGTCGGCGCTGTCGGCGGCCAGGCTCGGCACGCTGGTCGAGCCGGCCTTCACCTCGCTGGGGCCGTTCCTGGCCACCGACCCGCCGCCGAGTTCGGGCGTCATGATCCTGGAATACGTCGCCCAGTCGGCAACTGCCGACATCCGGCGGCTCGCCGGGCCGGCCTGCCTACCGGATCGTGCTGGCGTGCGAGCTTGTCGCCGCGGTCCGGGCGCTGCGGCTGCGCGGGATCCGGCCGCCCGGCCCGCTGCTGGCCGAGGCGTTCACGCTGGCGGCGGGCGCGCTCCCGGCGGACACCAGCGACCGGCCGCTCGACGGCGACCTGGCCGTGGCTCAGCGGCTGCTGCCCGGCCTCGCCGCGCTCGTGCCCGGACCCTGAGGACGGCCGGGCCTTAACCGGGCCGGGTCCCGGCGCCCCGGGCCGAGGCGCTGGCGCGAGCGATCAGCCGCCATCCCAGCATGAACAGCCCGAGGAAGGCCAGCGCTACCACGATGAATGGGACAGCCGTGCCCTGCCCGGAGACCGCCCGCAGCGCCATGCCGAAGCCAGCAGCGCCGAGCCACGCGCCGAGGCCGGCCGGGACGACGGCGGCAGGCCGGCGCCAGGCCCGGGTGAGAATCAGGCCGGCCGCGAGGCCGGTCAGGAACGGCCACGCGGTCCCGGCCAGCCCGGCGATGCCTGCCGCCTCGCCGTGGCTGGCGCGGCCGATCACGACGAAGGCCAGCACGCTGCCGACGTCGAGCAGGATGAGCGCGCGTCTCACGGCAGCAGGATCAGCTTGCCGGTCGTGCCCCGGCTGGCCAGGTCCTGGTGCGCGCGGCCGGCCTCAGCCAGCGGGTAGCTGCCGCCGATCCGCACGCTGAGCCTGCCGCGGGCGATCCAGCTGAACAAGTCATCGGCCCGGCCGCGCAGCTCGTCCCGGCTGGCAATGTAGCTGCCAAGCGTCGGGCGGGTGATGAACAGCGACCCCCCGGCGGCCAGCCGTTGCAGCTCGAACGGCGGCACCGGCCCGCTGGCCGCGCCGTAGAGCACCATGCAGCCGCGCGGGCGCAGCGCGGACAGGCTGTCATCGAAGGTCGCCCGGCCGACGCCGTCGTACACCGCGGCCGCGCCCGCGCCGCCGGTGACCTGCCGGGTGACCGCGGCGAAGTCGTCGTAACCGGCCAGGTGGGCCGCGCCCGCCTGGCGGGCAAGCACGGCCTTCGCGGCGGTGGAGGTGGTGGCGACCACGATCCCGCCGCGCATCGTGACCATCTGGGTCAGCAGCAGGCCGACCCCGCCGGCCGCGGCGTGCACGACGACGGTGTCCCCGTTGCCGACCGGAAACGTGTCGTGCGACAGGTAGTGCGCGGTCATGCCCTGCAGCAGCACGGCGGCCGCGGTCTCCAGGCCGACGCCGTCCGGCACCGGCAAGGCGCTGGCGGCCGGCACCACGGCCCGGGAGGCGTAGCTCCCCGGCACGCCGGTCCAGGCGACCCGGTCGCCGGCCGCGAAGCCGGTGACGTCCAGCCCGGCGGTCAGGACAGTGCCAGCGCCCTCCGCGCCAGGGACATACGGCAGCCCGGGCGAGTACGGTGGCCGGCCCTCCCGCTGGTAGATGTCCATGAAGTTGACGCCGGCCGCGGCGACGTCGACGAGCAGCTGGCCGGGCCCCGGCTGCGGATCGGGCACCTCTGCCGCTTCGAGTACCTCAGGCCCGCCGGTCCGCCGCACGACTATCGCTCGCATGCCCACATCCTGCCTTGCTCAGGTCGCCGACGATGAACAGGCCGACGCATACCACGGCGACCGCGATCAGCATGCTGAGGATCGTCACGGCCACGTTGTAATGGCTCCGCAGCGCGGCCACGCGCTCAGCGCCTACAACGCAGGTTTCATGGGCTTCGAGCCAGCCGGGGCATTCGCCGTCGCCGGAATTGCCACCGTGGCAGAGACCCGCTGGGCCCTCGTCGTCCCCGGCCTCCTTATCGCCTTCTGCGCGCTCGGCATTCTTGTCACCAGGCTCCGGCCCCGGCGCGAGGCAGCAAGAATTGGCGGAGCGGCCACCGTCACGAAGGGCGATAGCCGGCCACGGCCACTGTCCTGCCGGCTGGCCGATGGCGCCCCTGGCCGATGGCGCCCACCTCGGGCAAAGCAGTCAGCCCGATAACAGGTGTCCTGAGCAACGGCGTCAGCTCTGTCGCCAGGGTGGCTAGCGGCGGAGCCGGAGGCCGCGGGGGGTGGGGCGGAAGCCGGCCTCTTCCAGGGCGCGGGCCAGCGGGGAGTCGTATACCCCGGCGCCGTCGGCGCGCTCGACCGTCAGCCTGCCGAGCGCGCCCGCGTGCACCGCGTCGGCGAGCGCGGCGGCGGCCGGGGCGAGCGCTGCCGGATCGCTGGTCCAGGACAGCAGCGTCTTGCCGCCGCGCTCCACGTACAGCACGAGTTCCCCGTCGGCCAGCACGACGAGCGCGCCGGCCTTCCGGCCCGGGCGATGGCTGCCGGGCGTCTCGTCCGGGCGGGCGGGCCAGGGCAGCGCGGCGCCGTAGGCGTTCGCCGGGTCGGTTGCCGCCAGCACGATAACCGGCGCGCTCGCGGAGTCGTCGCGGCCGGCCGGCGACTGGCCGGGCACTGCCTGGCCGGGCACTGACGGCGCGGGCGGCGGCTGGCCGGGCAGGAACGGGGCCGGCCGGGACTGAGCAGACGACGGCTGAGCCAGCGCGCGCACCCGGTCCACGGCACCCGGTAGCGCGAACTGGGCGGCGCCGAGGCCCTCGACGAAGTAACCGCGCCGGCAGAGTCCCGCTTCCTCCATCGCGCGCAGCACCGGGTACAGCGCGCCGAACCCGCCGGGCACCCGCTCGGCCGCGGCGGCGCCCCTGATCACGATCCCGTGCCGGTCGAGCAGCGTCCTGGCGAGCGCGTGCAGCCGCCTGGTCGGATCCGGCTCGCCCGGCGGCAGCAGCGACCAGCGCCCGCTGACCGTCGGCGGGCCGCTCCGGGAAGGGACGGCGGCGCGACTCAGGCCGGGACGTCGCAGCGCCATCCGGCCCGGCGCCCGGCCCGCCCGCAGGCTGCCGTAGGCCGGGGCGCCGGCCCCGCCGCCGGCGGACCTGACGGCCGGCGGCCGGCCGGCTCCCAGCATGGTCCGCAGCGGCGCCAGCGTGTCATTGGTCAGCCGGCCTGCCCAGACCAGATCCCAGATCGCGGCGGCTACCGCCTGATCGCCATCCCGGCCAGCCGGAACGCGCAGCAGCTGCGGACCGGGCAAGGCTGCGCCGGGCGGTCCTGCCGGATCGGTGCCGGCCGGCTGGCGGCCGCTCCGCTGGCCCGCGCTGGGCAACCCAGCGCTGGGCAACCCAGCGCTGGGCAACCCAGCGCTGGGCTGGCCTGCGCCGGGCTGGATCGCGCCGGGCTGGCCCGTGCCGTTGACCGGGCCGGCGATGCCTGGCTCACCTGCCGCGCTGACCAGGCGATCGCCAGCCGGAGCCCGCCGGCCGGGCGGCGCCGTGACCCGGTCGGCCAGCGCGCGGAAGAACAGCGCGCCGCCGCCGCTGAGCGTAGCGAGGATCGCCTCGTGCAGCGGGGTCATCGTGATCTCGCCGGGCGCCGGGAGCAGCAGCGGCGCGGCGGCGGCCGGCGACAGGACGATCCAGCCATCGCTGCCGGGCAGCGCGCCCGCGCCGGACCAGACGACCTCGCCGGCCGCGGTCAGCTCGTCCAGCATCGCCGGCTCGTAGCCGGGTACCCGGCCGGGCAGCACCAGGGTCTCCAGGGCCGATGCGGGCACCGCCGTCCCGGCCAGCTGCTCGGCGACGTCGTAGACGGCATCTGGGCCGGGCCGCCGCGCCCGCCGGCCGGCTGACCTGCTCTCGGTAGCGGGATGGCCCGCGTTCTGCCAGGCCGGCAGGAACGCGGCCAGCGCCCGCGGCGGCACCGGCTCGGCCTCCTTGCGTAGTTTCGCCAGGCAGCGCCGGCGCAGCAGTCGCAGCACCTCCGCGTCGCACCATTCGGTGCCGCGCCCGCCGGGCAGGAACTCGCCCTCGACAACCCGTCCTTCCGCGGCCAGCCGGCGCAGGGAGCCGGTCACGACGGCCACGCCGAGCCCGTATCGGCTCGCTGCCGCCGACGCGGCGAACGGGCCATGCGTCCTGGCGTACCTGGCCACCAGATCCCCCAGCGGGTCAGCGACCGGCTCGGTGAACGCGCTCGGCACTCCTGGCGGCAGCGGGACGCCGAGCGCGTCGCGCAGCCGCCCGGCATCCTCGACCGCTGCCCACCGGGCCTCGCCGGCAATCCGCACCTCGATGACACGCCGCTGGGCAGCCAGCTCAGCCAGCCAGTCGCCGGCGGCAGCCTGGTCGGTGCAGCGCTCAGCCGTCTCGGCGGCGGACAGCGGGCCGACATCCCTGATCATGTCGGCCACGCCCTCCGCACCGCGGCAGGCCCGGTCCGGCAAGAGCCGCTGCAGTCTCCGTTCCGAATCCTGCACGATCAGCGGATCCAGCAGTTCCCTCATGTCGGCCTGGCCGAGTAGTTCGGCAAGGAGGGACGAGTCGAGCGCGAGGGCCTGGGCCCGCCGCTCGGCCAGCGGCGCGTCCCCTTCGTACATGAACGCGCCGACGTAGCGGAACAGCAGCGAGCGGCCGAACGGGGACGGGGCCGGTGTCTCGACATCAACCAGCCGGATCCGCCGCGCTGACAGGTCGCGCATCAGGCCGATCAGTCCTGGCACGTCGAACACGTCCTGCAGGCACTCACGGATGGTCTCCAGCACGATCGGGAACGTCCCGTACTTGCTGGCCACGGACAGCAGCTGAGCGGACCGCTGCCGCTGCTGCCAGAGCGGGGTGCGCCGGCCCGGCTGGCGCCTGGGCAGCAGCAGGGCCCGCGCCGCGCACTCCCGGAACCTGGAGGCGAACAGCGCGGAAGCCCCGAGTTCCGCGGTGACCAGCTGCTCTACCTCATCGGCGTCGAACTCGGCGATGCCAGCTGGCGGCGGGTCGTCGGCGTCGGGGACGCGGATCACGATCCCGTCGTCGGTATGCAGCGCCTGCACGTCCATCCCGCCGTAGCGCTCGCGCAGCCGGGCCGCGATGGCCAGCGCCCAGGGCGCGTGCACCCGGGCGCCGAACGGGCTGTGCAGCACCAGCGGTTGCCTCGCGCTGCCCAGCCAGGTACCTGACCAGGTTCGCGGCGGCCAGCTCGTCCAGGCCGTCGGCGCGCAGCCGGGCGGTGGCATCCGGCGGGCTGGCCGCGCCGAGCTCGCGGCAGTACTCGCCGATCGCCCGGCCGAGCTCGGCCGGGCGGCCGAGCGCGTCACCATGCCAGAACGGCAGCTTGCCCGGCTGGCCGGGCGCGGGGGAGACGAGCACCTGGTCGGCGGTGATGTCCTCGATCCGCCACGAGCTCGCGCCGAGCACGAACACGTCGCCGACCCGGGACTCGTAGACCATCTCCTCGTCAAGCTCGCCGACCCGTCGCGAGTGCCTGCCGGATTTGTCACGCTGCCCGCCGGCCAGGAAGACGCCGAACAGGCCCCGGTCCGGGATGGTCCCGCCGCTGGTCACAGCGATCCGCTGGCCGCCAGGCCGGCCGCGCAGCGTGCCGGTCATCCGGTCCCAGATCAGCCGCGGGCGCAGCCCGGCGAATTCGTCGCTCGGATAGCGGCCGGCCAGCATGTCCAGCACGGCCTCCAGCACCGGGCGGGTCAGCCCGGCGAACGGCGCGGCGCGGCGGACGGTCTGCTCAAGCTCGGTGACGTCCCAGTCGTCCATCGCCGTCATCGCGACGATCTGCTGCGCCAGCACGTCGAGGGGGTTGCGGGGGATGCGCAGTTCCTCGATCTCGCCGTCCCGCATCCGGCGGGCCACCACGGTCGCCTGGACCAGGTCGCCCTGGTACTTCGGGAAGATCACGGCCCGGGAGATGTCGCCGACGTTGTGGCCTGCCCGCCCGGTGCGCTGCAGGCCGCTGGCCACCGAGGGCGGCGACTCGACCTGGATGACCAGGTCGACGGCGCCCATGTCGATGCCGAGCTCCAGGCTGGAGGTGGCCACTACGGCGGGCAGCCGCCCGGCTTTCAGTGCCTCCTCGATCTGCGCCCGCTCCTGCCTGGACACCGACCCGTGGTGCGCGCGGGCCACCTCCGCCGGCGCACCCGCCGAGGTTCCGGCCTGGGCCATCAGCTCGGCCGGCGGCCGCGACGGCGGGCCGGCCTGCCCGGCGTGCTCCAGCGCCATCGCCTCAGCGCGGTCGGCGGCGAGCTCGTTCAGCCTGCCGCAGAGCCGCTCGGCCAGGCGGCGCGAGTTCGCGAAGACGATGGTCGACTTGTGCGCCTGGATCAGGTCCAGCACCCGTTCCTCGACGTGCGGCCAGATCGACCGCCGCTGGTCAGGCGGGCCGCCCGGCGGCCCGCCTGCCTCGCCCGGCCCGCCGATCTCGCCCGCACCGCCTGGGCTGGCCGTGCGGGCCGGCTCCAGGTCGGTCATGTCCTCGACCGGCACCACGATCGTGAGCTCGATGCGCTTATCGCTCGGCGGGACCGCGATCGTCACCGGGCGGGCACCGCCAAGGAACGCGGCGACCTCCTCGGGCGGCCGTACGGTGGCGGACAGCCCGATCCGCTGGGCCGGCCGGCGGGCCTGCCCGGCCGCCGTGGGGCCGCGAGCGGCATGGCCGGCCTCGGCTGCCGCGCCGTCCGGCCCGCCGCGCAGTGCATCCAGGCGTTCCAGCGACACTGCCAGGTGGGCACCGCGCTTACTACCTGCCAGGGCGTGTACCTCATCCACGATCACTGTTTCGACGCCCCGGAGCCCCTCTCGTGCTTTCGAGGTCAGCAGCAGGAACAGCGACTCGGGCGTGGTGATCAGGATGTCGGGCGGCTTCCCGGCGAGCTTGCGACGCTCGTCCGCTGCGGTGTCCCCGGTGCGGACGCCGACCCTGATGTCGCTGATGTCGATGCCAAGCCGGCGGGCAGCGTGGCCGACGCCGGTGAGCGGCGAGCGCAGGTTCCGCTCGATGTCCACGGCCAGCGCCTTGAGCGGCGAGATATAGAGCACCCGGCAGCGCAGCCGCGGATCTTGCGGCGGCGGCTCGGCGGCCAGCTTGTCGATCGCCCAGAGGAAGGCGGCGAGCGTCTTGCCGGAGCCAGTCGGAGCGACGACCAGCGTGTTGTCGCCGTTGCCGATCGCTGCCCAGGCCTGTGCCTGCGCCTGGGTCGGCTCGGCGAACGCGGCCGTGAACCAGGCTCTGGTCGGCTCGGAGAAGCCGTCCATCGGCTGCGTGCGGGCTGGCGACAGGGCTGGCATCCCTCCATCCTGCCCCCTGGGTCCGACAGTTCGCGCCGGCCAGCCGGGTAACCTGGCGCGGTGCGTCTCACCGCCTTCTGGGACCGAATGCGCGCGCAGTTCGGTGACGTGTATGCCGAGAGCGTGGCGAAAGATCACGTGCTCGCCGCCCTCGGCGGCAGGACCGTCAGCCAGGCGCTGGCTGACGGCATCGACGCGAAGATCGTCTGGCGCGCGGTCTGCGATGCGTTCAACATCCCCGAGTCCCGCCGCTGAGGACATCGCCCGGTCGCGCGACCGCGGCAAGCTCAGGGCCCGGCGAAGGCACTCGTCACCGGCGGGAGAAGGCGATCAGCGGCCCGAGGTCTCCGTCCTCGTCCGCGGTCCTGAGTGCCGAGACGTAGTCGCGGCGCACCCTGCCCGGCTCGGTGAGCGCGTCCCCGCCGCCCCAGCTGAAGCGGCTGCCGCCGAGCGCGACGATGAGCGCGTCGGAGGCGAGCCGTGACCAGCGGCCGTTGCCGTTGGGGAACGGATGGACGACAACGAGCCGGTAGCCGAACCGGATCGCGCACTCATCGTGGCCGTAGTGTGCCGGAGAGGCGTCGGCGAGCCATGCCCGCACGTCGGCAAGGACGTCGCGCATGTCCAGGCGTATCTGCCAGTACGGCACGCCAAGGTTCCTGTCCGCGGTCCGGTAGCGTCCCGCCCAGGCCCAGACCTGGCCGTACATCCTGCCGTGCAGGCGCTTCAGCCATTCCTCGTCGGTCACTGCATCCGGCCGCAGCCGGCGGCGCGACAAGAACAGCCACGACATGGCATCGCTGATGTTCGCCGCCTCCGCGAGGTTGAGTTCTGCCCGCGTCAGCACCGGCTGCAGCAGGCCGCGGCGCTCGGCATCGGTCAGCGGCGTGGCATCGGCGGGCTCGGTCACTGGCCCGCGCCGCCCCATAGTCGGCCGCGCTCGAGCAATCGCTCGGTGAGCTGGTCCTCCAGCGGGCTTTCCGGTCCGGTCGCCTGATCCTCCAGGCGCATGGTCTGCTCCACCGCGGCCGCCTGCGTGCGGGCAACCTCCTGTGCCCGCTCACGGACGACCGCGCTGAGGGGGCGGCGCGGCACCAGCAGGTAGACAAGATCACAGCCGAGCGCGTCGGCGGCGCGGCGCAGTGTCTCCAGCCGCGCCCGGTCGGCGGCCTCGGACTGCTCCAGCCTGGTCACTGCTCCGGCCGTGATACCCAGCCGGCCCGCGAGCGCGGCCGCGCTCATGCCCAGCGCTTCGCGGACGGCGTGGATCCAGCCGCGTGGCGGGCGCGCGAGCCCCCGCAGCGGCTGCCACTCGTCGAAATGGCTGTCAAGCAGTTCCCGGCTGCGTGCCGACACGCTGGCGGACACCCTGGGCATGAGACCCCCGCATGTGGGAGAGGCATGGTGACCCAATATTTATAGTGTACTACACTACATGATTAGTCTTATTTATAGTGCGTTTCGATGCAGTGTGAGCCCTGTCCATAGTGTAGTGTCCAGCGCTCTCCCGTGGCCGGCCACGGCGGTGCAGCACCTGGAAGATGGGGGAGCCGCCCGGTCCGGAAGTTCCGCGCCGCGGCCGGTCCGGAAGTCGCGGGGCCGGCGGGCGGTTCCGGGCCGGCCGTCCGGCGCGTCGCGTTGATGATCGAACAATTGTTCGTCTAGAGTAGCTCTGCTGGTGGCATCCGCGGCCCTCGGGCCCGGCAGCGTCAGCCAGCAAACTGTCAGAGGCGGCGCGTAGCGTCGGAGCCGGCAGTTAACACGTAGCCTGACAGCGCGGAGGCGCTGCACCGAACGGCTCAGTCGTGGTCGGCGCTGGCCGGCCCGGCGGGTAGCCCCTTCCCCACGGGAGTTCTCATGGCACCGAACGACAGGGCGGGCAGCAGCAAAGGCGGCGGCGACAGGGAGAAGTCCCTCGAGACCGCGCTCGCCCAGATCGAACGGCAGTTCGGCAGGGGCGCGATCATGCGGCTCGGCGATGACACCCGGGCGCCGGTCGAGGTAATCCCCACCGGATCCATCTCGCTCGACGCCGCCCTCGGCATCGGCGGCCTCCCGCGCGGCCGGATCGTCGAGATCTACGGCCCGGAGAGCAGCGGCAAGACCTCGCTGGCCCTGCACGCAGTCGCGAATGCACAGAAGGCCGGCGGGATTGCCGCCTTCATCGACGCCGAGCACGCACTCGATCCCGACTACGCCAAGAAGCTCGGCGTGGACACCGACGCGCTGCTCGTCTCCCAGCCGGACACCGGCGAGCAGGCGCTGGAGATCGCCGACATGTTGATCCGCTCCGGGGCCGTCGACGTCATCGTGATCGACTCGGTGGCCGCGCTCGTGCCACGGGCCGAGATCGAGGGCGAGATGGGGGATAGCCATGTCGGGCTGCAGGCCCGCCTCATGTCCCAGGCGCTGCGCAAGATCGCGGGTGCCCTGAACCAGACCAAGACCACCGCGATCTTCATCAACCAGCTGCGGGAGAAGATCGGCGTGATGTTCGGGTCGCCGGAGACGACGACGGGCGGCAAGGCGCTGAAGTTCTACGCGTCCATACGGCTGGATATCCGGCGCATCGAGACGCTCAAGGACGGCACGGATGCCGTGGGCAACCGCACCCGGGTGAAGGTGGTCAAGAACAAGTGCAGCCCGCCCTTCAAAGTCGCCGAGTTCGACATCCTGTACGGCCTCGGCATCAGCAGGGAGGGCAGCCTGATCGACCTTGGCGTGGAGCAGGCGATCGTCAGGAAGTCCGGTGCCTGGTACACCTACGAGGGGGACCAGCTCGGCCAGGGCAAGGAGAACGCCAGGAATTTCCTGCGCAGCAATCCCGATCTTGCCAATGAGATCGAGAAGAAGATCAAGGAGAAGCTCGGCGTCGGCCCGCGGCTGGATGCGGACGTCAGCGCGAAGCCAGACCTCGCGGTAGTGCCCAGGGTCTCCGGGGGCCGGGCCGCCGCCGGAGCCGGAGGAGCCGCCGGCGGTGGGTCGTAGCAGCGAGCCGGCCGGACGGGCGGCGTCAGCGGACTCCGCGCCCGTAGCGTGGGCCGTGCCCGGCACGACCGTCCCCGGCGCGACCGCGCCGGGGGCGGCGGCCTCGGCCGGCCCGGCTGCGCGGTCAGGCCAGGAGGCACCGGCCGGCCAGGAAGCGGCCGCCAGGCAGATCTGCCTCCGGATGCTGACGGCCGCCCCGCGGACCCGGGCTCAGCTCGCGGCGGCGCTGCGGCAGCGCGGAATACCCGACGAGACAGCGGCGGCGGTGCTCGGACGGTTCAGCGAGGTCAAGCTCATCGATGACGCCGCTTTCGCCGCCGCCTGGGTGGAGTCCAGGCATCACGGCAGGGGCCTGTCAGGGCGGGCTCTGGCGGCCGAGCTGCGGCATCGCGGCGTGCCGTCGGAGGACATCAAGGCGGCCGTCAGCGGGCTCGACCCGCGGCAGGAGATCGCCACCGCGCGCGGGCTGGTCGAGCGGCGGCTTGCCAGTACCAGGGGACAGCCGCTGAACGCACGCATCCGGCGGCTCACCGGCCTGCTGGCCAGGAAGGGCTACTCGCCGGCGATTGCCTACCGTGTCGTGCGAGAGGCGCTTGACCAGGAAGGCCTCGATCCTGCTGCGGCCGGGATCGACCTTGATGACCCGCCGGAAGCAGAAAACGATGAGCAAATGACGGCGTGGTGAACTGCCGGTAGCGGCCGGGTGGCGAACACTGTCTGGTGCAGATCGCGAGTGCCCTGCTTGCCCAAAACGTTATCTCCGCTTAGCCTCACGGCAGCGAGGTATTTGCTCCGCGCTAGGCGGGTCAGCATAAGTCAACAAGATCAGAAACGAGCACCGGAGAGCCTGGAGCCGACCAGGACGGCAGGCGAATCCGGGGGCTGTGAGGCATTTGAGGGCTGTTGCGCAGCCCGCAGGCATGACATCAGCCGGCGGATGCGCGGGAAGGGCGCCGCAAGCCGGCCTGGCCGCTGTCTGGCCAGGCTAGCCAGCGGATCACCCGGCTGGCTGCCATGGCACAGCCTGCCGCCGGGCGGGTCCGTCCGGCGGAACTAGCCCTCCGGCCTGGCCGGAGGGCCAGACGCGAGACCGGCGAGAAGGAGCGCCGGGACAGGGAGACGGCACCTGCCGGGACTGTGCAAGCTGCCCGGCGGGCCAGGGCCGCGCCGGTCGCAGACCGGGTGACGACTCGTACGGCGTGGCTGGATCGCCTCCGGCGCGTGGCACCTCGCTGCTGGGCATGGCCCCAGTACCGATGAGCGGTACTGAGGTGCCGCGAGCGGAAGGGGCGAACCTTGAGTAACGGAATCGCGCTGGTTCTGGCGATCGGGCTCGTCGCCGCACTGTTTGCACTCGTTCTCGTGGTGCTCCGCAAATCGCCCGGCCACCTCCCGGCTCGTCCGGCCGACGCGCAGCTCGCCAGCCCGCCCGATGACGCGCAGCGCCAGCGTGAGCTTGCCGAAGCCAGCCGCGAGGCGGACCAGATCAGGACGCGCGCCGAGTCGGACGCCGCGGCTATCGTCAGCAGGGCGGAGGCGGCCGCCGAGCAGTCTGCGCAGGCGCGCCACGAGGTCGAGAACGAGATCCGGGCCGTCAAGGAGGAGGTCAAGCACCTCCGCAGCGATCTGGAGCGCCGGGAGGCCCGGCTGGCCGAGCGTGAGCAGCGGCTTGACGAGGAGGCCCGCAAGATCGACCAGCGCTCCGGCGATCTGGACCTGGTGCAGCACGACATCAACCGCCAGCGCGCGGAACTGGACCAGCTCGACGACCAGCGTCGTGTGGTGCTGGAGCGCGCGGCCAGCCTCACCGCCGACCAGGCCAAGGCCGAACTCGTCGCGGGAATAGCGAATCAGGCCAAGCGCGAGGCCGCGCTGATCGTGCGCGACATCGAGGCAGAAGCGCAACGCGACGGCCAGCATCGCGCCCGGCGCATCGTGACGCTGGCCATCCAGCGGGTGGCCAGCGAGCAGACGAGCGAGTCCGTGGTCTCAGTCCTGCACCTGCCCGGCGACGAGATGAAGGGCCGGATCATCGGCAGGGAGGGGCGCAACATCCGCGCCTTCGAGTCGGTCACCGGCGTCAACCTGATCATCGACGACACGCCCGAGGCGGTGCTGCTTTCCTGCTTCGACCCGGTGCGGCGCGAGGTTGGCAGGCTCACCCTGGAACGGCTGGTCCTGGACGGCCGGATCCATCCGCAGCGGATCGAGGAGGCGTACGACCGCAGCAAGGCGGAGATCGAGCAGCTGTGCGTCCGGGCAGGCGAGGACGCGATGGTCGACCTCGGCATCACGGACCTGCACCCGGAGCTCACCAACCTGCTCGGCCGGCTGCGCTACCGCACGTCCTACGGGCAGAACGTGCTGAAGCACCTGCTCGAGTCGGCGCACATCGCGGGCATGATGGCCAGCGAGCTGGGGCTGGACCCGGCGCTGATGAAGCGCTGCACGGTGCTGCACGACATCGGCAAGGCCCTGACCCACGAGGTCGAAGGCAGCCATGCCCTGATCGGCGCGGAGATCGCGCGCCGGTACGGCGAGCCCGAGGACGTGGTGCACGCCATCGAAGCGCACCACAACGAGGTCGAGGTGCGCACCGTCGAGGCGGTGCTGACGCAGGCCGCCGACGCGATCAGCGGTGGCCGCCCTGGCGCGCGCCGCGAGTCCCTCGAGGCGTACGTGAAGCGGCTGGAGCGGCTCGAGCAGATCGCCCTCGCCCAGGACGGCGTCGAGAAGGTTTTCGCGATGCAGGCCGGCCGCGAGATCCGGGTAATGGTCAAGCCGGAGAACGTGGACGACATCCAGGCGCAGGTCATCGCCCGTGACGTGGCCAAGCAGGTGGAGGAGGAACTCACCTACCCAGGGCAGATCCGGGTCACGGTGGTCAGGGAGTCACGCGCGATCGAGTTCGCCCGCTAGCGCTTCTTCGCCGCCTTCCCGCCGGTCAGCCTGACCGGCCGGATGCCAGGCGGCGTAAAGCCCAGGATCTGCCCGTAAAAGGACAGCTCGGCCTCCAGCGACGCGATGATGGTCTCCGCCTTCCTGAACCCGTGCGACTCGCCCTCGAACGGGATGTACGCGTGCCGGATCCCGTGCGCGGCGAGGTCGGCGGCGATGCTCTCGGCCTGCTGCGGCGGCACCACCGGGTCGTCGAGCCCCTGCAGCAGCAGTACCGGGCAGGTCGCGTCGGTCACGTGGCCTACCGGGGCCCGCTCGGCGTAGATGGCGTCGAAGCCGGGCAGCGGCCCGATCAGCCCGTCGAGATACCGCGACTCGAAGTCATGCGTCGAACCGGCGAAGCCGCGCAGGTCCGCGACGCCATAGTAGGAGGTGGCGGCGGCAAAGACCGGATCCCGCAGGGCGCCGGTCGTGACCGCGGCCAGGGCCGTCCAGCCGCCCGCCGAGCCGCCGCGGATGGCCAGCCGATTGCCGTCAGCCTGGCCGGCCTTGGCCAGCGACGTCGCGGCGGCCTTGGCGTCCTCGACGTCGACGACGCCCCATTGCCGCCGCAGCCGCTCCCGGTAGAGCCGTCCGTATCCGGTCGACCCGCCGTAGTTGACGTCGATGATCCCGATGCCCCGGCTGGTGAAGTAGGCCTTCTCGACGTCCAGCAGCCCGACCGAGTTCCCGGTCGGCCCGCCGTGCACCCAGACGACGTACGGCGGCAACTCGCCCGATGGCGCCGTCGCCACCGGATTGGCCGGCGCGTACACCAGGGCGTGCACGATGCGCCCGAACGGCCCCTCCAGCTCGACCGGGCGCGGCACCGGCAGGTACCTGGCATCCGGCACCTCCTCGACCTCCCGGCGCACCACCGCCACGCTGGCGGTAGCGGCGTCCACGCCGACCACGGAAAGCGGCTCGCGCGGGCCGCCGGCCACTCCGGCGATCACCGTGCCGTCCGCTGACAGCCCCGACATGAACTCACCGAACGGGATGTCCAGGTCGGCTAGTTCCGATGTCTCGGGATCGAGGATGCCGAGCCGCAGACCGCCGCGCCCGTGCAGCACCGCGAGCCTGCCGTCGCCGAGCATCGCGAACGGCCGCGCTCCCAGCTGCCACAGCGGGCCGGCAAACTCCTCCTCGGCAGGGAACAGCGCCTGCGGCGGCTCGCCGGTCAGCCCGACCTGGTAGATGTTCCACCACCCGGTCCAGTCCGTGGCCACGTACAGGCTCGTGTTGTCCCGCCAGACCGGGGCAAGCACGGATTCCCGCAGGCCGCCCTTGACCAGCCGGCCCTTGCCGGGGACGCCCTTCTCGATGGCGGCTACCCGCAGCTCGGTGCCGTCCCACGGCATGTGCGGATGATTCCAGCAGATCCAGGCCAGCCGGCTGCCATCGGGCGACGGGGTGGGGAAGGCAAAGAAATCGGATCCGGCGGCCAGCTGCCGGATCGCCTCCGGGCTGTCAGCCGCCGAGCCGTCCAGCGGCACGGCGACGATCGAGCGGGTGACCTTGCCGCCGGCGTGCCGTTCCTGGACGCACCAGACCTCCTTGCGGTCGGGGGAGAGCGCGAAGTCGGCGAAGCGCAGCGAGGCGGGCTCGCCGGCCCCGCCGATGGCGGCGGGATCTGGCGTCAGCGGGCGCGGCAGCGCCGGTTCCCTGGCATCGGCCGCGTCCATCCCGGTCAGGTAGAGCCGCTGGTCAGAATAGTTCGCGAAGACGATCGCGTGACCGCGCGGGGCACGGCCGCCAGCAGAGCGCGGTCGCGCCGAGGCGCGCGGCACCGGCAGGTAGGACAGTCCGCCGTACTCATGCACCCGCGTCCGGGCGTTCCAGGGCGCCGGCAGCAGAACGCGTGGCTTACCGCCCGCGCCGCAGTGCACGATGGTCATCCGGCCGCCCTCATCCGGGCGGCCTTCCTGCCACCACATGTCCTGGCCGATGATGCTCGGGAACGACAGGCGGACCTGGCCCCTCGCGACGTCGGCTGCGGTGATGGGGGAAGGCCACGCTCCGCACTGAACGGCGGGGATCACCACGCTGTCAGCGGTCGATGGCTGGCTCGCTCCTGTATGTGCCGTTCCGTCAGGGGTGTCCGTCGAATCCACTGCTGTATTCGTCGCGCCTTCTGCGGGAACCGTCGCGCTCTCTGTCATAGGGCTATGGTGCACCACCGGGACCCCCTGCCTAACGGAGATTCCGGACACGAGCCCTGCTCTGTAACCTAAGCGATGAAGATCAGCCCGATCCGGCCGATGAAGATCCTCTTTCCTGTCCGCCCGCCGCCCGCCCGGCCCGCCGCCGGGTGCGTCTACCCTGATGGTCATGGCGCGCTCTGACGGTCTCCGCAGCTTCGAGATCCGTACCTACGGGTGCCAGATGAACATGCACGACTCCGAGCGGCTGGCCGGGTTGCTCGAGGAAGCCGGCTACCGGCGGGCGGCGGGCGGCGCGACCCCCGACGTCGTGGTGTTCAACACCTGCGCGGTACGGGAGAACGCCGACAACCGGCTGTACGGCAACCTGGGCCATCTGCTTCCGGTCAAGAACGCCCATCCGGGCATGCAGATCGCGGTCGGCGGCTGCCTGGCGCAGAAGGACCGGGCAGGCATCACGGCGCGGGCCCCGTGGGTGGACGTCGTCTTCGGCACGCACAACATCGGCTCACTGCCCGCGCTGCTGGACCGCGCGCGGGCGCAGCAGCAGGCGCAGGTGGAGATACTCGAGTCCCTCGAGCGCTTCCCCTCGGTCCTGCCTGCCCGCCGCGAGTCCCCCTATTCAGCCTGGGTGGCGATCTCGGTCGGCTGCAACAACACCTGCACCTTCTGCATCGTGCCGAGTCTGCGCGGCCGCGAGGAGGATCGGCGGCCCGGGGACGTCCTGGCCGAGATCAGGGCGCTGGCAGCGGACGGCGTGCTCGAGGTCACGCTGCTCGGGCAGAACGTGAATTCCTACGGTGCCGGGTTCGGTGACCGGCTGGCGTTCGGCAAGCTGCTCCGCGCCTGCGGCGGCGTCGATGGCCTGGAACGGGTGCGGTTCACCTCACCGCATCCGCGTGATTTCACCGATGACGTGATCGGCGCCATGGCGCAGACCCCGAACGTGATGCCCCAGCTGCACATGCCGCTGCAGTCAGGCTCGGATGCCGTGCTCCGGGCCATGCGGCGGGCTTACCGGCGGGAGAAGTACCTGGCGATACTCGACCGGGTCCGGGCCGCCCTCCCGGACGCGGCCATTACCACCGACATCATCGTGGGATTTCCCGGCGAGACCGAGCAGGATTTCGCCGCCACCCTCGATCTCGTCCGCCAGGCCAGGTTCGCCGGCGCCTTCACCTTCAGGTACTCGCCGCGTCCCGGCACCCCGGCCGCGGCGATGGACGGCCAGGTTCCCGCCGAGGTGGTGCAGGACCGGTACGAGCGGCTCGCCGCGCTGGTGCAGGAAACGTCGCTGGCGGCGAACCTGCAGCTCACCGGCCGGGAGGTAGAGGTACTCGTCGCAGACGGGGAAGGCCGCAAGGACGAGGCGACCCGCCGGATGTCCGGGCGTGCGCGCGACAACAGGCTGGTGCATTTCGCGCCCTCGGGCCTGGCGCCGCGCCCGGGAGACATCGTCACCACGGTGGTCACCCGCGGTGCCCCGCACTACCTGATCGCGGACGGCGAGCCGGTGGCGATCCGCCGGACCCGCGGCGGCGATGCCTGGGCAGCGCAGCGCGACAGCACGGCCGGCGGCAACGCGGCCGGGCTGCCGCCTGCGGGCGGCGCGGCGGGCGCCGCACGGGTGCTGCTGGGCATGCCCGCCGTCGGCCCTCCCGCCTAGCAGCGGTGCTCGTCGCCGCCGCGGTCTGCCCGCACCCGCCGCTGCTCATTCCCGCTGCGATGGGCGCCGCCGGGCTCACCGTGACCGTGCTGGCGGGGAACGAGCAGGCCGGGAACCGGCAGGCCGGGAACGGGCGGGGCCGTGGCGGCGCGGATGCCGCCGCCCTCGCCAGCGACGCGGAGCTGCGCGAGGTACGGACGTCCTGCGTGCTGGCCGTGGCCGCCCTTCTCGCGGCCGCGCCTGACCTGCTGGCCGTGGTCGGCGGCGCGGCCGGTGCCGCGACCTACACCGAGCCCGTTGCCGGCAGCCTGCAGCCGTTCGGCGTCCCCTGCACGACCGGAGCCGGCCAGCCGGTCCTGCCGCTCTCGCTGACCGTGGGCGCGTGGCTCCTGGAGCAGGCCCGGCAGCTTGATCAGGCCGGCCCCGGCAGCCGTGCTGCGACACGCCGGGCATCCGGGGACCGGCCCGGCGGCGACGTGCCGTGCCGCGTGCAGCTGCGGGCGGTGGCATCGGGCACGGCCACGGCGGACTGCCTGCGGCTGGGCGCGGAACTCGCCGGGCTGGCCCCGCGGGTTGCGCTGCTCGCGATGGGCGATGCGTCCGCCAGGAAGGCGGTCGGCGTGCACGGTGCGGCGGACCCCGCGGCGGAGCGCTACGACGCCGAGGTCGCCGCCGCACTGGGTGCCGCCGACCCGGGGCGGCTGGCCCGGCTCGATCCCGCTCTGGACGCGGAGCTGATGATCGCCGGCCGGGCCGCCTGGCAGGTGCTGGCGGGAGCGGCGGGCGGCGTCTTTCTGCGCGGCCAGCTGCGCTGCGCCGCCGCCCCGTTCGACGTGACCTATCTGGTAGCGTCCTGGCTGGCCGATGGCTGACCGCCCGGCCAGCCAGGGCACGCTGGCAGACTAGTTCCATGCCGCAGCCCGTGATCACGGTCGTGGGACCCACGGCAACCGGGAAATCCGGCCTGTCGCTGCGGCTGGCGCGCGCGCTGGGCGGCGAGATCGTGAACGCTGATTCCATGCAGCTGTACCGCGGCATGGACATCGGCACGGCGAAGCTCGCTGCCGCGGCCCGGGCCGGCGTGCCGCACCATCTCCTGGATATCTGGGAGGTGACAAGAACCGCGAGCGTCTCGGAGTACCAGCAGCTTGCTCGTGCGGCCATCGCTGAGATCCGCGGGCGCGGCCGGATCCCGATCCTGGCCGGCGGCTCCGGCCTCTACGTCCGTGCCGCGATCGACAATCTCGAATTTCCCGGCACCGACCCGGTGCTCCGCGACGGGCTCGAGGCTGAGCTCGCCGAGCTCGGCGCTGCCGCCCTGCACGCCAGGCTCGCCTGCGCCGACCCGGCCGCGGCCGCGGCGATCTTGCCGGGCAACGGCCGCCGGATCGTCCGGGCGCTCGAGGTCATCCAGCTGTCCGGCCGGCCGTTCAGCGCGACGCTGCCCGGATACGAGTCGGTATACCCGGCTGTGCAGATCGGCTTGCGGCTGCCGAGAGCCGAGCTTGACCGGCGCATCGCCGGCCGGGTCGGCCAGATGTGGCAGGCGGGCTTCGTGGCCGAGGTGCGCGACCTCGCCGGGCGCGGCCTGCGAGCGGGCAGGACCGCGAGCCGTGCCCTCGGCTACGCCCAGGTGCTGCGGTTCCTCGCCGGGGAGTGGCCGGAAGAGCAGGCTGCCGCCGAGACCGTGCGGGCGACTCGCCGGTTCGCGCGGCGGCAGGAAGCATGGTTCCGCCGTGATCCGCGAATCCAGTGGCTGGCTGCCGACGACCCTGGTGCCGCCGACCAGGTGATTGCCCGGCTGCAGGAGTCCGGGCTGCGGGAGCCCGGGCTGGCCGGCTGACGACTGGCCGGCTGCCCGGCGGTCACCGCCGGGCAGCCGGGCCACCTGCCCGAGCTGTGGCCCGATCCGTGAAAGCTGTTGGCCAGAAGCGGGCCCGGGAGTGAAGATGGTCCGGTCGCAGCCGATAGATGATCGAGTGCCGGCAGGTCATGAAAGGTAATCAGGTTGAGCGACCGAAGTGACGGGAGTGGCTCGCCGGTGCCGGGGCAGCGTTATGAACGTCCGGGATCCCGCGCGGCCGTGGTGACCAGGTCGGCAAACCTGCGCACCAGCGGGCTGGCATCTTCGGCCCGCCAGGCCACGCAGAGCTCGGCGGCGGGGACGCCCCTGGACGGCACGAAGGCAAGGCCGGGCCGGCCATGAAACCGCTCGGCGGACGCCGGGCACAGGCTGATGCCGCGCCCGGCGACCACCAGCTCGCGCCATTCGTCGATCGTGCGGGCAACCGCTCCGATGATGGGCTGGTCGCCGCCCGGCCGCGGCTTGACCAGCCAGTCATCCCGCCAGCGGTCGGGATCACAGCCGTCCGTCGCCGCCTCCGCCGCGACCCAGGGCAGCCCGGCGACATCGGCGAGCGCGAGGTGCTCGCGTCGACATTCATCCAGGCCGATGCTACCGGGCCGCCGGTGCCGAGCCTTACCAGCGCATTGTTAACGAGGCTGCGGCGTTACCCGGAACGCCCGGGCCCATGCCAGCAGGACGACTGAAGGGACGTCATGAGTAATCGCGACGATGCGGCAGGCGGCACCTCGCGGCCCGCCGCGCAGGGCAGGCTGGCCCAGGTGATCGCCACCCGCGGCGGACTCGCCGCGCCCGAGGCGCCGTTCGTGATCGAGCACCGCGAGCACCTGATCTACATGCTGTGCGAGGCCGCCGAGCTCGAGCACGGCATCATGTGCCAGTACCTGTTCGCCGCCTTCTCGCTCAAGCAGGCTGTCAGCGAAGGGGTGACCGAGGCGGAACTAGCATCCGTCAGCCGCTGGCGGAAACAGGTCTCGCACGTGGCCACGCAGGAGATGCTGCACCTCGCCCTGGTGCACAACCTGCTGTCGGCCATCGGCGCCGCGCCTCACCTGGCCCGGCCGAACCTGCCGCAGCCCGCTGATCATTACCCCGCGGGGGTGCGGCTTGCGCTGCTGCCGTTCGGCGAGCAAGCGCTACGCCATTTCATGTTCCTGGAACGCCCGGAGGGCATGGATCTCGACGACGCCGACGGACTGGCAGCGGCGAGCCGGGCCGCGCCGCTGATGAACGAGCGCGACATCGTGCCCCGGCTGCAGGACTTCGCCACCGTGGGCCACCTGTACCGCTCGATTGAGCAGGGCTTCGGGCACCTGGCGGCGAAGCACGGGGAGGACTGGCTGTTCGTCGGCCCGCCCCGGGCGCAGGCCGCGCCCGGGCACTTCGGCTGGCCGGAGCTGGTCACCGTCACCGGCCTGAGCACCGCGCAGAAGGCCATCGACACGATCCTGGAGCAGGGCGAGGGGCCGCGCGGGGACTGGCGGAACGCGCATTTCGGCCAGTTCGTCAGCATCCTCGATGAGTTCGAGCAGATGACGGCGGCCAGCCCGGGCTTCGACCCGGTCCGCCCGGTGATGGCTGCCAACTGCAGGCCGCCCGAGCGATCCGGCGAGGTTCCGCTGATCGAGGACCCGCTGACGGCCCGCATCACCGACCTGTTCAACGTCGCGTATGAGATCTTGCTGCAGATATTCGAGCGCTACTTCGCGCATACCGAGGAGACCGACGGCCAGCTGAAGATGCTGGCCGACGCGACGATCACCCTGATGCTGCGGGTTCTCAAGCCGCTCGGTGACCTGATCACCACCCTTCCGGTCGGCCCGGGGCAGCCCGGCAGGACCGCCGGGCCCAGCTTCGAGCTGTTCTACGAGACCGACTACCTGATGCCGCACCGGGAGGCGGCATGGGCGCTGCTGGCCGAGCGGCTGGACGAGGCCGGGTGGCTGTGCGCTGAGATCCAGGCCGGCCGCGGAACCCAGATCGCCGGCCCGCTCGATCCGGTCCGCGCGGCCCTGGCCGAGCTCGCCCAGACCCTCGCCGGCCAGCTGCCGGCCGGCCGGCCGCATGCCCGCCGCGGGCCGGCGGCCGCCGCCCTGACGCGCGCCGACGCCGACTCGCTGATGGCGCACGCGGCAGAGCTGGCACGGACCGTGGCGGCGGCCCGCCACGACGACGACGTGCCGCGCGAGCTCGCCTCGGTCTTCGACGCCGGGTACGCCGCCCTCGCGGCGGCCCGCCCTCAGGCGGCCCGAGATGCGCAGCACGGCCGCCTGGCGCAACGGCTGGTGGCCAGCGTCCTGCGGCCGCTCGCGGACGCGCATGGCCGCTTCGGCACCGGCCCGGCAGGCCGCGCCGCTGCTGGCGGCCAGCCGAAGGGCCCCGCGCCCGCCAGCCCGCCGGCCGGAGCCGCGGACGAGCTGGTGTGGGCGGCCGCGCAGTCCGCGACGCGGGCACTGGTCCGGCTGGCAACCGCGGGTACCGCGCCGCCCGGGCTGGCCGGGCTGGCCGAGGCGACCGCCGCACTGCAGGGCCTCGCCTGCGAGCCGGCCGATCCTGCCCGGCGGCAAGCCCGGCTGGCGGCCCTCTGGGGTCTGCAGCGCGGCCTGCCCGCCAGGATCCAGACCGCGCGGAACGGGCCGTACCTGGTGACCAACGCCGCGCGGCTGCGCGATCACCTGGGCGAGCCGGTGCCGGCCACGCCGCAGTTCGCGCTGTGCCGGTGCGGGGCCTCGGCGCTGAAGCCGTTCTGCGACGGCGCCCACGCCGGCCGCGGGTTCACCGACGACAAGGATCCCAAGCGGGTCCCCGACCGGCGTGATACCTACCGGGGCCAGCAAGCGACGATCATGGACAACCGGGGCATCTGCCAGCACTCCGGCTACTGCACTGACCGGCTGGCCACCGTTTTCCGGGCTGGCCAGGAGCCATTCGTCGCGCCGAGCGGCGGCCGGATGGACGAAATCATCCGGGCCGCGCGGGACTGCCCGTCCGGAGCGCTCAGCTATGCCATCGACGGCCGTGAGCAACGCGGGCACGTCGACTGGGGTAACGACCGCGAGCAGGCCATCGAGGTCACCAAGGACGGCCCCTACCGGGTCACCGGCGGGATCGCGCTCGTCGGCGCGGACGGCAATCCGGTGCAGCGCGCCGCCGGCGCCTCCGCCGAGCACTACGCCATCTGCCGGTGCGGCCACTCGCAGAACAAGCCTTTCTGCAGCGGGATGCACTGGTACGTCGACTTCCGGGACCCGGAGCCGGATCCCGGTGCCGAGCCGACATTGTTCGAGCATGCCGGCGGCCTGCCGGCGCTGACCCGGATGACGAGGCTGCTCTACGAGAAGCACGTTCCCGCCGATCCGCTGCTGGCCCCGTTGTTCGCCACCATGGCCCCCGAGCACCCCGGCCGGGAGGCGATGTGGCTCGCCGAGGTCTTCGGCGGCCCGGCCAGCTACAGCCGGGAGCGCGGCGGATCCCGGCAGCCGGCCAGCCATGCGGGCCTGGCGCTGACCGAAGAGCAGCGGGCACGGTGGGTCGCGCTGGCCATCCAGGCCGCCCGGGATGCCGGACTGCCCAGCGACCCCGAATTCCGCGCTGCGCTGGCCTCCTATCTGGAGTGGGGCTCGCAGGTGGCGGCGATCCAGTCGGCCCCCGGGGCGCCGCCGCCGCGCGATGCGCCGGTGCCGCGCTGGGACTGGGGGCCGGCCGGGCCGCCCGCGGCGGCCACCGCTGTCCCGGCTGACGACGAGGACAGCCAGCAGGCACCGCTGCCGGGGCCAGGCGAGCCGGTCAGCTTCGCCGCCCACATCCGGCCGCTGTTCCGCGAACGCGACCGGCACGAGAGCATCAGGAGATTCACTACCATCGGAGGCATGCGGTTCGCGAAGGGGCATGGCACGGAGAACGACTTCGTCGTGCTGCCCGACTTTGAGGACGACCTCACCCTGACGCCCGCGCTGGTGACCCGGCTCTGCGACCGCCGGGCCGGGCTGGGGGCCGACGGGGTGCTGCGCGTCGTGCTGTCAGCGGCGGCGCGGGCGGGCGGGCGCAACGGGCAGGCCGGCGAATTCGGGCTGCCGGAGGACGGCCTGGACGAGGGTGGCGAGCCGCCCGCCGAGTGGTTCATGGACTACCGGAACGCGGACGGCAGCGCGGCCGAGATGTGCGGCAACGGCATCCGGGTGTTCGCTCGCTACCTGCTGGATCACGGCCTGGTGCGCGACCTGGCCTTTACGGTGGCCACCCGGTCGGGTTCCCGGAAGGTGCGGGTCGAGCCCGACGGCCAGATCACCGCGGAGATGGGCGTTCCGGCGATATTCGGGCCCGGCCGGGCCGTGATCGGCGGGCTTGAGTACTCGGGCCTGCGGATCTCGCTGGGTAATCCACATCTCGCGGTGCTGGTGGCCGCCCCGGTGCACGGCATCGACCTGTCGGTGGCGCCGTTGCTCGACCCCGCGGAGTTTCCTGACGGCGCTAACGTCGAGGTCGCGCGGGTAACCGGCGACCGGCAGGCGGAGATGCGCGTCTACGAGCGAGGGTCGGGGGCCACCAGGTCGTGCGGTACCGGCGCCGTCGCCGCCGTGGTGGCCGCCGCGATCGCATCCGCGACACCCGGCGCCGATATCGGCGCCGGTGCCGGGCCGGCCACCGTTCCCGAGGTTGCCAACGGGACCTGGACCGTGGATGTGCCCGGCGGCCGGCTCGCGGTCACCCTGCTCGGGACCGCGAGCCTGCTCACCGGGCCGGCCGTGATCGTCGCCGAGGGCGAGCTTGACGACGCCTGGCTGGCCAGCGCGGGGGCCGACGGCAGCTGAGCCCTGGCCTGTCACGGCGAGCCGCCGCCTGTCACGCCCGGCCGGTGGCGAGCCACAGGCCGACGGAGACGAGCGCCCAGCCGGTGCGCCGGCGGATCGGACCGCGGCGGCTGCGCCGGATGCCGTCGGCCCTGACGGCGGCGGCCGACCTGGCCCGCAGCTCTGCCGTGTGCTGTGCAGCGGCCTGTTCTATCAGGTAGGGGTGCATTGTTCTGGCCTTCCTTGAGTTTGCCGAGGCGGGACTTGCGGTGCGGGCAGGCGGGCCTCAGCCGGCTGCCGCGTGGGCGGCGCGCACGACGTGCACGTCCCCGCTGATGCTGCGGCAGTGCAGGCTGAGCGCGGTCTCCCCGTCGCTGGCGGCAGGCTCGAGGTCGCTGGTCACGTCGCCGGTCATCGCGGAGAGGTCGAGGTACACGCCGACGCCGGCCGGGACGGCGATGCTGATGTCGCCGGAGACGGTGTTGACCTCGCCGCTGCCGGCCGCTATGGACTCGATCTGCACGTCGCCGCTGGCGCTGCGAACCTTGGCCGAGCCTTCCGCGCGGCCGATGATCAGGTCGCCGCTGGCGGAATTCGCCGTGACATCGCCGCCGGCCCGGCTGATGTGAGCGTCGCCGGAGGCGGTATTCACCCGCACCTGGCCTGCCGCGTCGTCAAGGCGGATGTTCCCGGATGCGGTATTGATGCTGACCTGCCCGGCCGCGCGCTCCGCCGATACGTCTCCGCTGGCCGTGCGTGCGTCGAGGGAACCGAGGTCGCCGCTGCACCGGATGTCGGCCGAGGCCGCGTTCAGGACGCAGGACGAGCCGCGCGGCAGCCGTACGACCAGGTCGAGTGATGTGCTGCTCAGCAGCCGGACCCGATCGGGCACGGCGATGATCAGCGTCCCGGCGTCAAACTCGACGGTGGTGGCCTCGATGAGTTCGTCACCGCGCCTTCCCGAGCGCGACGCCAGCGCCACCGTGGCGGTCGTGACGGGCTCGGCGCTGACCGTGATGCTGCCGGCCGGGAGCCTGGCTTCCAGGCTGATCGGGTCGGGGGCCGGGAAATCCCAGGTAGTCATTGGCTTGTTCCTTCGCTGCTCGTCGGGCTGGGTGTGGGGGACTGTTGGGCGCGTGCCGGGCGGCGGGGGAAGGCCAGTGCCGGGTGCGGTGCGAGCGGGCCGGGCGGGCTGGAGTTGGCGACGAGTCAGCTGGAGAGCAGCCTGCTGACCGGGACGCTGCGCAGCGAGGCATCGATGACCTCGGCGATGTGGGCCATCGGCAGCCGGGCTCCCCGGGCGGCGAGCGCCGCGGAGATCTGCAGCGCGCAGCCCGGGTTCGCCGAGACAACCAGCTGCGCCCCGGTGGCCTCGACCGCGCTGGCCTTCCGCTCGCCGAGCTCGCGGGCGGGCTCCGGCTGGACCAGGTTGTAGATGCCGGCTGAGCCGCAGCACGTCGCCCCGTCGGCGATCTCGGCCAGCTGCAGGCCGGGAATCGCGCGCAGCAGCGCGCGTGGCTGCTCGGTGATCCCCTGGGCATGACCGAGGTGACATGCGTCGTGATACGCGGCACGGACCGGCAGCGGGTGCCGGACCGCTGCCGGGCCGAGCTCGGCCAGGAACTCGGTGAAGTCGCGCACCTTCGCGCTGAGCGCGGCGGCCCGCGCTGCCCAGCCGCCGTGGCCGGCCAGCAGCTCGCCGTACTCCTTCATGGCTGACCCGCAGCCCGCCGCGTTGACGATGATCGCATCCACTCCCGCGCGCTCGAACTCCACGATCAGCCGGCGGGCGAACCTGGCCGCTTCCGTCCTCCGCCCGCCGTGCAGGGAGAGCGCGCCGCAGCAGCCCTGTCCTGCCGGGATGACGACATCGCAGCCCTCGGCCGCGAGTACCCGCGCCGTGGCCGCATTGACCGCCGGGAAGAACACCTGCTGCACGCAGCCGGTGAGCATCCCGACGACAGCCCGGCGCTGCCCCCTGGCCGGGATCCGGCCGGGCAGCCGGCGGCCGGGAACCAGGCCAGGCGCGAGGCCGGGGGGCGACCGGCGTCCCGGCGCTGGCGCCACCCGCAGCGCGCCGCCTAGCTCCGGGGAGAGCCGTTCGGCCAGCCCGGTGCGGGCAAGCAGGCGGTCCAGCCGCAGGCCCTGGGCAGCCCGAAGCGGCGCGAGCAGCGGCCGGAGGCGGCGCGGGTAGGGGAATGTCGCGAAGATCGCGGCCCTGGCCGCCCGCTCCCGGCGGGACCGCGGCGGCAGCGGCGGCGGCCCGGTGCCGGCCGGCGGTTCCTCCGCCCATGACCGGGCCGCGCCGATCAGCCGGTCGTAGCGGACCCCGGACGGGCAGGCGGGCACGCAGGCCATGCAGCCCAGGCAGCGATCGAGGTGCACGGCCGCGGCCGCGGTGCCCGTCGCGCCGTCCAGGATCTGCCCGATCAGGTGAATCCGGCCTCGCGGCGAGTCCATCTCCTCGCCCCAGAGCTGGTACGTCGGGCAGGCCGGCAGGCAGAACCCGCAGTGCACGCAGTCGCTCGCCAGGTCGCGCAGCTCGCCGGACTCATCGATCAGGCTGGCCGGCCCGGCCGAGTCCGCCAGCGCGGGCTGGCCGGCGTCGCCGGGGGCGCTGACCGCGGCGGGCCCGCCGGGCTGGCTGCCGGGATCCGGCGGGGGTGGCGTTCCCGGCACCTCGGGGCCGGTCATCAGATCCCGCCCGGCAGCCGGCCGGGCGCCATCCGGTGCCCGGGATCGAACTGATCCTTCACCGCGCGCATCAGCCCGGCCGACGGAACTGGTCCCCACACGTCGACGGCGTCGCGTACCTCTGGCGGCGCCTGGAGCACGACCACGCTGCCGCGCGACGGCGGCCCGTCGGCGCCGGATTGCGCCAGCGGCGCCGCGGCCCGCAACGCCGCGACCAGGTCGGCGACCGCAGCCGCGGGCGCGCTGCCCGGCACCGACGCGTAGATCACGCCGGCCGCGGCCGACCCGCCGACCGGGGGATCGAGCCCGGCCGCGCTCGCGGCCGCGTCGAGCGCGTCCGCCACGGCGGCGAGTTCGCCGGCCCAGAAGGCGATCCTGATCAGCGTGGCGTCCGGTGCCGTCGCCAGGCCGCTGCGGCCCCACCAGGCCGGCGGTTCGGCCGAGATTCTCGCGCTGCCGCCCAGCAGTTCCCGCAGCAGGGCTGAGCGTTCCGCCACGCCTGCCTTGTCTCCTTCGAGCAGCACCGACGCCCGCACCGGGCTGCCGCGGTTGGCCCGGTCGATCTCCGCCGCGGACGGGGCCAGCGGCGAGCTCACGGCCACGGCCACCACCTCGTGCGCTGCCGCGACGCCAGCACAGTCGCGCGTCACGAACGCCGCGGCGGCCGGAACCGGGTGCAGCCGGAAGGCAGCCTCGGCGATCAGCCCGAGCGTCCCGAAGCTGCCGGCGAACAGCTTGCCGATGTCGTAGCCGGCCACGTTCTTGACGACCTTGCCGCCCGAGTGCGCGACCGTGCCGTCTGCCAGCACCACGGTGATCCCGATCGACAGGTCCCGCGGCGTGCCGTAGCGCAGCCGCCGCGGCCCGGCTGCGGCCGCGGCCAGCACCCCGCCGACAGTGCCGCGGCCGGCCCCGTCCGGCGCAGCCGGGACGTCGAGGGACAGCTGCTGGCCGGCCTTCCCGAGCACGCCCGCCAGCTCGTCCATCCGTACCCCCGCCTGCACCCGCGCGACCAGGTCACCGGCCTCGTGCTCGAG
>WNGA01001456.1_pt1 | contig 36352 bp, 28 predicted proteins | sample 5400061 | NCBI WGS metagenome assembly WNGA01 (sample SAMN13153366, study PRJNA577476) | soil metagenome | isolation source: 100 cm soil or saprolite under grassland replicate 2 | place: USA:California | collected 2016-06-15
TCACTTCAAATGCCCACGCGATAAGCAGCGCGACCGGAAAGCCGATGATGAGAAGGAGAACGACAAGCCGCACAACCCAATTGGGGATTTCGAAAAATGGGAAAATCTGGCTGGCAACTTGCATCAGCAGCCACGCGACAACTCCGTAGGCGACCGCAACCTTGTAAACATTCCGGCGCTTTAGTTCGGCAAAGAAATTACGCTCGCTCATGGTTTTGCGGAGGCTGAAGGCAAAAGCCAGCCGACAACGGCATACGCGACGGCAACGTTGTAAACGTTGCGCCGGCGCAGCTCGCCGAACAAGTTGCGAGGATTCATCTCGGTTTTTCCTCGCAGAGCTTTTGGAAGTGCGGATCGTTACGCACCGGATCCCAAAATGGATCGAGCCGCAAAAACGGCGGCGTCAATGATTCGTTGTTCGGTGTAGTCAGTGCATGTTGCAGCAAAGGCACAGCACGATCAAAGTTCCCAAGAGACGTGTAAGCGCGGGCGACCGCCTCCTCTTCGCGCGCAAATCCCCAGGCGTCTTTTTTGATACGTTGCAGAATCGAATCAGCATCGGTCTCCACGTCATTACGACGTCCGAGCCGCGCCTCGACTTGCACCAAGGTGTCGGCAAGGAGAAAGCTGTTGTCGCCTCCAGCCCGGATCGCCTTGAGTTCCTGTTCGGCTTGAACAAACAGTGGTTGCGCTTTGACGTGGTCACCTTTCGCGACGTACAGATTGCCGAGCATTGCATAGCCGATCGCAACAAATAAGGGTGGCGAATCGCTCGACGACGCGAGAGCTGACGAGACTTGCGCGATCGCTTCGTCGAACTGTCGGCGGTAGGTCAGAACGTCAATCTGGACGTTGAATCCATAAAAATTAGTGAACAGCGACTTCAAGCTGCTTAGTAAGGACCACGCGGTCTCCAGATCGCCCTGCGCGAGATAAGTCTCCGCTTTTTGCGATAGGGTATCGACGTCCTGAGGCGCGATTGTTAGCACGTGATCGAACATGGAGCGAGCTTCGTCGAATCGGCGGGCGCCGCGATAGCTCCGGCCGAGATTCAGCCATATATACACGTTCAATGGGTCGAACTTCGATGCTGCCAAGTGAGACGTTATGGAGTCATTTAGCTTGCCTTGGCGACGTTGCACAGTCCCGATGAAATTCCAAACCCACGCGTTGTTCGGCGTTCTTTCCCGCGCGATCTCCAGCTCTGCCAATGCGCGATCAAAATCCTGAAGACAATGATAGTAGAATATACCCATCGCCGCGTGTGCGTCTGCCATGTCTGGCGCCAGACGTAAGGCGATTTCCGCCGCAGTCCGCACACGCCTTAGCTGGGCATCGCTGTGATCAGGAAAGAAATACTTCTCAGCCTCAGCAATTCCAAGCGCCGCCCACGCTTCCGCATAGTTGGGATCAAGTTCCACGGCACGACGTTCAAATCCGATCACCTTTTCCAAGTTGTCAATGCCCCGTTTGTTGCTGATCGCGAGCGCGTGAAGAAACGCGTCATAGGCTTCTGGGTTCTTGGTGCCGACAACTGCGATGTCGCGCTTCTCGCGTCCAGTCAGCTTCGCCTCAAGTGACGTTGCAATCTTCTGCGCCACATCGCTCTCAACCTGAAAAACGTCGATCAACTTGCGGTCATAAGTTTCGGCCCAGATATGCGAATCATTTATCGCATTCACAAGCTGGACCGAGATGCGCACTTGATCGGCTGTTTTTTGCACGCTGCCTTCAAGCACACTGGTGACGCCAAGTTGCTTTGAGATCTCCCGCAGATTGTTTGGCGCGCTCTTGTATCTTTGGGTCGAATTACGCGAGATGACTTTCAGGTCAGCAATCTTTGCAAGCCTCGTGATAATTTCGTCCTGAATACCATCGGCGAAATATGCGTTTGCCTTATCTTCACTGAGTGATTCGAATGGCAACACCGCAATCGATTTTGCTAGAGCCCTCTTGGATACGCGCTGCCCGGGTCCAGCAGTGAATCTGCCAAGAAAGAACAATCCAATCGAAATCGCGCCACCAATTACGACGATATAAATCCAAGTTCGATTTCGTGAGCGCGGCCCAGGTTCGACATCTTCCGTTCGCTTGAGTCCTTCCGGCGTCAGCTCGAACGCCCACGCAATCACGAGCGCAATTGGAAATCCGATCGCAACCGCGCTGACAAAGATCTTCATCATCCATGGCGGGGCGTCGAATGTAGGCAGAAGAATTGATGCAGCCTGAATCAGCAGCCAAGTGACAACTGCGTATGCGATGGCAACTTTGTAAACGTTGCGTCGCTTTAGCTCGCCGAAGAAAGTCTTCGGATTCACCCTGCGATTTTGTGCCACACGGCACCTTCAGGCGATGTGGATTGTAGGGCAACCGCGTCGGTTGCCCGGGCAAGCGGAGCGCTTGCCCTACAACATCGCCTAATGCCTTCCGACTTATTTGTTAGGTCCGATCTGCTCAGGTCCGGACAACAGCTTCACGGCTTCGGTTCTGATTTTGGCGCGATCACTTTCTGGACGAGCGCTTCGAAACGCGATTCGCCGCGAAGCGGATCGAGCATCGGCTCAACATTGATCCAGCTGAGGTTCGCGCCGTCGCGGTCGGCGTAGCTCTGTTCCAGCCAGCGAAGCGCTTCTTCCTTGTTACCGATGCTGAGATAGAGAATGGCGCGGTCGTAAGCCAGTCCTTGTCGATCTCGATTCACTTTGTCGAGCTCCGCAAGGGCTTGCTGCGCGATGTTTTTGTCACCCATTTTAATTTTAGCCACGGCGAGAAGGACCAAATGCAACGGGTCGCCGCTCAGTTGTCGGGCCTTTTCGAACTCTGCGATCGCGCCAGGCAGATCACCTTTCGCCTGTAGGACCATGCCCAAAATTTGGCGCGAATAAAAAAAGGCCGCATCGAGCTCGATCGCTTTCTTCGCCTGTGCCATCGCTTCGTCGTAGCGGCGGGCGTAGTACAACGGATAAGCACGATCCGTATTGATAATGGGCGACAGCGGATCCAGTTCCACCGCTCGTTTGGTCTCTGCGATAGCTTGTTCAAATCGGCCAAGGCTGTCGAGCGGGCCGTTGCCATACCACTGATGCGCTGTGGCGTTGTTTGGTTGAAGTTCGATCGCGCGCTGGAATTCCCGTGCAGCTCCGGCGAGATCCAGATCATCAAAATTCAGGATTTTGCCCAGGGCATTATGCCCCTCGGCGAGCTTGGGATCGATCTGAAGCGCTTTCAAAGCCGCCTCTCGCGCTTTTGTCATGGCATCGCGTTGAGGCACGGAAAAATACAATGGAAGCAGGACGTAGCTATTAGCCAGACCGGCATAGGCGAGCGCGTACTTTGGATCGCGTGCGATTGCCTGTTCGTAGAAGGAGATCGCCTTCGGCAGATTGTCGCCGGAGCGTTTCTCCCAAAGCGATCTGCCTTTGTGATAAAGCTCGTACGCAGTCGTGTCGGTAGTCGGTTGCGCCGCCATCATCGCTTTTTCCGAGCCAGTCAGCTTCGCCTGCAAAGCCTCCGCAATGGCCTTTGCGATGTCGCTCTCGACCGCGAAAATATCGGTCAGCTTACGATCGTAAATCTCCGCCCAGATGTGAGCGCTCGTCAGGGCATTGATCAACTGCACATTCACGCGTACCTGGTCGCCAGCTTTCTGGACGCTGCCTTCGAGAACGTTCGCTACGCCGAGCTGCTTCGCGATGTCCGGCAAGTTTTCCGGTGCGCTTTTGAATTTTCGCGTGGAAGTGCGCGCGATGACTTTGAGATCCGCGACTTTCGCGAGTCGTGTCAGAATTTCATCCTGCACGCCTTCAGTAAAAAACGCGTTATCAGGATCGCGACTCAGATTTTCGAATGGAAGAACTGCAATGCTTTTCTCCGGGATCGCCGAACCGGTGGAGGGTGGCTGGATCGCGGCCTTTTTCTTACGAGAAAGTTCGCCCTGCAACTCATCGGTGATCTGCTTGGCGACTGCGCTCTGAATGGTCTCGGCCAACGAAGGGAGCGCTGTGGCGGTTGGTTGAGGCAGCGTCACTGACCGGTGCTGGTCGAGTGTACGCATGATCGCGGGCGCGAAAATCACTGACACGATGGCAAGCGCGAGGAGTAAGACCGCGAGAATGAGGATCGCCAGGGCGAGCGGAGAGAATGTTTTGCGCGTCCCAACTCTGGAGCCGGAGATGCTGCCGCGCGCTTTTCCGAGTCGCGTCGGCGGCGTGGGATTGCCAATTGTCTCGGCATAAAGATTAACTAACGAGACAACAACTCCGTGTTTCACTTCCACGTCGCCCAGTTCGTGAAGGTACGGTTGCCATCGACGCTGTTGCGCCAGATCGTCGGCGACGCGTTTACTCACGAGAATATGGCCGGCGTCGCCGCAATCCATCACTCGCTGCGCGATGTTGATGCCTACGCCAGCGATGTTTTCGCGCCCGTTTGCATCCTTCACATGATGGATCGGGCCGCTGTGGATTCCCATCCTCACCGGCAGACTTGGCTGCGCGCGCAAGGCTTGGCTAATCTCCAAGGCGCATTCCACCGGTTCTTCCACGGAACCGGCGAAAACAAGCGCCATGCCATCGCCCGTCGGCAAAACGGTAAGCCCGCCTGCAGCCTCCGCCTGGCGCACCACTTCGGTGCTACGCACAATCTGGTTCAACTCCTGAAGCGCTTCTGACTGTTCGTCGGTCAGCAGCTTGGAGTAGCCGACGATGTCCATGAAGAGCACGTGCGCAATCTCCAGGCGCTTAGCCTTGTGCTCGTCAGCCATGAAGCGCGACTCTACTGGCTGAACGCTACCCTCTCTAGCCTATTCTTTTCCCGCGAGCGAAGGGATCACCCACCTTCGCCAAGGCTACGCCGTCGTTTGTTGGTAGGGGCGATTGACCTCAATCGCCCGCAGGCGGTTCAGTGAACCGCCCCTACCTTATTTCGGCACGAGCGAAGTAACGATTTTTTCGAAGGGGGGATCGCCGCGGAGCGGGTCCCAGAGGGGATGCAGTTTTAGGGCGCCGTAGCTCAGCATGAGCGATGCGGCGGGAGCACGCAGTCCAGCTTCCAGTTGCTGCAAGGCAAGATCCTTGTCGCCCGCCCACGCTGCCGTGATGGCGAAATACTGAAGGACGAAGCTGCCGTTGACGACATCTTTTTCCAGTGGCGTGAGCGCGATCGCCCGACGGCCTTCGTCCAACGCCAGGTCTTTCCGCCCAAGAGCAGCGTCGATTAAGCCTAGGACGCAGAGCGTGGGGCCGTAGTCCGGCTGCGCCTGCACGATCTTCTCCTGCTGTGCGCGAGCCGCTTCAAACGCAGTGCTCGCTCTTGCCTCGTCTTTGCTCATGCGCGCCAGCAGACCTTCGCCAAAGCTGCGGCTCAGAATAATCGCGGATTCGTTCCAGCATGGATTGTCGCCCAGCGCGACTAGTGCTCGTTCGGCCGCAGCCGGATCGCGTTCGGCCAGAGCGCAAAAGAACCAGATGTCCGCGGCACGGACAATGGCTCCCGCCCCTTGCGCGAGGATTGCATCAATTGTCTGGTGAAGCGGCCGGGTGTCCCCTTTCCAGCAGATGTACCATAGTCCACGATTGGCTCGCGTTTCGACGTTGTCGGACACGATCGCTAACGCGCGATCCATGGCAGCGATGGCCTCGGCATAACGCCCCAGGAATTGGTAACTGAGCGCGATCTGTTGCAGAGTAAGAAAGTTGCGCGGGTCCAGCTCCACCGCGCGCTCCAGATTGCGCAGACCTTCCTCCTGCTGGCCGCGCCGCCGCAGAATGTAACCGGTGAGTTCGAAGAGACGCGGATCATTGCGTAACGCTCGCCGCGCGATCTCCAATTCGGCCAGGGCGCCGGCATAGTCGCGCAGCCCATAGTAGAGATATTGTGCGCGCGCCAAATGCGTTTCGGCCGCATCCGGGCGCAGCCGTGTCGCGGCTTGCACCGCAGCTTCAGCCAGCGCCAGCCGGGCGGGAGTATGATCAGACCCCGTTACTGCATAAAGTTGTTCGTGGGCAAAGGCGAGCTGGCAGTAAGCGTCGAAAAATGAGGGATCGCGCTTCACCGCTTCATCCAGAAGTTCAATTGCCTTCCGCCGGTCTGGCTCGTTCGTCGCGCTGAAACTTCTCGTCAGGAGAAGTGACTTCGCCCGGCTGTAAAGGTCGAAAGCCGCCAGATCAGTCGTGGGCGGCTGCTCGATGGCCTTCTTCTCGTTAGGCGAGAGCTTCGCTTGCAACTGATCGGCAATCGCCTTGGCGATTTCGCTTTGGATGGCGAACACATCGGCCAGGTCGCGATCGTAGGTTTGTGCCCAGAGATGCGCGTCGGTGCGGGCATCGAGCAACTGCGCGTTGACGCGCACTTTGTTGGCCGCGCGTTGCACACTGCCTTCGACAACATGTGCCACGCCGAGCTGCTGCCCGATTTCGCGAAGATTGCGCGGCGCGCCGCTCTTGTATTGCATGACGCTCGTCCGGCTGATCACTTTCAAGTCGGCAATTCTGGCCAGATGGGTCAAGATCTCGTCCTGCACGCCCTCGGTGAAGAAGGCATTCGCTTTTTCTTCGCTCAGGTTTTCAAACGGAAGGACCGCGATCGATTTTGCGTTAATGACCGACTTTGACTCGTTAGGCACGACGCCGGGCACAAGCGCAGCCTCACGTCGCGGCGCGAGCACGAACTTGTCGAAGGCAAAATAGCCAAGCGCCAATACCAGCACCACGATGATCATGCGGTCCATCCGCCGCCCCGTCTGCGGAGTGATCGATTGCTCAGGCGCCACAGCGTCCTCGCGCTTCAGGCCCTGCGGCGTTAATTCGAAAACCCAGCTAAGGATCACCGCGGGGATAAAGCCGAGCGCGAGAGTGATAATCAATCCGCGCAGCGCCCAACTCGGAGCGTCAAACGCCGGTAGCAGAGTGCTCGCAACTTGAGTCAGCAGCCATGCACCGACGAGATAGAGTCCCGTCATGCGAAGGACGTTGCGCCGCTTGAGCTCGGCGAAGAAACTCTCCGGATTCATAGTTCTGGTTTTGCCATAGACTTCAATCTATGAGCAAGGAGAAGAGCGCTGAATGGCGAGGAGGACACGAGCCTTTCCAACAGACTCGTCGCTTTGATTTGTTTTAGCGTAATTCGTGTGTTTGGTGGGCACATCTTAATCGAGGAAACCAGAATGTCACGACCAACAACCGAATCGAAACGTCTGCTTTCATACATCATCGCGGAATGGGCTTGCGCGCTGAAATACGAGCATCTCTCGCCCGAAGCAATTCAAGCCGCGAAATTATTTTGGTTTGACTCCATTGGCTGCGCACTAGGCGGCAGCCAGCAGGAAGATGCCAAGATCCTGCTCGAGCATCATCGCACCATGGGGGGCGGCAATGGCAAGGCCACCGCCTTTGTTTCCGGCTTCAAGACGAATCCAGTCGACGCTGCATTTTTAAATGGCCACATGATCCGCGCGATGGATTACAACGACATCTATTGGAAAGCCGATCCGTGTCATCCGAGCGACCTCATCTCCGCGCCGCTGGCGCTTTGTCAGAGTGAAGGATTGAGCGGCAAAGATCTTATTCTCGCGACAATTATCGCCTACGAGATTGAGATGCGTCTCTGCGAGATCGGCCGGCCCGGCGTGCGCGAATACGGGTGGCATCACGCAACATTGAGCGCGTTCGCCGCACCGGTAGCGGCGGGGCGCGTGCTAAATCTCACGCGCGATCAAATGGTGTCGGCGATCGGCATCAGCGCCGCACGAACATTTTGTCCGGGCGCGGTAACGGCGGGCAAGTTGACCAACATGAAGAACACGGTCGATCCGTGGGCTGGTCGCATGGGCGCTGAGAGCGCGTTGCTGGCGCGCGAAGGATTCTCCGGACCCGAGCACATGATTGATGGCAAGGAAGGTCTGTTCGCCGTGTTCAGCCACGTGCAATACAAGGGACAACCAGCAAGCTTCGATGGCGATGGCTTGGTCAAAGATCTGCCAACCTCACCGACATCGCACTATCGGATTCTCGATTGCGGAATGAAAAGTTTCCCCATTGAAGCGCTAAGCCACGCGCCGCTCACTGCCATGATGAAAACGGTCAAGGAAAACAAGATTAAGGCTGACGACGTGAAAGAAATCAAAGTAGAAGTGATCGCCCGCGCCGCCGACATCCTTGGCGATCCGCACAAGTATCGACCCGACTCAAAGGAAACGGCCGATCATTCGCTCCCCTACTGTATGGCGGTCGGCCTCGTTGATGGAATGGTGACGCCGCTGCAATTCAAAGAGGAGCGGGTGCTCGATAAATCGCTGATTCCAATCATGGACAAAGTGAAAGTCGTCGCTAACGACGAGTTCGAAGCGCTCTTTCCAAAATTTCAGCCGAGTCGAGTAACGATCACGACGAATGATGGCAAGGAGTATTCGACGCGCGTCGATGTCCCGAAAGGCGATCCCCGCGATCCCATGACCGAGGAGGAAATCGCGGTGAAATTCACGGCGCTTGGCGGTGATGTGATCGGGAAAAAGCAGTGCGAAAAATTGCGTCAGTGCATTATGAATTTGGAAAACGCGGGAAAGCTCGATGAGCTTCTCGCGCTGACGATCGCGCGAGCGTAGCTGCGACGCCCCCGTCGCAGGAAGTGAACGCGACGCCTCGTCGCGCCACGGGCGGCAAAGTGCGTCGCCCAGACCAACTGCGACGAGGGCGTCGCAGCTACGTCACGCCGTGCCGCTTCCCTCGCCTGCGCCAAACTGGATCCCCTGGGCAAGCGGCAGCTCGCTCGAAAAATTAACGGTGTTCGTCTGACGCCGCATGTAGTACTTCCAGCAATCGCTGCCACTCTCGCGACCACCGCCGGTTTGCTTTTCGCCGCCGAACGCCCCGCCGATTTCTGCGCCGCTCGTGCCGGTGTTTACATTGGCAATTCCGCAATCGCTCCCGACCGCGCTCACGAATTTTTCCGCCTCGCGCACGTCATTGGTGAAAATCGATGAGGTCAACCCTTGCGGCACATTGTTATGGATCGCCATCGCCTCGTCGAAATCGCGATATGTCATTAGGTAAAGCAATGGCCCGAAAGTTTCGTGTTTCACGATTTCGAAATCCGGCTTCGCGGCAGCCAGGCAGGGCTTCATGTAGGCGTCGCCAGGAACCGTGAGCCGCTCGCCCCCGTAAAGCACCTCGCCGCCTTCATCTTTCAACCGCTGAATGGAATCCTGCACCATGTCGACAGCGTGTCTGTCGATCAGCGGACCCATAACGGTCTTGCGATCCAGCGGATTCCCAATCGGTAGCGTCTTGTAACCGGTAAGGAGTTTATCGCGAACTTTCGATGCAACTGACTCGTGCATGATCACCCGGCGTGTGGAAGTACAACGCTGTCCGGCGGTGCCCACGGCGCCGAAAAATATTGATTGCACCGCCATCTCAAGATCGGCGCTCGGCGTGACAATCAGAGCATTGTTACCGCCGAGTTCCATGATTGTTCTACCCAGACGACCATGAACAGTTTTCGCGACATTCAGACCCATGTTGACCGAACCTGTCGCCGACACTAACGGAATCCGAGGATCATCCGCCAATTTTTGGCCGACTGTTTTCCGATCGCCCACCAGCAGGGTAAAAATCGCCGGATCAGCACCAGTTTCACGACAGACGCGCTCGGCAATTTTGGTGACCGCGATTGCGGTGAGTGGCGTTTTTTCGGACGGCTTCCAAACCGTGGCGTCACCGCACACTGCAGCGAGCGCCGCGTTCCAAGACCAAACTGCGACCGGAAAGTTGAACGCAGTAATCACCGCGACCACGCCAAGTGGGTGCCATTGTTCCATCAGTCGATGACTCGGTCGCTCGGATTGAATCGTCAGGCCGTAAAGCATTCGCGACTGGCCGACGGCGAAATCGCAAATGTCGATCATCTCCTGCACTTCGCCTTCGCCCTCAGCGATGATCTTCCCGGTCTCCAGCGTCACAAGCTGGCCGAGCTCATGTTTCAAGTCACGCAACGCGTTACCGAGGCGGCGAACCGTCTCGCCGCGAACCGGTCCGGGCGTGACGCGCCATTTCACAAAGGTTTCGTGCGCACGCGAAACTGCTTTGTTGTAATCGTCGTCGGAAGCGGTGTGGATGCTGGCGAGTCGCCGACCGTCGATCGGCGAAATTTTTTCAATCGTCGCACCACCGCCGCGCCACTCGCCATCGAACACGCCGGCGTTGTCGTCGGTGAGACTCAGCTTTTCCAGAGGTGTTTTCATAAAAAGGCCACTGTCATTCTGAGCGATGCGAAGAATCTCAGATCACTTCTTCGACCTTGTACGGCCGGTCATGCACGTTTGGCTGCTGTTCCCAGTCCTCGCTCAAGTCAAGCCAGCGTGGGTTCGTTTGTTCAATAAGTGCGATCTTCCTACTACGGCGCCACCCTTTGAGTTTTTTCTCACACGCGATCGCGTCATTCACGTTTCGAAAGTGCTCGACCCACACGACGTGGTTTAGGTGATATCGTTTCGTAAAACCTTCCACCTCTCCGTACCGATGCTCATACAAACGGCGATTAATGTTGTTTGTGATCCCGATGTACAACGTCGTGCGATGTTTATTGGTGAGAATGTACACCCAATAATCGTGGTTTCGCATGCGTCTCAAAAAGAATCCGAGATGTTTCGCTTCGCTCAACATGACAGACTTCCATATTTAATTGCGCCGTTGCCGGCAGAATTTCCGCATCAATTCCATCGCTTCGTCAATCACTTCCGCAGTGATATCGAGCGCCGGACGAAAGCGGATCGAGTTTTCACCGGAGCGAAGAGTTAACACACCAAGTTCGAAGAAGCCGTGCCAAAATTCTTCCCGCGTTTTCGCATCAGGCAGATCGAACGCGAGAAATACTCCGCGGCCACGCGCAGCGGAAATCAGCGGCTCTTCCGTTTGCAGATCTCGCAGTTGATCGAGGAAATAGGCACCTACTTTCGCGGCGTTCTCAACCAAACGTTCCTGCTCGATGATGCGCAGATAATGGGTCGAGCGCACCATGTCGGTGAAGTTTCCGCCCCATGTTGAATTTAAACGGCTGGGTAGGCGAAACGCGTTGTCTTTCACTTCATCGATGCGCGGGCCGGCCATCACACCACAGACCTGCGCTTTTTTTCCGAACGCCATCAGATCGGGCAAGACATCGAAATGTTCGCAGCACCAGTTGCGGCCGGTGGCGCCCATACCGCACTGCACTTCGTCAAAAATCAGCAGGATATCGTTTTCGTCGGAAATTTTTCGCAGTTTTTGCAGCCATTCACCGCGGAAATGGTTGTCGCCGCCCTCGCCCTGGATCGGCTCGATGATCATGGCGCAGATGTCGATGTTGCGTTGTTCGATGAAATCGCGGATCTCGCGCTCGGCTTTTTGTTCGCGGTCGATCACATCCGCCTCGCGTTTCGATTCCGGAAGCGAAAAATCAATGTAAGGACACGAGACGCGGGGCCAATCAAATTTTGCAAACAAATCCGTCTTGCGCGGGTCCGTATTGGTCAGGCTCATCGTGTAACCGCTCCGCCCATGGAAAGCGCGTCGGAAATGCAAAACCTGCGTGCCGCGTTCGCCGTGACCTGCGGCCATGTTCTTCCGGACTTTCCAATCCATCGCTGCCTTCAAACAATTCTCCACCGCGAGCGCGCCGCCCTCGATGAACAGATAACGCTCGAGCGGCGGCAAACCGACTACGCGTTCGAACGTCGCTATAAATTCAGCATAGCCATCCGAATAAATATCCGAGTTGGCAATCTTCACTTTCGCTGCGCGTGAAAGATCGCGTCGCACATCTGGTTCGTTGAAAAGCGGGTGATTGAATCCGACCGGCATCGACCCAAAAAAACCGTAGAAATCTATCAGTCGGCGATCATCGACCGCGTTGTACAAGTACGAGCCGCGGCTTTTCTCGAGATCCATGACGATCTTGAACCCGTCCAGCAAAACGTGCCGCTCGATCGTGTGGAGGACTTTCGCAGGCGCTATTGGCTTTTCTGTTTCGCGCTTTGGAGTGCGGTTTCGGGTCGAAGATGTCTCCGCGAGGACGGGTGCGATACTCATCCGAGATCGTAATCTGTTGCGTCAACGCGGTCAACGGAGCACAGGCATCTTGCCTGTGGGGAAACCGGGCATCTTGCCTGGTGTCCAGAACTGCTACTCGGCAGGCGAAACGCCCACTGGCCCCACACGCAAGATGGCTGCGTTACACCATGCCCTGACGCAGCATCTCGTGCTTTCCGGCGAGCAAATCCTGCACGAGATCGTAACCGCGTTTATCGGCATTGCGGGCAGTGCCGGCGAAATGATGATCGATTCTCATGCGCGCCGACCGGCAGAAATAATTCGCAATGGAAAGGATTTCGTCGGCCGGTTTACCCTGGCCGAGCAGCCATTGCGCGTAAGAACAGGTCGCGCTAATCGCGAACAATTCGGTGGCGATTCCGACGAACCTCGAAAGGAGCAGTTGTTCCCGATCGAGTTTCGGGCCGAACCGCGCCATGGCATGAAACAGACCGCGTGCAAGCCGCTTGCTCGTTCGCGCGGCGTAATTGACGTGCCCCGAAAGCACGTCGTGCAAGTTGTCGATCTTGCCCGCGCCATTTGGCAGCCACTGGCGCGGATACCAGCCGGCATAGAATTTTCCGGAACTCAAAACGGCTTTCGCGCGATCGGACATCGGCAGTTGCGTGTTGAAAATCGCACCGCCGACTTTCAGATGTGGATCAAGCGCCTCGCGCGCGATGAAGAGACGCATAATTTCGCTCGAACCTTCGAAGATTGTGTTGACTCGACAATCGCGCAGAAATCTTTCTACAGCGATTGGTGGCTCGCCGCGTCCGGCCAGCGATGCCGCAGTCTCGTATCCACGCCCGCCGCGCACTTGCATGGCCTCATCGGCAATTCTCCAGGTCATTTCTGTGGCCCACATTTTGCACATCGCCGTTTCGATGCGTAGATCGCCGGTTTTGCGGTCGAGCAGCGACGAACTGAGAAACGTCATAGCTTCCATGGCGAAAACGTTGCCGGCCATCTCGGCGACTTTTCCAGCGATGGCGGCATGTTGACCGATGGGCACACCCCATTGAATGCGCTCTGAGGCCCACTTGCGCGAAATCTCGAGCAACCGTTTGGAAACGCCTACACATGCGGCGGGCAACGTGAGGCGGCCCGTGTTCAATGTAGTAAGCGCTACTTTTAATCCGGAGCCTTCCTTCAAGATGATGTTCTCCCGCGGAACGCGCACGTTGGTGAACCTAACGACTGCATTGTAAAGCGCGCGCAGTCCCATGAACCGGCAGCGATACGCGATCTCCAGTCCCGGCGTGTCTACATCGACGATAAAGGCAGTGATTTGCTTGCGTTCTTTTCCGCCGACCATCTTCGACGGCGTGCGCGCCATCACGACCAGCACGCCGGCTTTCACGCCATTAGTGCACCAAAGTTTTTCGCCGTTCAGGACGAACTCGGAGCCGTCTTCGCTTGGCTCAGCTTTCAGGCTCAGTGTCGCCGGGTCGGATCCTGCATGGACTTCCGTCAGCGCGAACGCCGAAATTTCGCCGCCAGCGACGCGCGGGAGATATTTTTGTTTCTGCTCTTCGGTGCCAAATAAAAGTAAAGGTTGCGCGACACCGATTGATTGATGCGCAGAAACGAGCGCGGCGACGTTTCCATCCCAACTGCCCAGCAACACTGCCGCGCGTCCATAATTCGATTGGGATAACCCGAGCCCGCCGTATTTTTTCGGCACCTTGATCCCAAACGCGCCGATCTCCGCAAGACCCTTGAAATTTTCCGGCGGAATTTCACCGGTGCGATCGATCTCATCGGGATCGACATGTTCGCGCAGGTAAGTTTCAAGCTTGCGCAAAAACTCCTCACCAGCAGCGCGATCCTCGGCGAGCTGTGCGGGGTACGGATAGATTCGATTAAAATCGTAACGACCGACAAACAGGTTGCTAGCGAAACTGCCGCGGTCTTCGAGCGGATCGCGCGCGGCCTCCGCGAGCTCGAGCGCTTCGCGCTGGCCTTTGGCCATCTTCGATGTGTCGATGACGGCAGCAGCTACCGGCTTTTCGGGCTTTGCGCTGGTTTCCTCAGCGATTTGTTTTTCCGGTGCTTCCAGTGGCGATTTCATAGTGGCACAGGCGTCGCGCCTGTGGGGACACCGGGCATCTTGCTTGGTGTTTGAACTTTTTGGAGACGTGAAATCGGCAGGCGAGACGCTCGCCTGCCCCACAGGCACGATACCTGTGCTACGTCACTCCTCATAAAATTTTGTCTCATCGCGCCCGTGTTTCTTCAATATTTCGCATGGAGTAAATTTCTCTTCAGTTCGGGCCAGCCGTTCCAATTCCTCGACGGTCCTTTTTATTCCAAAGTGTTCTGCAAATCGCAATGGCCCGCCGCGGAACGGCGCAAAACCGGTTCCTAAAATCATTCCGTAATCCGCATCCTCGGGAGAATCGACGACTCCCTCTTCCACGCAACGAGCGGCCTCATTCACCAATAGAAAAATGAGCCGGTGGGTCAGCTCATCAACTGTAGCCGGCGGCGGTGACGCCGGCTGGGTTGTTGCGCTACCTTCGTCTTTGCCTGGGCCACCGGCCGTGGCTACAACATGAGCGCGTCGCCACTCCACAAGCGAGTCGTTAGGCATCTGCCTCTTGCCTTCGTATTTGTAAAAACCTGCGCCTGTTTTGCGGCCTAGCATCTGCCGGTCGCGCAGCCAGAGCAGGACAGTTGGGACGTGATCGCGTTGCCCGTAAGCCTTCTCGAGTGTGTTGCCGATATCGATCGTAATGTCGACACCGATTTCATCGATTAATCGCAGCGGTCCCATCGGCATTCCCCATTCCACTAGCGCATGATCGATTCGCTCTGCGTCGAGACCGCTCTCAAATAGCTCGGCAGCATCGAGCAAGTACGGAAACAAAACGCGATTCACCAGGAATCCGGGGCTATCGCGCACGATGACCGGCAGTTTTCCGATCTGCCGTACAAAAGCCAGGCTCCGGTCGCGGGTTTCGGCGGATGTTTGCTTCGCGATAACAACCTCCACCAGTTTCATCCGGCTCACCGGATTAAAGAAATGCAGTCCGATCACGTGCTCAGGCGAAACCGTCACGTCGGCCAGTTCGCTGACCGCAAGCGCTGAAGTGTTTGTCGCGACGATGGTTTTCGGCCCGGCCTCCATCGCCAGCTCGCGGAAAACTTCTTTCTTGATCTCCATCTTCTCAGAAGTCGCTTCAATTACGAATTGCACATCCCGCAACTCCATAGGCGCGGTGGAACCACAAATCCGCGCGCGACCCTGTTTTGCCTTTTCCTCGCTCATCAGACCGCGCCTTACCGCGTCGGAGTAGACTTTTTCGACGTTCGCCAACCCGCGATCGATCTGTTCGCGCGCGACATCGCGCAGGATCACGGTGACGCCACGGGAACTGAGCCATTGCGCGATGCCTGAGCCCATCACGCCAGCCCCAATCACCGCGGCGTGCACGATTTTTTGAGGCAGCATTCGCGACGTTCCCTTCTTATATTTCTCCGCGAGGAAAAAATTGCGAATCAGGTTTTGTGTCGACTCCGTCTTGCCAAGCTCGACAATTCCTGTTAGCTCCAACCGCAACGATTCATCGGACGAAATCGACAAAGTTTTATTGATGATTTCGTAAGCACGCGCGAGCGCCGGATTTCCGCTTTGTTTTGCAAGGGCGAGCTCCTGCGAGCCCGCCGTCGACGGAGCTCCGCCCTCCAGTTTGCGTTTTCCAGCGCGCAGTTTTTCACGTGCGCGATCGAGAAGATAATCGGGCGGCGCAATTTCATCGACGAGTCCGATCTTCAAAGCTTCCTGAGCGGAATACAGTTTGCTTTTCAAAATCACCTCAGCCGCCTTTTCAGCGCCGATCAACCGCGGCAACCGTGTGCAGCCGCCCCAGGCGGGAAGAAGTCCCAGGCTCGTTTCGGGCAAACCGATCCGTGTCGCCGGAGCATCTGATGCGACGCGGTAATCGCACGCGAGCGCAACTTCGTAGCCGCCTCCGGCCGACGCGCCGTGGATGGCGGCAACCGTTGGGATTTTAAGATCGGTCAGCCGATTGAAAACCTGTTGCCCGCGCTCAATGAATCCGCGCATTTCGCCGGTTTGCGCTCCTTGCAACAGCGTCTTCAAATCTGCACCCGCGACGAAAATGGATTTCTTTGCCGATGCGATGATCAGGCCGCGAAGCGAAGGGTCTTTCTCCACAGCATCGAGGTGCTCGCTCAACTCATCGAGAGTAGCAGCGTCGAAAATGTTCGCACCCGAGTCGGGGCGATCGAACGTGAGCACGCAAATGTGATCGTCACTAATCTCGCGCCGAATCGTTGGAGCTGTAGCAACTGCAGGCATTCCCTTAATTTTGGAACGTTTCCCGCAAATGCCAAGTGCGGAAGACCAGAGTTACCCACGAAGCGGCCAGCTTTTGTAACGTTTTGAAGAAGCCTTGGCGGGGCGTTGCTTTGGACAAGTGCGAGTGCTAGAAACGCCACGTGGTCGGAAAGATTTTAGAACCAGAAATCAGGAGCATGATCGAGGCGCGCGATTTCGCGGCGCTGCGTGAAGTGTTTCGTGAATGGGCGCCAGCTGATGTGGCCGAAGTGATTCTCGATCTGCCGGAAGACCAACAGGTGATCATCTTTCGGGTGTTGCCGCACGATCTGGCAGCGGATGTCTTTGAATACCTCGATTTCGACGCGCAACAAACGTTGCTGCGCGCAATGGCGCACGAGCAGGTCGTGGCCATTCTGAACGAGATGGCGCCGGACGATCGCACGGCGCTGCTGGAAGAATTGCCAAGCGCAGCGGCGCGACAGCTGATTCGATCGCTTACACCCGAAGAGCGTCGCGTCGCCACCGCGCTGCTCGGTTATCCCGAAGACAGCGTGGGCCGGTTGATGACGCCGGATTTTATCGCAGTGCACGAGGACTGGACTGTGCAGCAAGTGCTCGATTACGTGCGCGAACACGGCCGCGACAGCGAGACACTAAACTTTGTATATGTCGTCGATGACCGCGGGAAACTGATTGATGACGTTCGGATGCGCGAGTTCCTGCTCCGGCCGCTGACAACAAAAGTGAGCGAGATTCGGGACGAAAACTTTGTGGCGTTGAACGCCACCGATTCACAACAGGACGCGCTGAACGTCTTCCGCAGGTACGACCGCGCCGCGTTGCCGGTCGTGGATTCCGGCGGGGTGTTGGTCGGCATCGTAACAAGCGACGACATGCTAGACGTTGCCGAGGAAGAAGCGACCGAAGACATCCAAAAATTCGGTGGCATGGAAGCGCTCGAGGAGCCCTACATGCGGATTCCGCTGTGGCGCATGGTGCGTAAACGCGCAGGCTGGCTGGTGATTTTGTTCCTGGGAGAAATGCTGACCGCGACAGCGATGGCGAACTATCAGGAAGAACTTGCGAAGGCGCTCGTGCTGGCGCTGTTTCTGCCCCTCATCGTCTCAAGCGGCGGTAATTCTGGATCACAAGCTTCGACTTTGATGATTCGGGCCATGGCATTAGGCGAAGTGACTTTGCGCGATTGGTGGCGAGTGATGAGTCGAGAAGTGCAGGCTGGCCTTTCGTTAGGCGCGATTCTGGGAGCGATCGGTGTTGTTCGCGTAGCTGTATGGGCGATCATTGGTGAACAATATCTGCATCGACAACCGTACGGTCCCCATTGGCCACTCGTCGCCATCACCGTGGGAATTGCGCTCGTCGGTGTGGTACTTTGGGGAACGCTTTCCGGTTCCATGCTTCCCTTTCTTCTGCGCAGAATCGGAGCCGATCCGGCAACATCCTCTGCGCCATTTGTTGCAACTTTGGTCGATGTGACGGGACTAATTATCTACTTCAGTATAGCGCTGGTAATTATGCGCGGTGTCATGCTGTAATGTGAGAGCAGGCGTCTTTGGGACGCGTAACCTTTGTGGAAGTCGCAACGCCGCGATTGTATCTGGAAAACCGCGATCGCTCCTCTGGAGCTTCGAAAAGAAGAATAGACTCGCGAGTTGGCCTGGCGGCATGCAAATATTCAAGGGAATGATTCGGTCGTTTGCGTTTACCACTCAGGGCCGCCTACACACCAAGGACCTTGACACCTTTTTGATGCCGACCTTGCTGGCCGACACCAATCTCTTTCTTTGGGTGGATTTGGAAAACCCGACACCAGAGGAGAGCCAAACGGTGCTGGAACAGATTTTTCATTTTCATCCGCTTTCGATCGAGGACTGCGTCGCAGTGAGTGCATCCCCCAAGGTCGAGGAATACACGCCAAAGGAAGACGATCGATTTGCGCACTATCTGTTCATGGTAATCCATGCGGTGGATTACAGTCGCAAAGACGGAGTATTCGCAACCAGCGAACTGAACTTCTTCCTGGGGAAAAACTTTCTGGTGACGTATCACGAACTGCCATTAAAGAGTGTGCAGTCGACCGAAGAACGTTGTTTACGAGGCACTGGACACATTGCGCGAGCGCCGGATCGGGTCGCGTATACAATTCTGGATGGGATTGTGGATAATTATAAGCCGGCGCTGGATGAACTCTCGTTGGAGATTGCCCAATTGGAACATGAGGCCGTGCAAACTCCCACGAAGGGAACACTAAACCGACTGCTCCAGACCAAAAATGAGGTGCTGCACTTGCGGCACATCGTCAGTCCGCAACGCGAGGTCCTGGCCCGATTTGCACACGGCGAGTTTAAACTCATCCGGCCGCATTTGGTGCCCTACTATCGAGATGTTTACGACGAGTTGTTTCATATCTCTGAACTGGCCCAACGCTACACCGATTCGCTTACGGGCATCTTGCAGGTCTATCTCAATATGTCGTCCAATCAGACAGGTGAAGTCATCAAGGTGCTCACGCTATTTACTGTCATTACTACGCCGATCATGATTGTCGGGACGTGGTACGGCATGAATTTTGAGGGCATACACGAATTTCAATGGAAGTACGGATATCTAATGGCCATCGCACTTACTCTTGCTGCCACTGGGGTAACCATATGGTGGTTTAAAAAGAAGGGATGGTTCTGATGAAAGGCGCCCATCCCGGTTACTTAGCCAGCTCTTGAATTACTTTCTCCATGCCGCTGACCACGAGCGTGAAACGATCGTAATCAAGTTTGTCGGGCGTATCACTAGACGAGTGATAGTACGGATAACGAAACGGTGCAGTGTCAGTGACCATGATGGCGGGGTAACCATGCTGCCAGAATGACCATTGGTCCGACCAACTCACGCCGGGGATGAATGCGGGAAGCGACGCGCCTTCAGATGGAATGTTTCCGTGTTTGCGAAACAGCGTGATAACGCGACGTAGCAACGCGCGTGAATAAACGTTGCTAACGAAACCGATGAAGTTGCCGACCTTCGGATAAAACAGGCCCAGACCCGGCGACGGATACGTTTGCGAGTGCGGCGCATCAGAAAAGTAACCGATTGTTTCCAGGCTGATCATCGCGGAGATCTTGTCGCCGCGTTCTTTGCACCTGCGCGCATAAACCAGGCTGCCCATTTCACCCGACAAAAAATAAGGCGGCTCTTCATTCACGAACGCAACGAAGCGTAAGATGTGCTTCGGTTTCGCGCTGGCGAACCGACGCGCCAGCGCAAGCGTTGCAGCGACGCCAGTCCCGTTATCGTTTGCACCGGGCGAGCCAAATACTGAGTCATAATGCGCGCCGATGATGATGATCGGCGGCGGACTAGAAACCGCCGCTCCTTGTTGGGTGCCGGAAATTTCCGCCTCGATATTGTGACACGGTTGTCCGCGCATTTCGTAGCTGTCTCGTCGCGTCCGCAGCCCGGCTCGGGAAAAAGAATCTTCGATGAAATCGGCAGCGGCACTGAGCTGAGCGTAATGCCACATATTGCGCTCGCCGATTTCTCCCGCGAGCTTCTGCACATTCGCGCGGAGCTCTTCGCGCAACACAACTTCATCAGGCGAAAGCGGTCCCGCCTTGGAAACATTCTTTCCGGGCATCCTCATTCCAAACCACCAGAGTAACACCAAAACGGCGGCGACGGCGATGGTGACGCGCAGCGCGCTGAAGCAGATTTTTGAGAACGTACCTAAATGCACAAGCGGTATCTCTTAAATGGTAGGGACGGATCGCCGAGCCGTTCGCCGGCGCGCCCGGCGGTCGCGCCCTACCAGATTACCCGAAGTTCACGCAAGCTTTTTGCGGAAACGCAGAGCGCACAGAGTAAAAAGCAGATTCGACATCACAATAAGCACTAAAAGGTTCGGCCAGTATTCGAAAAAATTTGCGCCGCGCAGAATGATCGCGCGCATAAGTGCAATGAAATACGTCGTGGGAAACAGCGCCCCGAGCGCGTAAAAAATCCAGGGCATGGTCTCGCGCGGGAAAATGAAGCCGGAAAAGAAAACGCTCGGCAACAGGAACACCATCGACATTTGCAGCGCCTGCATTTGGTTTTCGGCCCTGGTCCCGACGAGCAACCCCAGGCTTAGCAGCGCAAACACATACACCAGCGTGGAAAACATCATGGCGAACACACTGCCCTCGACGGGGACGAAGAACACAAAGCGCATAATCGTGAACAAAACAACCGCCATGGTCATGCCAATGCATAGATACGGAACCAGCTTGCCGAGCATGAGCCCGGCGGGGCTCAATGGGCTTACCAGTAATTGTTCAAGTGTGCCGCGTTCGCGTTCGCGCACCAAAGCCATGGCCGCTGCAACTGTCGTCCCAATTTGTAAGACGACGCCGATCACGCCGGGCACAAAAAAATTCGGCGCTCGCATAGCCGGATTGTAAAGCATCTGAGGACGAACATCGATTGGCATTCCCTTCCGGCCGGTATCGCGCATCAGCGATTCCATTGATTCCGTCAACGCCACGCCGAGCCCGGTTTGAAGGGCCTGCAATGCCGTTGTGGAATTGGATCCGTCAACAAGCAATTCCACCTGTGCGGAGTGGCCTGCCAATAGCTCGCGGGTAAAGTTCGGCGGAATGTAAAGCGCGGCGTACGCGCTTCCCTTGCGCATTTCGCTCTTCAACTGGTCCAGGCTTTGCACTTCGCCGACTACGCGAAAGCTTTGCGTGTTAACGAAGCGATCGATCAACTGACGACTCTCGACCGTGCGATCTTCATTGAGAACAAGCATCGCCATGTGCTTCACGTCGTTATCGAGCGCATAGCCGAACGCCACCATCTCAATCAACGGCGGGAAAAAAAAGAAAAAGAGAGTCAGTGGATCGCGCCAGACGACGATAAACTCCTTGAACAAAATTGCGCTAAGCCCTCGAAACGGTTTGTGTTTCATATTGCTCTTTACAAGGAGCGGCGGCTTTCCAGCCGCCGGGGCGATCTGGAGATCGCCGTTCCTTGGTTTTCCGTCGCTTCGTTCAGGATGACAATCATGTTATGCGGCCTTTTGTCGTTCAGCAGCGTGCTTGGCGGAAAGCTCGACAAACACGTCTTCCAGCGAAGGACCGATTTCATGAATCTCGGCATGAGCGACGCCGACTTTGCGCAGTTGTTCCTCGATCTGCGCGCGCTTGACTGTTTCATCGACGAGCAAATGCATCGATTGACCGAAGATTGTGGCGCTGCGTACTCCGGGCATCTCGTGCATGGCGTGGAGTGCTGAGGTCACGTGGTCGCAAGTCACGTCGAGCCGGCGCGTTCCGGGTGGATTTACCTCCGGCAGTTTTTTTAGCTCGTCCGGCTCACCGCATACGATCAGTTTCGACAGGTAGATGTAGCCGACATGATCGCAGCGTTCGGCTTCATCCATGTAATGGGTCGTCACGAAGAGCGTCATGCCTTTACCGGCGAACTCAAAAAGCAAATCCCACAGCTCGCGGCGGGCGACTGGATCGATACCGGCGGTCGGCTCATCAAGGAAGAGCACACTCGGCCTGTGCATGAGCGAACACGCCATGGCCAGACGTTGACGCCAGCCACCGGAGAGCTGGCCAGCGCGCCTGTCGATGTAGGGCTCGAGATGCGTCGTGGCAATCATTTCCTCGCGCCTTTGGTCCAATTCGCGGCCGCTCAAGCCATAAAGTTTTCCTGCAAAGATGAGGTTCTCGTTCACAGTTAGCTCGTCGTACAGCGAAAATTTCTGCGACATATAGCCGATCATTTCCTTGATCGGTTCTAAATCCCGTACGACGTCATGGCCGCCTATTCGCGCTGTGCCCTCAGTCGGCTGCAGGATTCCGCATAGCATACGGATCACAGTTGTTTTTCCCGAACCATTTGGGCCGAGAAAGCCGAAGATCGATCCCTTTCCGACGGTAAACGAAACGTGATCGACAGCCGTGAAAGCACCGAAGCGCTTCGTCAGTCCTTCCACTTCGATCATCGGCTCAGACATAGAGATCAATCAGGAAAACAGGAACGCAGGAAAGGGATCTGCAGATTTTGGCAGATTTGCTCAGGTTTTTCTGGCCTCTGCACACTCTGACATCTTCCCCTCTTTCCTGTGTTCCTGCTTTCCTGATTCATTGATTCGAATTCCTCATTTCACATTCGGAAAGTAAACGTCCGCCGCCATTCCGGCGCGCAAACGATCGTCGTCGCTCGGCAAACGAACCTTCACGCCGAATACCTGTTTGATGCGGTCAGCGACGGTTTGCACATTGCGCGGCGTGAATTCTGCCTGCCGATTGATCTGCTCGACAACGCCGTCGAAATCGGTGTGCGGAAACGAATCCACGCGGACGCGGACGTGCTCGCCCAGCTTGATCAAACCCAGCCAGGATTCAGGGACATAAACGCGCACCCAAAGGTGGCCGGTCAACAATAGCGTGGCCGCCTCGCGATTGGCCGGCAGCACATCGCCCACTTTTACGCTGAGCACCTCCAGAATGGAATCCGCCGGCGCGATGATCTGCATTTCGGCCAGCTGCGAATCGATATCGGCCAGTTGCGCACGCGCCTGTGCGACGCGCATCTTCGCCGCCGCCACATTTTTCTCCTGCGCTTTCGCCGCACTGCCGGCGCGCTCCGCGTCAGTGGACGAAACGACTCTGCGCTTCAGCAACTCCTGCTGGCGTCCCGCATCGTCCCGCAAGAATACCAGTTGCGCTTCTTGCGCGTCCGCATCGTGAGCAGCCGTATCGATTTGCGCAGACGCAAGATCGCGACGCGCCCGCAGCTCTGACGCATCCAATTGCACGATCACCTGACCTTCGTGCAAGCGATCGCCTTCCCACGCCAAAATTTTCTCCACGCGGCCGCCCGACCGCGGGCCCACGTGCGCTTCGTCCACTTCGATCGTTCCGGAAACCGCGTTCCGACGTTCGCTGCAACCGGCAAGCAAGAGAAACACCGTGAAAGCCCCGACCGGAAGCATCAACTCCGAATGAATTCGCGAGCAACGACTAGTTAGAGGTTGTCGATTCTGCCTAACGAATGAAGCGTTCACGCCTTTCGTCCTTTTGGCGTTAGCGCGCCTTCGAGAACAATCTTGAGGATCCCGGTGTAGCCTTCTTTCGGCATCATTCCAAGCTCCTCCATCTTTGGCGGATTCATGATCGATTGAACCATCGCCAGTAAGATTTCGATGATCAGTTTGGCCGGAACATCTTTGCGCACCATTCCCAACCGTTGGCCGTCCCCAAAGAATTTTCCCATGTAACGCTGGATTAGCGCGGCCCGCCGGCGCTCGACGAGTTTGAAGACGTCGGGCGCCTTCTGGCGCATATCGCGCACGAATGGCGGCTTGATCTCATCCAATTCGCGTTGCGTGCCAGCCAATAACTTGCGCAAGGTCGCCGGGAAATCGTCCGGGTGTGCGCGCGTAACTTCCTTGAGCGTCGCTTCGACGCATGTTAATTTATCGGCCAGCACGGCCTCGAGCAGATCGAACTTCCCGGGGAAATAAGCGTAAAGCGTTTTCTTGCTGATCCCCAATTCCTCCGCCAGATCATCCATGGTCACACTGCGGAATCCGTGACTGAAAAAGTGCGCCCGCGCCGCATCCACTATTCGTTGTCGAATAGACACGTTCTTTCGGCTTCGCGATCGCGATTTGTTCGTGCCCTTCATTAAAGTAGTTTGGCAGCAGCCGCGGCTTCAGGTATCCGACCACGCTCGATCGCTTGTTTTAGGTCCTCGTCGGTGGGCAAGTGCGTCATCGGCTTTTGTAGCTGGTTGGCCATGGGAGAATATGAAGTAACGAGAGCAGCCACCGTGGAAACTAATATGGTATATTCAGTTTCCACAGCAACAAAATATTTTTACGGCATACCGGGCTGGTTACCACCGTTATCGCTTCCATTGAAAACAGCCACCAGCCGGCAACCAGGCACAGTCGAATCTGCTGGCGCTACTGCGGGCCTGTTTCAGTTTTCGGTTCGAAACCGGTGAACTGCTTCAACGCTTCGTTCAGCGCGGCGCATCTTTGCGATGGATCGCTTCCGTCGCGGTCCGCGCGACCACTAACCAATGGACTCGGACTGGTTTCCGCATGTCGACCTCTCTTTTACACGGTTTCGTTAACGGACAGAATTAAACAGTTCTAGGCAAAAGGCTGCCGCCCGGGTAAAAACAAACGTTGTGAACCCCAAGACAGCCGCAGTCGTGTTTGCTTTTCTCGCGCCATTGAGCGCCGGGATCGCCGGTGCGGCCGATCTGCACCCGATAATTGAAATCGAGACCGGCTATTTCTTCGGTGCGAGCGAAAACGGAAAATGGATCGAGGCTGACCAAGCAGCTAAATCCGTCGCGAACGAAACAACCTATCAAGTTTACAGCCTCACCAAACAGGTAGGCCAAATAACAGCCTCCAACCCAACATCGGTCGAAGAACCGTGTCCTGACACATTGATGGTTTCGCTTTCATCAAAACCGAAAGTGGCGTGATCGGATTGGCTGCCCCGTGGAATGCGTTGCCGCGAAAACCCATGAGTAATGACACCACGCAGCCAGTTTACGTAGCTGCTGTCCACGATTTCTTGAAGTCTCACGGGATCGCTGATCCCAAAGTGCGGATCACACGCATCCTTCGCGTCGATCTGGAAGGCGATGGCGAGCACGAGGTGTTAATCAACGCGACGAACTATTTTAACCCGCGTGACGAAGCGCCAATGCAGGCTCCTAAGCGCGGAAGTTATTCAATTGTCATACTGAGGCGCGTGACGGCCGGCAAAATGCAAACCCAACTCGTGGCCGGCGAGCTTTACTCGAAGGCGGATGCGTCCAATGCTCCGAATATCTACAAGATTGCCGCGGTTCTTGATTTGAATGGAGACGGAAAATTCGAAGTAATCGTCCACTCGTTTTACTACGAAGGCGGCGAGACGACCATCTATCGCTGCGAAGGCGACGAGATCGAAGAGGTGCTATCGGTGGAGTGCGGAGCCTGAGAGACCCTCGGGAAGCAAATTCGCTGGGCGAAATGCGTCCATCGTTTTACTAAGAAGTCGTGGAATTGCTCAGTGCGCTGAAGAAACATTTCGGCTACGACCAGTTCCGGCCGTTGCAGCGGGAAATTATGCACGATGCGCTCGCGGGGCGGGATCTGTTTGTCCTGATGCCAACGGGCGGAGGGAAATCGCTTTGTTTTCAGTTGCCAGCATTGATGCGCGGTGGGCTGACGATCGTGGTGTCGCCGCTCATCGCGCTAATGAAAGATCAAGTTGATGCGTTACAGACCAGTGGTATCCGCGCAACGTATTTGAATTCAACGCTGGATCGAGAAGAGGCAAAGGCGCGCTGGCGCCGCTTGCATCGCGGCGAGTATCGATTGCTCTACGTCGCGCCGGAGCGTTTGATGTTGGAAACTTTCCTGGAGCGCGCGCTTAATTGGGACATCGCGCAATTCGCCATCGACGAAGCGCATTGCATCAGCGAATGGGGCCACGATTTCAGGCCGGAGTACCGCGAGCTCAAGAAATTACGAAAACATTTGCCCGATGTGCCGATCATGGCGCTCACTGCCACCGCGACCGAACGCGTGCGCGCCGATATCATCAAAGAATTAGAATTGCGCGACCCGCGCGCTTACGTGGCCAGCTTTAATCGCCCGAACCTGACGTACCGCGTAATCCCCAAAACGGCGGCTTACGAACAACTTCTGACGTTCGTTCGCAGCCGGCCTAACGACAGTGGCATCATTTACTGTGCAAGCCGCAAGCGCACTGAATCGCTCGCGCGAAATTTGAACGAGGACGGCGTAAGCGCGAAGCCATATCATGCGGGGCTAACGAATGTGGAACGCACAAAACATCAGGACGCATTTCTACGCGACGACGTGCGCGTCATCACTGCCACGATCGCGTTCGGGATGGGCATCAATAAACCGAACGTGCGTTTTGTTGTGCATTACGATCTGCCGAAAAATCTGGAGAGCTATTACCAGGAGACCGGACGCGCCGGACGCGACGGATTACCCAGCGAATGCGTATTGCTCTTCAGCCCCGGCGATGTTGCCAAGCAATTGCATTTCATCGACGAAAAAACCGAGAAGGAGGCGCGTATCGCCCGTGCACAGCTTCAGCAGATGGTCCATTACGCCGAGACGCGCAAATGTCGACGTGCGACGCTTCTGGAGTATTTCGGAGAAACATATCCAGCCAAACGTGACGGCGTCGGCGGTCAGACACCGCCGCTACAGGTTTCGTGTGAGAGTTGCGATAACTGTTTGCAGCCGCGTGAGACATTCGACGGGACAGTGCAAGCGCAGAAATTTCTTTCCTGCGTCTATCGCATCCATGCCAGGCACGGGTTCGGATTTGGGTTGGGTCACATTGTCGATGTGCTCCGCGGCGCAGAGACCGAAGCGATCAGGCAACGAGGTCACAACGAGCTGTCCACTTACGGCATCGGCAGTGAATTGAAACGACGTGAATGGCAGGCGATCGGTCGCGAACTATTGCGGCTCGGGCTTATCGAATGCGCGCCGGGCAAGTTTGCGACGTTGTCGCTTACGCCCGCCGGTCTGGAGGCATTGCGAAAGCGGACATCGATCGTTTTGACCAAGCAAATCGAAATCGCAGAGAAAAGCGCGCGAATCAAGCCAGGCGCGATCGAATGCGACGAAGCATTGTTTGAGCGCTTGCGTGTGTTGCGTCGCCAGCTCGCAGATGAACGAGGCGTGCCCGCTTACATCATCTTCTCCGATGTGTCGCTACGCGAAATGGCGAGAAAATATCCGGCGAATTCAACCGAGTTCCGCCGCATTCCGGGTGTCGGCGAACAGAAACTGAAGGATTTTGGCGAAGCATTCCTGAGCGAGATCAAGAGCCATTCGGCGGAAAATCCGCCCCGAACATTTTCTGAACACAGCGACGCGCCACGCTTGAAACGGCCATCTCGCTTGATCAAAAATGAGCGCCAATGAATGAAGGTCCATAGATGTTGAAAACTACAGTCGAAAGAACTCTTGTTGTCGTTGCTGCCTTGCTGATGTGCGCAGGAGCTTCGCCAGCAGCCGACCTGCATCCAATTGTGGAGGTCCAAAGCGGATCTCTTTTCGGTGCGATCTCTGACGGAAAATGGATCAAAGCGGATGAAACAGTGAAATTGATCGGCGATGAGACCACCTACCGAGTGTATGGATTAACCCAAGCACTCGGCGAAGCCAAAGCAGGCAAACCAAAACCGAAGGATGTCCCATGTGAAGAAACTTTGGCGGTTTCACTGTCGCCAGAAACGGAAAAGGGCGTGATCGCGATCGCCGCTCCGTGGAATGCGCTACCGCGAAAAGCACAAGTGACCGATCCAACTCAAAAAACTTATGTGGATGCAGTGCGCGAATTTTTGCGAACAAAGGAAATCGACCAACCGAAAGTGAAGATCGATAACATTCTTCGCGTCGATCTCGACGGTGATGGCGAAGATGAAGTGTTAATCAGCGCGACGAATTACTTCAGCAAACGCGTTCCCATGCGATCGCGGGCTGGCAGTTATTCGATGGTATTGTTGCGTCGAGTGGTCGCTGGAAAAGTGGAAACTCAGTTGATTGAAGGGGAATTTTATCCCAAGGCTTACTCGAAGGCCGCACAAGACGAGGGGCGCTTCGACGCGCCGAATGCTTACAAAGTTATTGCCGTTCTGGATTTGGATGGCGATGGCAAGATGGAAGTGGTCGTGACTTCGGACTACTATGAGGGAGGAGCCACAACAATCTATCGCTGCGACCCGAAAAAGGTTGAAGCTTTGCTTTCTGTTGCTTGCGGGGCTTGATAACGAACGACCGATCGACCAAAAAACGATATCGACATTCGCGGTCATTCTGATTGGCAATTGTCTTGTTCCATCAGTTGAAGCAGTAGACGTGATCAAGGGGCGCCTGATGCATTTTGCGCGAGAGCCATTATTCCCAGAGCCGCCACAGGACGAGGATCGACTCGTTTCATCGAAAATCTCGGCATGTTCATTTACGATAGCTCAAATGAGCTAGTCGTCTTGCGTCGCCGGCGCCTTAGTTGTAGTGGGTGGGCGCTCCTCTTTGATGCGCGCGCGAATTCCCGCCGCGCGTTGCGAGAGCGGTTCCGCTTTTGCTGACTGGCCTTTTTCCCAGTAGAGCGCGGCGAGCTCGTCCAAGGTCGTGGCGACACTTGAATGATTGGGCCCGAGGATTTTCTCGCGAATTTTGAGCGCGCGCTGATATAGCGGCTCCGCTTTGGCATATTGCGATGTGTCGCGATAAAGATTCGCCAGAACGACCAGATCCTTCGCGGTGTCCAGGTGCTCCGCGCCCAATTTCTTTTCATCAACCTTTAATGCGCGCACCGCGAGTGGCTCGGCTTTGGCAAACTCGCCTTTGTCGCAATAAAGCTGTGCAAGATTGATCGTGACCCTCGCCGTATTAGGGTGGTCCGGGCCGAGCGCTTTTTCGTAAATTCGGAGCGCCCGCAGTTCGAGCGGCTCGGCTTTGGCGTACTGCCCCATGCGATTGTAGAGCGCGCCAAGACTGTCGAGCGTTGCGGCGGTGTCAGTCGAGTCAGGTCCGGCGGCTTTTTCACTAATGGCAAGGGCGCGTTGGTACAGCGGCTCGGCTTTGGTGTAATCGCGCTGATACATATAGAGTATTGCAAGCTCATGCATGCTCGCGGACGCGGCGAGGCTTTCCGGTCCGTGCGTTTTCTCCGATATTTTTTGCGCGCGTTTGTAAAGCTCTTCCGCCTTCGCGTAATCACCCATGTCCTGATAGACCTGCGCGAGACCGGATAACGTCGCGCCCACATCCGGATGATCCGATCCAAGCGCCGTCTCGCGAATCTTTAACGCGCGCCCAAAACTCGATTTGGCTTCGCCAGATTTTCCCATCGCCCGATAAACAGTGCCGAGATTATTGGCGATCCACGCGGTGTTTGGATGATTCGGACCCGCGGTCTTTTCGCAAGTAACCAGGGCGCGCTGGAACAGCGATTCGGCTTTCACGTATTGACCCATGTCTCGATAGAGGCTCGCCAGATTTTGCATCGTGACCGCGGTATCCCAATTATCTGCACCGAGCGATTTTTCACGGATTTTCAACGCGCGTTGAAGCAGTGTCTCCGCCTTTGCGTATTCTTCTTCGGCGACGTACAAGCTCCCGAGATCGTTCAGGGTGTAAGCTGTCTTCGGGTTATCGCGTCCGAAGGCTTTTTCTCGAATCTTGAGCGCCCGCTGATAAAGCGGCTCGGCCTTGGCGTATTCCTTCATGTAATAATAAAGCGCCGCCAGTGCATTCAGGCTTGCCGCTGTCTCCGGGTTATCTGGACCGAAAGCGGCCTCTCTGATTTTCAACGCGCGCTGGTAAAGCGTTTCGGCTTTGTCGTATGCTCCGGTCTCGGAATCGAGCAGTGCGATGTTACTCACGACCGAGGCGACGTCAGGGTGCTCAGGGCCCAGTTCCTTTTCGAATACTTTGAGCGCGCGCTCGTAAAGCGGTTCAGCTTTTGCGAATTGGCCCATGTAACGGTAAACCTCGGCGAGGTTGTTCGCCGCGACCGCCGTTTTCCGGTCCTCTGGGCCGCGAGTTTCTTCGGTAATCTGAAGAATCTGTTCCGCGATAGGCGCGGCTTGATTGAAGTGTTTCGTTGCATACAGCCGCTGGAACTTGGCATTCAGTTCCGAAAGGTTTGTTTCCTCCTCCGCGAGTGCGATGGAAACAGCCAGGCTGCTACCAAGCAGCCAGATCACAAGATTGAGGTATTTGGATTTCATATCTGAACTCCTCTTCTTTTTCTGAACTCCTATTGTTTTCGCAGCGACTCGATACGCTTGCGCAGCTCAGCGATTCGCTGCTCGGTAAGACGTTGAAGGGCGCGGTCGGAAACAATTCGGTTGTTGTCGTAGTAGTCCCCTTTCACGCTGGCAGCTTCTGTTTCGCGCTGCTGGATCCAATCACGTTCACCGGTTTTTAGCGCTTCCTGATCAGCTGGCTTTAGGCGCTTTAACAAATGGAGATAGAGCGCATTGAGTTCGCGATCTGCTTTCGCCAGGCGGGCATCGTCGGCAAACGGATCCTCACGCAGTTGTTCGATGCTGACTTTGTTCACCGTCACAGACGGAGTGTCGGCGCGGCGCGTGAGCTTTAACGTGGCAATACCTTCTACGACCGGTTTACCGCGCTCACGGCTCTTCACAGTAAAGGGAATTTTAAACGTCGTGCTATTACCGAAACCCGTCTTTAATCCAATCTCCGGTAAGTCTGAGATGTTATACTTAAAATCGTAGGCTTCCCCTTGTGCTCTACTTCTCTTAACCGCCGCGCCCACTGCACTATCGAGGATTTGTCCGATTTGCGTCTCGCGGCAATTATCTAAGCCGACGTCGAGAAGAAGAAGCGCCTCGGTTCCCCATTTCCACTCATAGCCGATGATGGCAAAACGGCGGCCACCCTCGAGCGGCCCCCAAGCCACACTTAGGGTGCGATGACTTCCGGGCCGAACGTAACCGATTGAAGCGCCCAACGAGCAAAGCTTGCGATTTCGTGCCAAATCAACAATCCACAACTCGCGTAAATCATATTTTTCATAGAAGCTATCCTGCGCGTTCTTGAGCAGCTCCCAATCGATCGCGGTTTGATCACCCGCCACCACCCATGCCAGCGCGTACAGACCATCCGGGGACTTCGAGTGTCGCGCCAGAACGCCTTTATCCGGTCCGCTTTCTATCCAAGGCTGCTGCGCATGCTGACCGTAAATACTTGAAATTTCGAAAAGTAGCAGCGCGAAACTTGAAGCAACTAACAAGAGTCGACTAGAAATGCTTTTCTTCATAGCCGACCGATGGCTAATGTTCTCATGTACGCTACTTCTTCTTCAGTTTTCGTAACGCTTCCTTCGCTGTCTGCGCGTAGTGTCCATTCGGCTCCAGTTTTAGAGCGTCTTCGTAGTATTTTCGTGCGCTCGCGAAGTCTTTCATCTCAGCGCTGATCTGTCCGAGGGCAATCAATGCCACAACCGATTTCGGATCTAGCTTGTGCGCTTTTTCGAACGACTCGCGCGCCTTTTTCCATTCGCCAATATCGGCCCAATAACCGGCGACATCTTTGAAGCCCTGCGGGTCATTTGGATATTGGTCGATTGCCAGTGTCGCAATTTGGTACCACCGCTTATCATCCTCCGGGTTCTCCTTTTTCTCGTAATACAAACCGTACTCGTGCAGCTTCTCCGGAACGAATTTGTCGGCTGGTTTACCGAGCGGCTCTCCTTTCAGCCATTTCAACTGCGCCGGGTGCTCGCGGGCATACGCGACCATCTTCTTTAACGTCGCCAATTCATTGTCGAAATCTCCGCTCTCTTGATACATGAACGTCAGCCCGCACCAGATATCGAGACGATCGGGAAATTTCGCTGTCGCCTCTTGAAGAATATCTGCCGCGCTGCGCGAAGTTTGTGCGACACCCGGTTTGAAGGAAAGGCTTCCGGGCTGCCCTGTTTTCTCGTGGGTCAAACCCATTTCACCTTTCTCGGCCGGCTTTGTCGAAAGCATCACGCCGACTGATTGATTGAAGTAATAATTCGCGCTCGTGATCCATGCGTCAGGATCGTTAGGCGCCTTCTCACGCCATTCATCGAGCAATGAGTCGATCTGAGCGTCCCCAGCTTTTTGTGACTGCAACTCTTTGAAGCGCGCGGCGTAATTCTGCCCACTTGCGTCGGCTTCAACGTTCGGTCTGCCCTCATTCCCACTCAATCGGGCAGCTTCCTGCTGCACGGCTTCTGGCTTGAGATAGGTAAGGCTTTTCAGCACTTGTTGCAGGGCGGGCGCGTCCTTGCTGTAACTCGCTTTATCGCGCGATGTAAGAACGATGTAAGCGACAGCGTGCGGCAGTTGGACGTAGCCCACGCGTTCCCACTGCGAGTAAGTCTTTGTCGCAGGATATTCGTTGATGAAGTAATCGTGGCCGTCTTTAGTTTTGCCGGACGCAATCTTCTCTTTCGGAGTACCGTGCTTTGCCTTCATCCCCTTGATCGCCCATGCCACAAATTCGTTTGCGTCTTCAAACTGAGTGCTGGCGATTTTTGCATACATCGCCGTCTTCGCGTCCGACCACGATTCGCCTTTTGGATAAAGAACGCACGGCATTTCCTGACTTTTGCCCGACTCATTGTCCAAGACCCAGCCTTCGGGTGCACGGATGTTGAACGCGGCTTTCGGACCATAAACAATTCCGCCGGGAAACGTTTCTTGAGCGAGCATAAACGGGCAGATGGCACCGAGCGCGAGGGACGCGACAATGTATATTTTGCTTTTCATGTCAGTAATGGTGATTACTCCTTGGTCTTTTGTTCCTTAACAGGTTGCGTGCTCAAGACTCGCGTCTTGTCGGCGGGTAGAAGCTCGCATTCACCTTCAGCGTCAAACCAAACATGATAGAGAGCGGCCGATTCATCGCTCTCGTCCTCTAATTTTTCCGTCTCTCCGTACTTACCGAGCGTAGCGGACGGATCGCGTTCCTTGACCTGGAACTGAACCTCTTCTTTAACAACAAACCGGGTCGGCGAAATCCACTTTACGATCTTGGAATAACTCGAATTCTGTCGAACTTTCCACGGCTTCGGTGTGCCATTGTCTGCATAAATCTCATCCGATGTAAACGCACCACCGAGTTCTTTCGTTAGCTGGCAAAACTCAGGCACTGCATGACAAAGCAGCTCCGGCGTCTTCACCGGATATGCGCGGCGATTTTCAATGCGATAAATGGCATTGTCCGCCCAGTGCCGGTCAGCCCGCGACGTAATTCCAACATGTTTGGAATCCGGCGCCCAATGTGCGTGATATGCGTCGGGCGCGGAATCCAGACCGGTTGCCAGTTGTCCGATCAGCTTTTTTGTCTGGGCATCCCGCAAATACACTCCAAACTCTCCAGCCTTATTCTCTCCGGTAACAATAGAAAACTTCTTGTCCGGTGAGGTTCCGCCGTCGATGACCAGGAATTCTCCCGGTTTGTAGTCATATGTGGCCGTCGCCCCAGCATGTGCGACGAATGCAAGACTGAGCGCGATCGCGATCGCTGCTCTCATTCGCGATCGAATTTGTCTCATGGGATGGGAACCATTAAAGCTGCCGCTAACGGAAGGTGGCGATTGTGAAGAACGTCACGAAATTCTCATTGCCTGGCGTTAGCCCGCGATCATTCATTAACATTGTCGAGCCCAACGAATTTCCAGCCGCTCTTGGTCAATTCAAAAATGAAGCGAATCGGTGCATTTTCCCAGTCGTTTGGAGTATCCTTAAACGGACAGTAGATGTCATATTGCCGGTCGGATTGTTTGTGCGGTTCGGCGCTTTTAAAACATTGCGCGGCATTGGCCTCGCTTTTGAAAATTTCGTCATAACGGCGCAAGAACTCCTGCTTGTTCTTTACGGCTTTTACCATATACGACATCGACAGTGGAAATTTCGTCATCTCAACGACCGCCGCCTTGTCGCCGCTGGCAACCGCCGGTTTAAATTTTTTCCAGAACGTCGAGAAGTCGGATTCCGCAAACGCGTTCGGACATGACAACAGAATCAAAATTCCGGCTAACCAAGTCTGCGCTCTTATCACCCGCCACGGACGACAGGCGCGAATAGAGATGAATAACCTTAATTCCGACGTTCTCACTGTTCCTTTAGTCATGATGTTCCTTTCGTTAGGATTTCCTGCGCATGTGAAAAACCACGGCTAATTGTGCACGCGAACATTGCGACGAAGATGATAAACGATCTCATTGTTCCTCTTCGAGCTCCTTTTTCGACATCTGATGCGTCTTCACAATTCTCCAGTTACCATCCGCGCTCACCGGAAGATGCCTGGCGGCGCTTTGTATTTCTGCTGCCAATACTCCGCCGGATAGTCTGTCAAACCGATCGCGTAGACGACGACTCGCCATTCCCCTTTCTCCGTCCGCAGCAGAGCAAGAATGCCGTCGTCAAATGCGCCAGCCTCAATGGCAGTCTGGTGCCGGGTAACCGTATAGTTAACTGGCTTGCCGCCGGGCTGCTGCGGCACGCCGTCCAGGAACGCCCACCCGTTCTGCACGTTAAGGCGTCGAATGCGGAAGACGACCTTCTGCTTTAACTCTTTCTCTACGGGTACACGCAGAGAGTTCATAATTGCTCTCCGTTCTGGGCTGTTCGCCTCCGGCGTCTGCGGAGTATCTTGCGCACGAGCGGAAGCGCAATAGAAGATGAGAATGAGTAAAAAGAGGCAACTGATTGTTTGCCACATGGCGACACTGTGAGTTGGTCTAATAATTGTAGCTTTCAAAGCGACGTCTTAATTGTGGGCGCCATTAACCCGACACGCGTCTGACCAGCCGCAAACGCTCCCTCACTATCCCGGAAGACAATCCATGCGCGCTGGTTTTGTTTCAGCTTCTCCTTGCCGTCAGCGTCCGGAAGCTTTTTCAAAAGCGCTTCATAAGTGTTGTTCTTGAAGAAAAGTTTGATCCGGCTGTGATACGCCCAGAGCGTGACGCCAGATTGAATGCCGTTGCCGGACGGCGCTTTTTTGAAACCATGTGCCCCCAGCCGTGCCGCCGCCAATGCCCTATTCATTTTCCTTCTCCGGAACCGGCGCGCCAAGCTCACCGTAGAAAGCGTAATCGGCCTTCTTGCCGGTGATTTTCAATCGCCAATGTGTAAAATCCTCGGCGGCGTCGCAGCTGTTGCCCCGGCCTTGGAGCACGAGAACGTATTTGGTTAGGCCAACGATTCCGGCCTTGAAAAAGCCCGTCCCGTTAACCTCTCCTTCAAAACGCCATTCTTTATAAAGTAGCGGCTGGGGGCCGCCGCCGCTTATCCTCCCGTCGTGAATGTCGGCTGCGTACCTCAACATCTTGGCTGGCAACGGTAAATGGAGCGTGCCGGATTCATCCCCGTTGCGGAACGTCAGCTTCCACACGTTATCGACAAGCGACCCACTCAGCGAGTAGGTTTCCGCCGGGTGAGCCAAGCCTTTACCGGCTTCCTCTAGCTCCTCCTCGGTTGAAAACAGGTATGCCGTTGTGCCTAAGCGCATCCGCTGCATGAGACTAAGTTTGTACGCGTCAGGTTTCTCGAAATCCATGTGATATTCGCCTGTGTGGGCGCAACAAGCACATGCCCAAACACGACTCGGTAGTAACAGCAACGTTACCCCCATCGCCACCGAGAATAGATGCATTGTCCGAACTTTCATGTTGCTCCCCTTTCGTCACACACCGAGCCGGAACTAACTGTTACGCAACCATGAGGCAACCTGTTCGATCGTTAGAGTAAGTTCATGGATGAAGCTGAGAGGATCAGCAAGATGAAAGGTAAAACCCCGACGAGTAGCGGCAGGCAAGCGGGTAGGCACGAGCTTCAAATCCGTGGACCGTCATTCTTCCAGATGCACTGAGTTCATGATGCCGTCGATCTCATGTTTTAACTTCGGATCGGTGTTCAGGTTCGAGGTAAAGGTGATCTCCAGCAGTTGGCCTTTATAGGAAGTGGTTAGGAAACGCGTGTAGACGGGGCTGTGCGAGTAGTCTTTCGTTCCCTTAAGCATTGGGACGTAGCGCCAGTCCACCCACTTGCGGCCATCGATGGTCACGATGTCTTTCTTCAGCCATTGAAGGTGCGAATCCTCCGGTAGCCAGTTGAAACCTTTGCTGTATTCGGCCACGCGCATCTTGAGATAACCATCCAGTTTATCGGGCGTTAGTCCGTGTGTTCCGCGCAAAACTTCTCCCCACGCGCCATCGGGACCTGAAAACTTGGCGAGCGTTTTTGGACTTTTCGGATCGTCAGCATCGCGGGAAAAATCCGGCGGGATGTCGAGCTTCAGCTTGCCGTCCAGTAGACTGACTGTTGTTCCTGCCGTTTCGCCATTCGCGGTGCCGCGATTGCTGCTGGAATCCGGTGCCGACCCTTCGCTTACTAA
>WNGA01001457.1_pt1 | contig 36346 bp, 30 predicted proteins | sample 5400061 | NCBI WGS metagenome assembly WNGA01 (sample SAMN13153366, study PRJNA577476) | soil metagenome | isolation source: 100 cm soil or saprolite under grassland replicate 2 | place: USA:California | collected 2016-06-15
CACTTGTGGTCATGTCCTCTCCTTTGCACCGATGTGCAGTGGAAAGGACAGCAGACTATGCCGAGTCAACGAGCTGCAAATCAGCGACAACAAAGCTCTGCGAGCTACGCTTCGGCATAGTCCGGCGCTCGGCATGAACAGCGCTATGCCGCATGCGGCATAGGGCGGTTTCGATCAGCGAGTAGAGATTGGCGCTCGCCTGCGCACCGGCCACACTGTCGCTGAACATCCAATTCGAGCGCTTATGGAGAGCTTTGCATAACCGCTCTTATGTTCAGTCGATGATTATGTCAGGTTGCGGCCACCGCGCGGTGATTCCTGCACACGCGCGGTGGTGTGGCCTTGCATAATTCAGAGCGATTCGAGGAACTTCAGAAGTGCGTCGGAGGCACGGTAGCGCGTCTTCTTTCTGGTTTGCGTCGGTTCAACAGCAGCCAGGGCGCGCTCCTTCATTGCGAGATCCGCCTCGATGTAGCCATGCGTGGTGACCGGGCTTTCGTGTCCCAGCCATAAAGCGATGACCGTGATATCGACGCCGGCCTGGAGCAAATGCATCGCGGTCGAGTGGCGCACCATATGCGGTTTGATGACTCGCCCCTTCAACTGAGGGCACTGTTTGGCTGCGCTGGCTACCGCCAGGGTGAGGCGCTCAGCGACGTTCGATCGAGTCATCTGCTGGCCATGACGCCCAGGTAATAGAGGTTGGTCCGGGCGCAGCAACTCGTGCTTGAGCCATTGACGGATATGGCTCGTCGTTTGCTTCCATAGCGGAACCGTGCGTTGTTTGCGGCCCTTGCCGTGGATTCGAACAGACGCCGCCTTTGCGTCGAGCGTGATGTCGGAGACGCAGATGCCGATCAGCTCGGAAACGCGGGCGCCGGTGTTGTACAGGACGGACAGCATCAAACGGTCGCGCTGCCCACACCAGGTAGAAGGATCCGGGGCATCGAGTACGGCCCGAGTCTCTTCTCTGGAGAGGAACCCGATCATCGGTTTCTCGAAGCGCTTGGGCGGAATCGCCAGTATCTGCTGCGCCAACAACAGCGCCGGCGGACACTGCAATGCGACATAGTTGGCGAACGCATGGACCGCGGCGAGCCGGCAATTTCGACTGCGCACACAGTTGCCCCGCTCGCATTCGAGATGCTCGAGGAAACCGAGAATCAGGTTAGCGTCGAAGTCGTCCAGGCACAGTGCAGTAGGGGTCTTGGCGAGTTGGCGCTGAGCGTACGCGAATAAGAGGCGGAAGGTGTCCCGGTAGGCTGCGACTGTTCGCGGGCTTGCATTGCGTTGCTGGATCATTCGATCGGCAAAGAAGCGTTGCACCAACGAGGAGAACTCGGCCGGATGGGAGAGCAAGGCGCTCATTTGGGCTCTCCTTGCGCGTAGTCCTGGAAGCGAGCCGCTGCGATCGCCATCAGTTCCGGGATACCGGTCACGTACCAGTAGGTATCTGCAATCTTGGCGTGTCCAATGTAAGTCGACAGGGCAAGCATAATCCGGTCGATCTCGTCGCCGTGCTGATAGGCGCGAAGCAGGCTGGCAACGATATGGGTGTGCCTGAGATCATGAAGCCGATGATGCTGGTAATCGCCGCGCGGCTTCCAGCCAAGCTTTGCGCAGATCGAGTGGAGCGCAAACAGGATGCCGCGCTGGTTGGCGGGTTTGCCGTTGTCGAGGATAAAGAAGCGGTCGTTGTTGGGGTTGGACACGATCGTGTCGCGCCGCTGCGCGTATGAGCGCATCGCCGCCGTCGCTGTTGGATGAAGCGGTACCAACCGGCTCTTGTGGAACTTGGCCTCGCGAATCGTGAGCACGCCGGTATCAAGATCGACGTCGCGACGCGTCAAACCGATCGCCTCGCCGATCCGGAGCCCGCTCGCGGCCAACAGCCCTAACACGGTTCGGCAGGTCGCCGGACGCAGCCCGCCGCATGGCAGGAGGTCATCGGTCGCGTTGAGTAGCGCGGTGAGTTCCTCCGCGGTGTAGATGTGCGGCACGAGGCGCCGGTGAGCAGGCCCTAGCGCATTGCGGTCGGGAATCTCGGTCGAGGGATCGAATCGCTTCCAGTAGAAGGCAAAGCCGCGCAGAACCTCAAGACGTCGCGCCCACGTAATGGGCGTCTGTCGCTTTGATGCGCGCGCCCATTCCACCGCCAGTGCGGTCGAGAGCCGATCCTGCAGGCCGTGTCGCTCGGCAAACTCGGCGAATCGGTGCAGCGTGTTCGCTTCGTTGGTCAACTCGAAGCCGAGCTGGCGCCGATAGCGGAGGTAATCCTCTACTCGAGAGGTCCAGGCATCCGTTCTCATGCGCGCCTCCCTGGCCAAGGAAGCGCTACACCACGCAGGCGGTCGACGTCCACGCGCGCGTAGGTCGTCGTTGACTCAATGCTGCAATGGCGCAGCACGTCGGCGATCTCCTTGACGGACGCGCCGGATCGCTGCAGGCGCACCGCAGTTGTGTGTCGCAGCACGTGGGTGTTGCAGAATCGATCCGCCAATCCGCAGCGCTCAAAACCGCGGTTCATTGCGCTACGGATAGCCGGCACTACGAGCGGTTTGTCATACGGCGCGACGTGGCGAACGAACAATGCCCGGTTATTGGTCTGTGGTCGTCCGCGTCGCAAATAGCGGGCAATCGCCGCGCCGGTCTTGGGTGGTAAAGGCAGCCGATGCACGCGTTTACCCTTGCTGTGATCGATCATCAACGTGCCGCAATGCCAATCCAGCGATTCCAGTCGCAAGGCGGCGACTTCATGTCCGCGTAATCCAAGGTCGACCATGCAGCGAGCAACGGCGAAGTCGCGCATTCCAGTTGGATGGGACTGGTCAAATGCGGCGAGGAAGGCAGCCAACTCGGAATCGGAAAGCGCCTTCGGCAGCGTTGTGTGCTTCCATTTGGCGAAGCGCGGTAAAGCCGCGATGAGTGCCTGCGTTCGATCCCCGAGCACCGCGCGGAAGCGCAGATAGCTCGCGAGATCGCCACACAAGACACTCAATGATCTCGGCGACCACCTACCAATGTAACCGAGCACGAATCGTTCAACATCGACTGCGTCAAGCGATGCGACAGGGGCGAGCTCGGATTGACTGCAACGGATAAGGAAATCGCCGACGTGCTTGAGCCGGTAGTAACACGTGTTCTCGGTCAAGCCGCGGGTATGGACGAGGTAATGACGGAAACGCTCAAGCTCGGCCGCAAACGGCGTCGGGACCTTGGCGGGCAAGCGGGACCTTTCCGCCAGCAGTCTGAGCAAGCATCGCAGAGCGGCGCGAGTGTCTGTAACGACACGCTTTCTTGGCGCCGGACAGCTGCAGGCATTGAGGTGCGGCCCTACAAACCGTTTAACTAGTTCGGGCCCGACATCCGAGAGAGCCAGATGCTCGGCCTGCATCCAATAGGCAAAATGGGCAACGCATCGAAGATAGCTGCCAATTGTGCTGCGCGCGTAACGCCTGGCGAACAGATGGTCGATGTAAGGATCTACAACGGATGCGAGCGGGCCATCGACGAGCCAGTCTCGGCGAGCAAGGCGCGCAACTATCGTTTCCTCGGACATGGTGGACTCCTGGAGGGTGATCGGGCCTCCAGCAAACCACCGTTGTTATGTCAGGCCAAAGCTCGGAGTTGGCTGAGCTTCCTTGGAAACCGCGCATAATCGCTCGCTGGACATAAGAGCGGCCCAGCGCAATCGGGCGGATCCGATTCTCGACCCAGTTGTTATCGATGGGCAGCGCGCCGTCGTCAAGGAATCGCGTCAGCGCCTTCCAACGTCCGAGGCTATAGTCGATTGCCTTCGCGATCGCCGTTCCGTCGGTCGCCTTCTGCCGCTGCAGCAGCAGCCATTCGCGCAACTTGTCGGCGATCGGCTTCGATTGCAGCTGCCGTATCTTCTGTCGCTGCTCGGCGCTCAGTTCCTGCGCCTCGCGCTCGACATCGTAGAGCTTTCCGAATAGCTTCAGCGCCTCCTCGGCCAAGGGACTCTTGTGGTTGATCCAAAGATCGCTGAATTTCCTGCGCGCGTGCGCGAGGCAGCCGACCTCGGTCACGCCGTCGGCGAACAAGCCCTTGTAACCGGAGTAATCGTCGCAAACGAGCTTCCCCGACCAGCGTTCGAGAAATTGCTTGGGATGCGCTGCGGCGCGGCTATCCGCGAAGTCGTAAACGACCGCGTGCACGCCCTCGAATTGGGTCGAGCTGTAGCTCCAGATGTACGCGCGATGCGTCTTGCCTTTGCCTGGCATCAGCATCGCCACCGGTGTCTCGTCGGCGTGCAGCACCGCTCGCTCGAGCAGCGTCGTCCTCAGCGCATCGACCAGCGGCTGTAGATGCACGCCGCAAGCACCGACCCACTGCGCAAGCGTTGAGCGCGGTAGGGCCACGCCCGCTCGCTCGAAGATCGTTTCCTGTCGATACAGCGGCTGGTGGTCCGCGTACTTCGCCACCAGTACCTGGGCGAGCAGGCCCGCGGTCGGGATGCCCTTGTCGATCACCTGTGCCGGCACCGGCGCCTGGATCAGCGTCTGGCATTTCGCACAGGTCCACTTGCCGCGAATGTGTCGCTCGACGTGGAACACGCCCGGCGTGTAGCCGAGCTTCTCGCTGACGTCCTCGCCGATACGCTTCATCGCGCAGCCGCAACTACAAACGGTCCTTTCCGGCTCGTGGCGCACGTCCACGCGCGGCAGGTGCGCCGGCAGCGGGCTACGTTTGGGCTGGTCCTTTGGCGCTTGCGCGGGATCCGCCGCTCTCAGCGTCGCGAGCTCCGCCGCGATCGCTTCCAGATCGGCGTCGATCGTCTCGTCGAGGAGGCTCCCCTGTGCGCCGTGCAACTGTTCGCTGCGCGCGGCAAACTTCCAGCGCTTGAGCAGCGCCATCTCATGGGTGAGTTGCTCGATCTTGAGCTGCTTGTGCCGAAGCTCCCGATCCTTGCTGGCAAGCGTTTCAATCAGCTCGGCGGCGAATGCGCGCAGTTGCTGCGCGTCCATTCGAGTGAGCTCATCGTGCACCTGCATGCATTCGATAGTGCCACATCGATTCCCACGGCAACAGCATTTTCACGCGACGCGAATCGTTGCGTGTGCGCCGATGCGACACCACGGCAATCCGATCACCAACGCCTGCAACTGCTCGGTGGTGATCGTCAGTCGCGAGCCCGATTCCGTACTCGCCCAGATGAAGCGGCCCTGGTGCAGCCGTCGTGCGCACAGCCAGATGCCGATACCGTCATGCACCAGCACCTTGATCCGATTCGCCCGCCGATTGGCGAAGAGATAGGCGTGATGCGCGCGCGCCTCGCCGAACACGCGCACCACGCGCGCCAATGCCGTTTCCGTTCCGGCACGCATGTCCAGCGGTTCCACGGCGAGCCACACCGCATCGATACGGATCACCGCAGCAGCTCACGCAACCAGACCGCGCAATCGACCGCCGCCACCAACGGCCAGTCGACCTTGACCACCGTCGCGCCGCGTCGCAACTCGATGGTGATCTGCTGCGCCGCTGCGGCACAAGGCCGCTCGATCTCAACCGGAACGAACGCCGCATCCGGCGCGATCAGTCCAGCAGGCGCCGCACTGATTGCATCGGTCCCGTTTGCCGCTTGCGCTCGTTCCTGCGTCACCACCCAGCGGCGCAGCAGGTTCGCGTTTAACTGGTTCGCCAGTGCCACCGCGGCCATCGACACGCCCGACTGGCGGCAGGCCGCTACAACCTTCGCCTTGAACTCCGGGCTGTGTGTGCGACGCCGCCGCCGGATTCCGTCTGAAGCGTTCACGTGTCCACCAAAAATTTAGTGGACACGATCCTCCTCATCCGACTCGCATCTGGCAAGATGACTTCGCCACCCGCTTACATTTGCCGGTTGCGGGGTTGTGGATGACGTAGATGACGGATGAACGTATCTTGCACAGATGACGTAACGTATCTTTCGCACATTTCGAGGCGGTGGCCTCGATCTAGTTCAATGGGTAGCTGCGAGGCAATCATCGACCCAGACCACAGCGAAGCCACCATGACAGAGGATACAGCGGAAGGATTGAAGGACGTCCGATTTGGGGGTGGCGCGGTGGCCTACTTCGGTTGCCGGCGGCGAACATTCAAGCATGTCATCGCGCGCCGAAAAAAAGCCCGCGTGACGCGGGCTCCGTCGAGGAAAGCGTGTGCTCGCTCAGTAGAATCGGCCGGCGAACGGGATGTCGCCCGCGGCTCCGAATCCGAAAACGGCTTGACCTGTCCCATCCAGCCGCGTGTTCACGTACCACATGCCGTCGCGATAGATGACGAGATCGGCCTTGCCGTCGCCGTCCCAGTCGAACAGATACGGCTTGTCCTGCGGCATGCCGCCGAAATGCACGGCGATATCGCCGATTCCATCGCGGTTCGTGTCGATGTACCAGGCACCATTGCGATAGATCACCAGGTCCGCGATGCCGTCGCCGTTCACGTCGCCGGCGAGCGGGATATCGCCGGGAACGCCGCCGAAATTGAAGATCTTGTCAGCGGTGCCGTTGAGAAACATGTCCACATACCAGACGCCGTTCCGATAAAGCACCAGATCGTCCTGGCCGTCGTTGTTGAAGTCCGCCATCAACGGCTTGTCGGACAGGTCGCCGAACAGGATCGCGCGATCGCCGATGCTGTCGAGGTTGATGTCGAGGAACCACATTCCTCCTCGATAGACGCCGATGGCATGCGTTCCGCCGAAGCTGACACGTCCGACCACCGGTATGTCGCCGGGCGCTCCGAACGGCACCTTGCGGTCAGCGCGATGATCGAACCCGAAGTCGAGAAGGAACGCGTTGGTGCTCGGCCGATAGAGCGCGAATTGCTTGACCGTGGGCGGACCCGCGACGGTGACAGTGAGGCCGCCGGCACCGCGCGCCACGGCCGTAAGCGTGATCCCGGTGTACGTGTCGGTGTACGGGCTTCCCACGACAAGCGCGCCGTCGGTCATCGACGATGTGCTGGCGGTCATGTCGAGGAAGCAGTTGTCCCAGCATCCGTACTCGCTGCGGTCGGACTGATGCATGAGCCCGTTCAGATGGACGATCGCGCCGTTGGTCGCGGTCGCGAAGCTCGACAGTCCGCTGTCGAATCCGCTCGCCTGCCGGTACTCGAGCCAGTACGTCCTCTTGTAGGCGGCGGGAATCTGCACCGCGTACAGCGCGCCGCCCGCGGTCTCGAGCGGCGACAACAGATAAGTCTGCGTGCCGCCTGACCATGTTGCGACCTTCGCGTCGGGAATCCAGCCGAGGTAGTTCTTCTGCCACGCCGAAACGTGCATCGGCCGCTGGTTGCCCATGATGTTGAACGGATCGCCGTACTCCGGCCGGTTGACCGGACACGTCGTCGATATCACGACACCTTGGCAGGGTAGCGAGTTGGCGTGCCCGAGGCCGAGCGTGTGGCCGAGCTCGTGCCCGATAACCCAGAGCGCGTTGTACTGGTTGCTCCATGCGTGCACGCCGCCGACTTCGCCCAGACCCGCCCATCCACACGCGCTCACCTTGGCGAACAAGTACACGATCTTGCGGTAGCTCGCGAGGTTGTAGCCGGCCGCTTGGGCGAGCTGGTTGCCCGCCGTCTCGACCATGTCGTAGGCGCTCTGCGGATGGCTCGCGCTCGCGTTGCACCACGTCGGCGTTGCGAAGCTCGTGCGAAGCCATGGCGTCACGGTGCCGCTCATCGACAGGGCGCCGAACGATGTTTCGTTCCAGTACGGCCCGACGCCGGTGCCCGCCGCGTTCATCGTGTTTAGTACGGCGGACGGTGTGAACGGCTCGGTCGCCGTGTCGGTGAACTTCACCAGAATGACGAGCACGGACACGGGCGTGGGCGCGTTGAGCGTCGGCGGCGTAAGCGCCTGCACCGGCGCCGCCGCGATGACCGTCACGCTCGTCGGCGTGATCGCCGATCCGTCGCTCGTGCCGCTCACGCTGACCTGCAGTCCGGGCACCAGCGAATCCGGGGCGATGGCGAAACGGATCGTCGTGCGCTTGCCAGTGTCGTCCTGCACGCGCCATATGAACTCCGACCATCCGGTGTCGAATTCATCGGCGTGGAACAACTGCAGCGCCCCCTGCACGGATGCTGCGCTCGCTCCCGTCGACGCCTTGGCGATCGGCTGTAGCTCGACGCGATCGACGAGGAGTGCACCACGGGACATCCGACCGGCGACCGCCACGCTCGCTCCGTCGGCGAGCTGCGTTCCGGCTGCGAGCTTGAGCCGCAGCGCGCGGCCGTCCTCGGACACGAGCGCGACGATTCGTTCGTGGCTCGCTCCCCGCAGGCCCACGACATCCAGAACGGAGACGCGTCCGGTGAGCGCGAGCGGCGTGTCGTCGGCAAGCGGAACAGCCGCCCCCGTTTCGTGTGCGGACACATGATGCGCAATCGATAACGGGGCTGCCGTCATCGCCGCGAAAATGACAAGGAGTGTCGCGACCGCCGACCGGATTGAGGCGAAGCCGTGTCGAGCCGCAGAGGCGCAAGCCATTTTCCGCTCTCCCAAAGGTACAAAGCGCCGCCCATCTGGGGCGGTCCAGATTGCTGTATTTAGGTCTATTATATCGGCAGATTATGCCGACGTCATAGGACGACCGCATAAATCCGCACATCTTTGCGTTGGAGCAAGCCGTGGACCACGCGGATGGACGGCTTCGGCTTGGGCGGGCCGGCGGTTGTGCGCGGCAACCTCTGTCTCGGAACCGTCTGATTGTCCGAGGCTCCGGGACGTGTACGCCACGGCGCCGATCCGACGAGCGGCGCGCGCCCGATGCGATGCATGGCGCATTGACCGCCGCCGCACTTGCCGATCGGACGCCCAATCTGAGCCGGGGCGTCGCCTGGAACGCTGACTGCTGCGTCAGCTAGGGTCGATCGGCTGGCCGTACGTACGGAATTTGTCGATGACAACCCTCATCTCGGCGTCCGAGAGCAGCGCCGGTTCGCCGATCTGCAATGCGCGCCAATACATCTCGGCGAGATACTCGACCTCGACCGCGAGCGCGAGCGCATCGGCGAGCGAGGCGCCTGTCGCAATCATGCCGTGATGCGCGAGCAGGCAAGCGCGGCGCCCTTCGAGCGCCGCGAGCGCGTAATCGGACAGCTGCTGCGTGCCGAACGTCGCGTAGGGCGCGCACCGGATGTCGTCGCCGCCCGCAACGGCAATCATGTAATGAAAAGCCGGAATCGCGCGATCGAGGCACGCGAGCGTCGTCGCGAACGGCGCATGCGTGTGCACGATCGCTGTGGTCTCGCCGCGTGCGGCGTAGAGGTCGCGATGAAACCGCCATTCCGACGAGGGCAGCCGTGCGCCGTGCGCGGTGCCGTCGAGCGCGACTGCGACGATGTCCTGCGGCGTCGTCTGTGAGTACGGCAATCCGGTCGGCGTGACGAGGAAGCCGTCGAATGCGCCGCTTCGCCATCGCGCGCTTACGTTGCCCGACTTGCCGCGGTTGATGCCGAGCGCGTTCATTTCGCGCGCCGTCGCGATCACGGCCTCGCGCAGCGCTCGCTCGGTCATCGCCGCAGCTCGCCCGCGGCCGCGACGCGCTCGGGAAACATCGCGGCCAATCCGGACGTCGTCGCCGGCACGATGCCGCGCTCGGTGATCAGGCGCGTGACCAGCCTCGCCGGCGTGACGTCGAACGCATAGTTCGCGGCGCGCGCACCGTGCGGCGCAAGCGCGACTTTCGTCGCCTGGCCGTAATCGTCACGGCCGGTGACGGTGAGCACTTCGTCCGCTTCGCGCGTCTCGATCGGGATCGACGCGCCCGTCGCGAGCGTGAAATCGAGCGTGGGCGACGGCAATCCGACCAGGAACGGTACGCCGTTGTCGTGCGCGGCGAGCGCCTTGTCGTACGTGCCGATCTTGTTGCAGACGTCGCCGTTGGCCGCGACGCGGTCCGCGCCCACGAGCACGAGATCGACGTCTCCGCGCTGCATCAGCAGGCCGCTCGCGGCGTCGACGAACAGCGTATGCGGGACGCCGCGCTGCGCGAGCTCCCACGCGGTCAGGTTAGCGCCCTGAAGCCGCGGCCGCGTTTCGCTGACCCACACGTGTACCGACACCCCTTGCGCGTGCGCGAGAAAGATCGGCGCCGTCGCCGTGCCCCATCCGCACGTCGCGAGCGCGCCGGCATTGCAGTGGGTCATCACGCGGACCGGCCCCGGCTTTCGTGCGGCGACGTCGAGAATCAGCGCGAGGCCATGCTCGCCGATTGCACGGTTGCGCGCGTCGTCCTCGGCGGCGATCGCGTCGGCCTCCGCCCACGCCGCATCGGCGCGCGCGTCAGGCGCAAGCAGCGCGACGGCGTCGCGAACTCGGTCGAGCGCCCAGCGCAGGTTCGCTGCGGTCGGCCGCGTCGCATCGAGTACGGCGTGAGCCTTCGCGAGCGCCGCATCGCCGGCATCGGCCTGCAGTGCGAGCGCAAGACCGTACGCGCCGACGGCTCCGATCAACGGCGCGCCACGGATCGCCATCCTGCGGATCGCAAGCGCCGCCGCATCGGCGCTTGCGATGCGAATCTTCACCTGGGCGTGTGGCAGCGCACGCTGATCGAGCACATCGATCCAGCGCGCTCCGCGCGGATGCTCGAGCGCGCGATACGAGGCCGGATCACGCACGGCTGGCGCTTCGGTGGCAGTCATGACTCAACTCGATTCTAGCGCGCGTAAGCCGGCCGCGCGTTCAGCGCAGCACTTGGACGAGGTTGTTGAAATCGTCGGTCCACAATCGCCAGTCGGGCCGTGCCGCAATCGGCTCGGTCGCCTCGGCGATCGGCGGGCGCTCGAGGCGCGCCGGATCCTTCGCGAGCAGAACCCAGTCGCTGCGGCTTCCGATTCCGTCCTCGCCTTCGGCTTCGTCGGGAACGTGCACGGCCGCCAGACCGTGCGCGCGCGCGAGCGCCTCGACCACGGGGATGAGGTCGAGAAAGCGGTTGGTGACATGGAATGCAACGATGCCGTCGGGCTTCATGTGACGCAGGTAAACGGCGAGCGCTTCGTACGTGATCAGGTGGACCGGAATCGCATCGCTCGAGAACGCGTCGACGGCGAGCACGTCGAATTGCTGCGGCGGCTCGCGCTCGAGCGAAAGTCGCGCATCGCCCAGCGCGAGCTCGATCGTCGCATCGCTGTCCGACAGGTACGTGAAGTCGCGCTGCGCGATCGCGAGAACCGCGGGGTTGATGTCGTAGAACCGATAGACGTCGCCCTTGCTGCCGTATGCGGCGATCGTTCCCGTGCCGAGTCCGATGACGCCGACCCGCAGTGGAGTGACGCTCGGATGGAGCGATTCGATCGCGCGTCCGATGCCCGAGCTCGGCGTGTAGTACGTCGACGGACGGTGGCGCAGATCGGGAGCGAGGTACTGCGTGCCGTGCAGGATCGTCCCATGGACGAGCGAAAGCCGGCGATACGCGTCGTCGTCTTCGCCGAACGCTTGCACGCGCAGCACACCGTAGAAATTGCGCGTTGCGATCACCGTGTTGCTGTAGAACTCGACGATGCCCCATCCGCCGCAGCCGATTGCGACAAGCGACGCGATGAGCGCGAGAACGCCATACGCGACGGGCTCGCGCCGCACCTGCCACAGCAGCAGCGCGGCGCACAGCACGAGGACGCCGGCGAGCTCGAAATGCGCACGCAGCACGAGCGGCGCAACGATGCCGACGGCCGCGGAGCCGATCGCACCGCCGAGCGAGATCATCAGATAGAACCGCGTCAGGTAACGGGGTGACGGCTTGAGCCGAACGAGCTCGCCGTGGCAGAACATGCATGCGATGAACAGCCCGCCGAGGAAAACGCCGATCTGCAGTGCGAGCTCGTGCGTGAGGTTCGAGTCGGCGAGCGTCCAGGCCATCACGCCGAGCGCGGCGGCAAGCATCGAGCGGAACATTTCCGGCCGATACCATCCCGACGTGTCGAAGCACAGGATGAACGTCAGCAGGTACAGCGCGAGCGGGGCGATCCACAGCAGCGGCACGGCGGCGATGTTCTGCGTGATGTGGTTCGAGACCGCGAGCAGCAGCATCGACCCTGTCGCGGCGAGTGCGCACCAAAGGACTTGCCGTGCCGCCGTCGGTGCGCCGTCGGGGCCGTCGATTCCGGCGGCGTCGGTGCGCGCGGTCTCGATGTCGCGAAGCGCAGGTGATCGCGCGTGTCGCGTGCTCGCCCAGCCGGCGGCGATGCACAGCACGACGAACAGCGCGTAGCCGGCCGACCATCCGAGCGCCTGCGCACGCGTCGGCGCCCACGGCTCGAGCAGGAACGGGTAGCCGACCAGCGCAAGCATCGACGCGAAATTGGACAGCGCGAAAAGCCGGTACGGACTCGCGCCGGGACGCGCTCGGGCGAACCACGCCTGAACGAGCGGGCTCGTCGTCGACAGCAGGAAATACGGCAGGCCGATCGTGATCGTCAGCAGTCCGAGAATCAGCCACGACGGATTCTCGGTGCCGTCGGGCTTCCAGTGTGCCGCAGGGACGATCGGCAACACCGCGAGCGAGATCACGAGAAGTGTCGCGTGCAGCTTCAACTGCCCGCGCGCGGTGAGCCGATGAACGACGACGTCGGAGTACGCGTAGCCCGCGAGCAGCGCGGTCTGGAAGAACACGAGGCACGTCGTCCACACGGCTGCCGATCCGCCGAACCATGGCAGGATCTGCTTCGCCATCACGGGCTGCACGAGGAACAGCAGGAACGCGCTGATGAATATGGTGGCGGCGTAGAGCGGCATCGCGACGCGGCGGGCGGCGCCGGGGGCGAGGCGCGCCGCGATTCTACCGGACGCGGCCTTCGCGATCTGGTCGGAGAAAGCGGCGGAAAAGATTACAGTCCAACGCCGGAGCTCAACGAGCACAGACCAGATTCTTAATCGGTTCAATGGGCTATCCAGTATGGCGCGGCGCTTGCTTTACCATTCCGCGGTCTCGCACAGGGGGAAATTCCATGAAGGCATTCAGGTACGCATGCGCAATCGCCGCGTTCGTTGGCTTCTTCGCCGGCGCCGCTCACGCCGCAATCGTTTCGATCGACATCCGCATTGGTGACAATGATGGCTTCGGGTTCGGCGCCGCGGCGGTCCCGGACGGCTCGCCGCTGCTCAACATCAATCTGCCGGAGGATCGGCGCAGCGCAGCCGAAGCTGCCGCAACCAACGGGGCGCAGCAGACAGACTTCTACTCGTCCGTGTTCACGCCGCTGCCGTTTTCGTTCGACGTCATCTTCCCGCTTGGCGGCAACCTGCTCACAGCGGTATTCGAAGTCGACATGGGCGGGTTCCAGGCGACCCAGTTCGGCCAGTTGATCGTCGCTTTCAACGGCGTCGCGCAGCCGAATCTGTTCGACTTCCAGGACGGAGCGTTTGCTACTGCCGTTCGCACGTTCGGGCTCGACGCGACGGCTTTAGCGAATGCCAACGCCGCAGGTCAGTTCGTCGTGACGATTTCGCGGGGTGACAGCAACGATGCGATCGCGTTCGACTACTTCCGTCTCGTCGGCCGCGAGGACGTCGTCACGGTTCCGGAACCCGGCTCGATCGCGCTCGTTGCGCTCGCGATGCTGAGCCTCGTCGGGTTGCGCCGTCGCCGGTAGCCGGCTCACCCGCATGCAAAATGGCGGCCGCGCGGCCGCCCTTTTGCATTTCGTGCGCGCTTGGCGATCAGTACGTCGTTCGCGCGCGGAAGTAGTCGACGCGATCGATCGAGTGCACCGACACGTTCTGGATGTCGATGCCCTGTAGCACGCGCAGCGGAATATCGGTACCTGCCGCGCCGCGGCTCCAGACCTTGCGGTAGAAGTCCGCCTGCGTCTTGACGGTGTCCGAGCCCACGCCGAGGATGATGTCGCCGGGCTTCACGCCGGCCTTGTCGGCGGGACCATCGGGCGACACGCGCGAGACGAGCAGCCGTCCCTGGATCTCGTCCGCGGACAGGCCGAGCCACGGCTGTGCCGGCCCCGAACGCTTGCCGTGCTTGATCAGGTCGGACAGGATCGGCTTCAACGTGTCGATCGGCACGAACATGTTGCCCGGAAGGCCGGCTTCGCCGTCGGTCGTGTCGCGCACGATCAGCGACCCGACGCCGAGCAACTTGCCGTCGGGCCCCACGAGCGCCGCCCCGCTCCAGTTCATCGTCGGCGGCGACGTGAAGATCGCCTGATCGAGCATGTATTCCCAGTTCGCGGTGAACGGCCGCTTCGCGACGACGAACGCGAGCGTGACGTCGTCGGCGCCGCCGTGGTTGACGATCATCACCGGCGCACGCTCGCCGATCTTCGACGAATCGCCGAGCGGCAGCGGGGTCGCGTGCATCGGAACGACGGGTCGGACGAGGCCGAAGCCGCTCGCATGATCGTAGCCGACGACGCGCGCAGGAAACGAGTGGCCGCGGGTGTCGGTGATCTTCACGTCGTCGGCCTCGACGATCAGATAGCCGATCGTCAACACGAGCCCGTCGTCGCCGATCACGATGCCGGTGCCTTGGCGTTCGCCGCCGAGCGTCGCATTGGTGCGCGCATCAGGTACTGCGTGCGCTTCGACTTTCACGATGGCGTCGAAGAACTTCGCCGGATCGACGGCGAGCCGAGTCTTGACGGGCTTGTCGGCGGCCAATGCGGCGCACGCGAATGCGATGGCGGCGAGCACGCAAAGCGAGGCGACGAGCAGCGCGTTGCGCGTACGGTGATCCGAGGCGGCGATGACGCGGGCGGGCGGACGGGTCATGGCGATCTCCGAAACGAGTGCCGAATCCCCGACGCGCCGGTGCGCGTCGGGACCCGCTCTAACGCGCCGGTTGCGGCGCGCGATAGCGAGCGTGCAAACGGGCGGTTCCGGCCGTGCGTGATGGCCCGTCGCGGGCGGCAAGCCGGCGCGGTGACGTCCGCGCACAAACGATTAGAATGGCGGCACGCTGGAGAATTCCGCGAAAGAGCCATTTGATGCCCGTAATGATTGCGTACGCGTGGCACGCGCTTCAACGCGCCGTTGGATTTTTTTCAATCCCGGCAACTCGTACGCGAAGGTCGCCGCGTGCCTCCGCTTCTTTCATGTCCGTGCAACGCGATATCGTCCTCTGTCGAGCGCGCGAGGGAGCCGTCCGATGAACGCACGCCGCAAACGTCCCGAGGATCTGCGCTCGCATCGATGGTACGGCGTCAACGACATGCGCTCGTTCGGTCACCGCTCGCGCGCCGCACAGATGGGATACGCGCGCGCCGACTACGCGGGCAAGCCGGTGATCGCGATCGTCAACACGTGGAGCGACATCAATCCTTGCCATTCGCATTTTCGCCAGCGCGCCGAGGAAGTGAAGCGCGGCATCTGGCAGGCAGGCGGCTTCCCGGTCGAGATGCCGGCGCTGACACTGTCCGAGCCGTTCCAGAAGCCGACGACGATGCTCTATCGCAATCTGCTTGCGATGGAGACCGAGGAGCTGCTGCGCTCGTATCCCGCCGACGGCTGCGTGCTGATGGGCGGATGCGACAAGACGACGCCGGCGCTTTTGATGGGCGCGATCAGCATGAACCTTCCGGCGATCTTCATGCCGGGCGGACCGATGCTGCGCGGCGACTGGCGCGGACAGTTCCTCGGCTCGGGAAGCGACGTTTGGAAGTACTGGGCGGAAAAGCGCGCCGGCAACCTCGCCGAAGACGCGTGGCAGGAGATGGAGAACGGCATCGCGCGCTCGCCCGGCCATTGCATGACGATGGGCACGGCGTCGACGATGACGTCGGCGAGCGAGGCGCTGGGCTTCACGTTGTCGGGCGCGGCGTCGATCCCGGCCGCCGATTCGCGCCACGCGCGCATGGCGAGCGCAACGGGACGGCGCATCGTCGACATGGTGTGGGATGACTTGAAGCCGCGCGATTTCCTCACCGCGGCGAGCTTCGACAATGCGATCACCGCGGTGCTCGCGCTCGGCGGCTCGACCAATGCGCTCGTGCATCTGATCGCGCTCGCGCGGCGCTCCGGCATCGAGCTCGCGCTCGACCGCTTCGACACGCTCGCGCGCAAGACGCCGCTGCTCGCCGACGTGCGCCCCGCCGGCCGCTTCCTGATGGAGGATTTCTACTACGCCGGCGGTTTGCGCGCGCTGCTCGCGACCGTCTCCGACCTGCTCGCGCTCGACTGCATGACGGTCACCGGCCGCACGCTCGGCGAGAGCATCGAAGGCGCGCAAACTTGGAACCGCGAAGTGATCAGGCCTCGCGACCGGCCGCTCGTCCCGCGTGACAGTCTCGCGGTGCTCAACGGCAATCTCGCGCCGGACGGCGCGGTGATCAAGCCCGCCGCGATGGAGCCGCGACTGCTGCAGCATTGCGGGCCCGCCGTCGTGTTCAGCGACTACAACGACATGGCGGCGCGCATCGACGATCCGGCGCTTGCCGTGACGGGCGATTCGGTGCTCGTGTTGCAGAACGCGGGACCGCAAGGCGCACCCGGCATGCCGGAGTGGGGCCAGCTGCCGATTCCGAAGAAGCTGCTGGAGCAAGGCGTGCGCGACATGGTGCGCATCTCGGATGCGCGCATGAGCGGAACGAGCTACGGCGCCTGCGTGCTGCACGTCGCACCGGAGTCCTTCGTCGGCGGGCCGCTCGCGTTCGTGCGCGACGGCGATCTGATCGAGCTCGATGTGCATGCACGGCGGCTCGAGCTGCGCGTGCCCGCCGACGAGCTCGCGCGCCGGCGCACGCAGTGGAAGGCGCCGCCGCCGCGATTCGCGCGCGGTTTCGGCGCGCTCTATCAGCAGCACATCCGACAGGCCAACGAAGGCTGCGATTTCGACTTCCTCGAAGGCACGGCGCCAACCGCCGAGCCGGAGATCCATTGAACAAACCATGAAGACGATCCCCGATGCAAAGCTGATCGAGCTCACCGCGGCGATCATGCACGCCGCCGGCTCGCATCACGCCGAGGCGCGAGCGATCGCGCGCCGGCTCGTCGATTCCAATCTCGCCGGACACGATTCGCACGGCGTGATCCGCGTCGCCAAGTACTGCGAGTGGGTGCGCGCCGGCTGGCTCGTGCCCAACCGCTCGGCGAGCGTCGTGTTCGAAAGCGACGCGCTCGCGATCGTCGACGGCAATCGCGGCTTCGGACAGGTCGTCGGCGAGTTCGCCGGCAATCTCGGCGTGCGCAAAGCCGCGCGCACCGGCATCGCGATGATCGGTTTACGCAACTGCGGGCATCTCGGGCGTCTCGGCGATTGGGCCGAGCTCGCCGCCGGCGCCGGACAGGTGTCGCTGCACTTCCTCAATACGTCGGGCGCGCCGCGCGTGGCGCCCTTCGGCGGCACCGACCGCAGGCTCTCGACCAACCCGATGTGCGTCGGCGTGCCGGTCGAGGATGGCGAGCCCGTGATTCTCGACGTCACGACGTCGATGGTTGCGGAAGGCAAGCTGATGGTCGCGCTGAACAAAGGCGAGCGCGTGCCCGAAGGCTGGATCGTCGACCGCAACGGGCGACCGACGACGGATCCGAAGGACTTCTACGGCGGCGGCGCGCTGCTCACCGTGGGCGGCCACAAGGGCTCCGGCCTTTCGATCATCACCGACCTGCTCGCCGGCGCCGTGACGACAGGCCGCAGCTCGGACCCTGCCGACGACGTGCTTCGCAACAACATGCTGTCGATCTACATCTCGCCGTCCGTCTACGATCGTGAGGGCCACGTGTTGCGCGAGGCGCATCGCTTCGTCGAGTGGGTGAAGGGATCGCCGCCGGCTGTGGCGGGCGAGCCGGTGCTCGTGCCCGGCGATGTCGAGCGGCGCACGCGCGAGACCCGCCGTGCGAACGGCATCCCGATCGACGACACGACGTTGCAGGACATCGTCGCGGCTGCGCAGAGCGTCGGCATCGATCACGCGCGCGCGATGGCGATGCTCGGCTGACGCGGCACAACGTCCGGAGAAGCCATGATCAAACGCACGGCGATGGCGCTCGTCGCTGTCTCGCTCGCAATCGGCGCGGCGACGGCGTCGGCGCAGCCATGGCCGACGAAGCCGATCAAATGGATCGTGCCGTTCGCGTCGGGCGGAACCACCGACATCCTGGCGCGCACGGTCGGCGAGAAGCTCTCGGCGGCGCTCGGACAGCCGGTCGTCGTCGAGAACAAGCCGGGCGCCGGCGGCGGCGTCGGCGCCGAATTCGTCGCTCATTCGCCGCCCGACGGCTACACGATCATGGGCGGCACGATCAGCACGCACGCGATCAACGCGTCGCTCTATCAGAAGCTGCCGTACGATCCCGTGAAGGACTTCGCGCCGATCACGCTGATCGCGCGTGTGCCGAACATGCTTGTCGTCAATCCCGACGTCCCGGCGAGCAACGTCGGCGAGCTCATCAGGCTGATGAAGACCAAGCCCGGCAACTACACGTTCGCCTCCAGCGGCAACGGCACGTCGCAGCATCTGTCCGGCGAGCTCTTCAAGACGATGGCGGGCGTCGACATGCAACACATTCCGTACAAGGGAAGCCCGCCGGCGCTGCAGGACGTCGTCGGCGGTCAGGTGACGATGACGTTCGACAACATCACGACGGCGCTGCCTCTTGCAAAGGCTGGCAAGTTGCGCGCGCTCGCGGTCACGACGGCGACGCGCTCGGCGGTAGCGCCCGACGTGCCGACGCTCGCCGAGTCAGGGCTTCCGGGTTACGAGATCGGCTCGTGGCAGGGCGTGTTCGCGCCGGCCGGAACGCCGCCCGCGATCGTGCAGCGGCTGAACGCCGAGATCGTCAAGATCCTGAACCAGCCGGACGTTCGTCAACGCCTCGTCACGCTGGGCGCCGAGCCGGCTCCGAACACACCCGAGGAGTTCGCGGCGATGGTGAAATCCGAAGTCGCGAAATGGGGCGACGTCGTTCGCCGCTCCGGCGCGAAGGTCGACTGAGATACGAGGATCGCAATGAGCGCCGAGCCGCTCTTTCCCGGCTTCGTCGCGCGCCGCATCGAGACCGACGGCGCCGACATCCATTGCGTGATCGGCGGCGCCGGTCCGCCGCTGCTGATGCTGCACGGCTATCCGCAGACTCACGCGATGTGGCATCGCGTCGCCGCCCCGCTTTCGCATTACTTCACCGTCGTGTGTCCCGACTTGCGCGGCTACGGCGATTCGTCGAAGCCGCCGGCGCTGACCGACCACGAGCAACAGTCGAAGCGCGCGATGGCGCAGGACATGGTCGAGCTGATGCACGCGCTCGGCCACACGCGGTTCCGGCTCGCCGGCCATGACCGCGGCGGCCGCGTCGCGCACCGCCTCGCCGTAGACCACCCGCGCGCCGTCGAGCGCATCGCCGTGCTCGACATTTCACCGACGCGAAAGATGTACGCGTGCACGGACAAGGAATTCGCGACGCGCTATTACCACTGGTTCTTTCTGATCCAGCCTTACGATCTGCCGGAACGGTTGATCGGCGCCGATCCGATCTATTACCTGCGCCGCAAGATCGGCGGCTGGGGCGGCGGGCTCTCGTACTTCGATCCTCGCGCGCTCGCCGAATACGAGCGCTGCTTCGCCAATCCGGCGATGATCCACGCGAGTTGCGAGGACTACCGCGCAGCCGCATCGATCGACCTCGTGCACGACGACGAGGACTTCGAGGAGGGGCGTCGCATCGAATGCCCGCTGCTCGTGCTGTGGGGCGAGCGCGGTGTCGTCCACCGCCTGTTCCGGCCGCTCGACGACTGGCGCGAAGTCGCGACCGACGTGCGCGGCCGTACGCTGCCGGCGAGCCACTTTCTGGCCGAGGAAGTGCCGGAGCCGACGGTGAGCGAGCTGCTCGCGTTCTTCCGCGGCTGACGCGCCCGGCGCGCAACCGCTTGCCGATGCCGCGATGCTGATCGCCCAGATCTCCGATCTTCACGTCACCGTGCCGGGTCAGAGCCCGGGCGCGGGAGTGGATTCGGCCGACAATCTCGCTCGCGCCGTGACGGCGATCAACGCGCTCGATCCGCAGCCGGATGTCGTCGTCGCGAGCGGCGATCTGGTCGAATGGGGGACCGACGCCGAATACGAGCGCCTGCGCGATCTGCTTCGCGCGCTGCGCGCACCGTATCGGCTGATGGCCGGCAACCACGACGAGCGCGCGGCGTTGCTGCGCACGTTCCCGGAGTGCGCGCCGATCGACGCTTCGCTGGGAATCCAGCAGACAATCGATGCGGGCTCGCTGCGATTGATGTTGCTCGACTCTCTCGTTCCGGGAGCGGCGTTGGGCACGCTCGGCGGTGAGCGTCTCGCGTGGCTCGATGCACAGCTCACCGAGGCGCGGGCCGTTGCCGCGATGGTGTTCGTCCATCATCCGCCGATCGAAACCGGCGTGCCGCAAGTCGACGAGTCGCGGCTCACCGACGCTGACGCGCTCGCCGCGCTCGTCGAGCGGCATCGCAACGTCGTGCGCGTCGCCTGCGGTCATCTGCATCGCGAGATCTTCTGCACGTGGGCCGGCACGACGCTGTCCGTCTGTCCGAGCACCGCGCACCAGTTCCTGTTCGACCTGAGATCAGGCGGGCGCCTTCGCGCGGTTGCTGCGGCGCCGGCGTTCCAGCTGCATCGATGGCAGCACGGCTCGCTGCAGACGTTCACGCTGCCGCTTTCGTGATGCGCGCCGAACGCGCGTGCGCGCGACCGTGTGTCGCGATCGACGCACGCCACGGGCGAGCATGATCGTCATTCCGGATTCGGAAATCGAGTGGACCGCGGTCCGCGCTCAGGGCGCGGGCGGCCAGAACGTCAACAAGGTGTCCACCGCGGTGCATCTGCGCTTCGACGTGAGTGCGTCGACGCTGCCGGCGGACGTCAAGACGAGACTCCTCGCGACGAGCGACTCGCGCGTGACAGCCGATGGCGTGATCGTCATCAAGGCACAGCGCCATCGCACGCTCGAGCGCAACCGCGCCGACGCGCTCGAACGATTGCACGAGCTCGTCGCGCGCGCAGCGCACGTTCCGCGGCCGCGCAAACCGACGAAACCCACGGCAGGCTCGAAGCGCCGGCGCGTCGATGTCAAGGTACGGCGTGGCCGCATCAAGGCCGCGCGCGGCAAGGTGGTCGAATAAGTGGTCGCTATCGACCGACGTTCGCGAGCACGTCGGGCCTCAGGAAGCGCTCGACGACGAACATGAACGCGACCGATGGAACGAGCAGGATCAGCGCGGTGATCGCGGCGATCTGGTAGTTGCCGCCCATGCTCGCGTTGAACATGAGGAGCGGCAGCGTCGTCACGTCGGGCACGCCGACGAAGTACGTGCCGGTGAACTCGTCGAGCGACTCGAGGAAGACGAAGATCGCGCTCGCGAGAAGGCCCGGTGTGGCGAGCGGAAGCGCAATCGTGAAGAACGTCCGCGTCGGTGACGCACCCATGTTGCGCGCCGCTTCCTCGAGCGAGCGGTCGATAGACGCGAACGCCGCCGACGCGATCCACACGGCGAGCACGAGACCGTGCACCGTATGCACCAGAACGACGCCGGGAATCGTGCCGGCGAGCCGCAGCTCGTAGAACATGCGCGCGATGTTGACGTACACCGGAACGTTGGGGAACGCCTGCGGCAGCAGGAACAGCAGCAGGATTGCAGCGCGGAACGGCAGCCGCAGCCGCGCGAGCGCGTAGCCTGCGGGGATTGCGAGGACGAGGCTCGCGGCGACCGTCGCCACCGCGATGTACAGGCTCGTCCACAGCGACTCGATTGCGTTGCCGCGCGGGTGAAACACGCGCGCCCAGAACGAAATTCCGTATTCGAGCGGCAGCTTGCTCGGGAAATACCACTTCTCGGCGAACGCCCACAGGATCAGGTTCGCGAGCGGTCCGAAGATCGCGAGCGCGAAAAGCGCGAGCACGAGCGCGCGCAGCAGCACCTTCGGGATGGAAGAAGCGACCGAGTTCATGCCTCGGCCTCCTTGCACTGTCGCGCGAAGGATATGTTCCGTGTCGGTCTCGGCGCAATCGCGCGGCGACGGGCGCTTCGCGCCTTGCCTTCGGCCGCCGTGCTCATGCGCGCGCCTGCGCCACGCCTTGTCGCAGGTAGAACCACGCGACGAGACCCGCCATCACGCACGAGATCGTGCCGAGCGCGTTGGCCACGCCGTAATCGCGGTGCGAGTTGATCCGGTAGGCGATGTCGACGGTCAGCATCGTCGGGCTGTCGCCGGAGAGCATGATCGGCACCGACAGCACCGAGAGCATCGTCACGAACGACAGGATCAGGCCGACGAGCAGCGACGGCATCACCTGCGGCAGCACGATCTCGATCAGTGTGCGCAGCCTTCGAGCTCCGAGGTTGCGCGCCGCCTCGATCGTCGAAGCGTCGAGCGAGGCCATCGCGCCCGCGAGCATCAGCGCGACGAACGGCGTCTGCTTCCACACGAATGCGATGACGATGCCGCGCCAGTCGAGGAAGCTCTGCGCCTGCAGCGGTTCGATCAGGCCGGTCGCGATCAGCGCGTGGTTCATCAGCCCGTTCTTCGCGAGGAAGCCGCGCATCACCTGCGCGGTCACGATGAACGGGATGAACAGAGGCCAGCGATAGAGCCAGCGCAGTACCGCCTGTGCGGCTGGGTTCTCGCCAAGCGTCAGATAGCCGGCAATCGCGATCGAGCCGAGCGCGATCAGCGCAGTCGACAGCAGCGTCAGGCCGATGGTGAACCAGAAATCGGTGTGATAGAAATCCCACGCCTTTGCGAAGTGCGCGAGCGTGAAACCGCCGCCGGGCGCCTCGAACGCGGTGACAATCGAAATGCCGAGCGGCAGCATGAACAACAGCGCGATCAGCGCGAGCGCGGGCGCGAGCAACAGCAGTCCGATCCACTGCCACTCACGTACACGACGGGAAACGACGCGGCCGCCACCGCGTTCGTCGTCCCCGCGCAGGCGGGGACCCAGCGTCGTTTCGACCACGACACTGGATTCCCGCTTTCGCGGGAATGACGTGGAGTCCACCGTACCCGTCGATCGTCAGTTCGTCACGACCTTCTCGTAGCTTTCGAGAATATCGGTGAAGTACTCCGACAGCGGGAACGGCCGGCCGTATTTCGACAGGTCGTTCGGCGGAATGTCGGTGAACAGCTTGTTCCAGCTCGCCGCGTCCATCTTCGGCTGCACGTATTGCGGGTCGATGCCCGGGTACCAGTTGAATTGCTTGACGATGCCTTCGGCCTGGATCTCCGGGCTTTCGGCGAAATCGACGAACTTCTTCGCGAGCGCCGCGTTCGCCGCTTTGGCCGGCACGACGTAGTACATCGGCTGACCGGGAAGCCCGGGAGAGAGCAGCGACAGACGCACCTTGGGGTTCATCTTGCCGTCGGCCATCCATGTATAGAACATGTCGACCCACACCGGACCCATCGCGATCTCGCCGCGATTCAGCATGTCGAGCGTTCCCGCATTGCCCGGCGTCAGCACGACGTTCTTGTTGAACTCCTTGAGGCTCACCAGCGCCTTCTCGATCTGCGCCTTCTGCGCCGGGTCGTACGGGCCGGTCTCGAGCTTCGGTCCGATGCTGCTGTTGGCGTTGACCCAGCCCATGACGAATCCGACGCCGGACATGCCGCCCTTGACACCGTTGTACCCGAACTGCTTCGGGTTCTTCTTCGTCCAGTCGGCGAGCTGCGCGTAATCCTTTGGCGGCGCCTTGACGAGATCCGAGTTGTACGCGAGCGCGATCTGGCTGTGGAACATCGGCAGCACGTAGCCATCGACGTTCTGGCCGAGCGCGTTCTTCGCCGTGTCGCGCGAGACGAGCTTGCCCGCGGCGATGTCGTTGCGGTACGCGGCGAGCAGGTTGCCCTTGACCATGTTGGCAGCGCCGCGCTGATGGACGACGGCGACGTCGACGTCCCACGCGGCCGCGCCCGCTTTCGATTGCGCCTCGAGCTTCTCCTGGATCTTCTGCGAGCCGGCGTCGCCGGGTCCGGTGCCCACCGCGCGGACCTTCACGCCGGGATTCAGCTTCTCGAAGCGCGGGCCGAGGAAGTTGTTCACGTAGTCGACCATGTTCTGATCGCCCGCCGTAACCACGTTGAGTGTCGTCTGCGCAACGACGCATGTCGAATGGAACATGCCGGCAAGGCCGCAGGCAGCCGCGACGGCGGTGACAGCAGTGACGGACAGCAGGCGTTTCATGCGTGGTCTCCTCGTGGTTGAGTCTCGGTCTTCGGATACACGTGCCACGCATCCGCGGGCACGATGACGTGGACGGCCGCGCCGACTTCGTGCCGGCTCGGGTCGTCCACCCAGATCTGTTGCGCGCCGGTGCGCACTGCGTAGCGCCAGCGGTTGCCCAGATACGAGCGCGAGGCGATCGTGCCCGGCAGCGCCGCGCTTCCGTGCGCCGGCGCACCGACGTCGATGCGCGCGGCGTCGCTGCGGAAGTGCGCGATCGCACGTGCGTGAGTCGATACGATCGACGCCGGCAGCGGCGCGTGAAACCGTGCGCTGTCACCCACAACGCTGAAGCTGCCCTGCGCGACCTCGAGCTCGATCGCATTGTCGGCGCCCATGAATCGCGCAACGAACGGGTTCGCCGGCGCGCGGTAGAGCTCTTCCGGAGTTCCGTACTGCACGACGTGGCCGGCGTCGAGCACCGCCATCCGGTCGGCGAGCGCCATCGCTTCCTCGCGGTCGTGCGTCACATACACAGCGGTGATGCCGACGCGCTGCTGCAGCGCGCGCAGCTCGTGGCGAAGCTCGAGGCGGATCTGCGCATCGAGGTTGGACATCGGCTCGTCGAGCAGCAGCACGTCGGGATCGATCGCGAGCGCGCGGCCGAGTGCGACGCGCTGGCGCTGTCCGCCGGAAAGATCGGTCGCGCGCCGCGCGCCGAAGCCTTCGAGGTGCAGCAGCTTGAGCATCTCGCCGATGCGCGCGTCGATGCGATCGCGCGGCCATCCGCGAAGCTTCAGCCCGTAACCGATGTTTTGCGTAACCGTCATGTGCGGCCACAGCGCGTACGACTGGAACACCATCGCCGTGTTGTGCGCTTCGGGGGGCAGACGCGTGACGTCGCGGCCGGCGATCGTGATCGTGCCCGACGAAGGTGGCGTTAGCCCCGCAACCGCGCGCAGCAGCGTGGATTTGCCGCAGCCGGAGCTTCCGAGCAGCGCGAGCAGCTCGCCCTTGGCGACGCCGAGCGACACGTCGGTCAGCACCGGCGTTGCCCCGTAGCCGACGGTCAGCCGGTCGATGGCGAGATAGGGCGCAGCGGAGTTCAAGCGGAGCGGTGCGGAGGCGATGCGTCGAAGGCGACGATGATGCGCGTCCGCCGCAACAGCTGCAACCGTGCGACGCGAAATCGTCCGCTGTCCCGGCTTGGCGCCCCCTCCGAGCGCACTACTGTACGAGCGGTGTGTCGGCGCCTTCGAGATCCACGCGTTCCTTGAGGATCACGTGCCCCATCGCCATCGCCATCGCAGCGTCGGTGCCGTACTTCGGGTGCAGCCAGAGGTCGGCGAGCTTCGCGACTTCGGCGTAATCGGGCGTGACCGCGACGATTTTCGCGCCCTGTAGCGGACCTCGGTGAAGTAATGCGCATCCGCTGTGCGCGTCTGAGGGGACGTTGCTGCCCCACGCCATGATGAACGTCGAGTTGTACCAGTCCGCCGATTCCGGCACGTCGGTCTGCTCGCCCCATGTTTGCGGCGACGCCGGCGGAAGATCGCAGTACCAGTCGTAGAGGCTCATGCAGACGCCGCCGATCAGCGACAGGTAGCGGCTGCCGGCCGCGTACGACACCATCGACATCGCCGGGATCGGCGAGAACCCAATGATGCGATCGGGGCCGTGGCGCTTGATCGTATAGACGTTGGCGGCGCCGATGATCTCGTTCACTTCGTCCCGTGTGCGCGAACGAAGCCGCCGAACCCGCGCACGAACTTGTAGCTTTGCGCCTTCGCCGGATCCTCGACGATCGACTGCCACGCTTCGACCGGCTCCATCGTCGCGCGCGCTTCGCGGTACAGGCGCAGCAGCCGTCCGCGCACCATCGGATACTTGACGCGGTTCGCGCTGTACAGGTACCACGAGTACAACGCTCCGCGCGCACAGCCGCGCGGCTCGTGATTGGGCAGGTCGGGGCGCGTGCGCGGGTAGTCCGTCTGTTGCGTTTCCCACGTGACGACGCTGCCCTTGACGTAGATCTTCCAGCTGCACGATCCGGTGCAATTCGTGCCGTGCGTCGAGCGGACGATCTTGTCGTGCTGCCAGCGCTTGCGGTAGCCGTCTTCCCACGTGCGGTCTTCGTGCGTGGCGACGCCGTGGCCGTCGGCGAATTCATCGCGCTGCTGGGTGAATAACGTCAATCGGTCAAAGAAGTGACTGATGGATGTCTCCGACCGCTCAGCACGGCATCGGCGCGCGCTTGCGTGAGTAGAACCACCACGTCGTAACGACGCACGTGAGGTAGAACACGATGAACGCGTAGAGCGCCTGCTCGGGACCGCCGAAGATCGCGATCGACGTGCCGTAGCTCTTGGGGATGAAGAAGCCGCCGCCGTACGCGCCGATCGCGCCGGAGAATCCGAGCACCGCCGCCGCTTCCTTGTTGCCGTCGCGGATCGCTTGCGCTTGCGCGTCCGCATCCTTGTCGGCTGCTCCGCGCTGGCGCTCGGTGAAGAAAATGACCGGGATCATCCGGAACGTCGAGCCGTTGCCGATTCCGGTCCCGAGGAACAGCAGCATGAACATCGCGAAGAATCCGGCGAAGCTTCCGCCCGACGGTCCGACGGCAGGAAATACAGCACGCCCAACACACCGGCGGCGAGCGCGACGAACACCCAGAAGGTCACGCGCGCCGCCCCAGCGGTCGGCGAGCCGCGGTCGTGTCGCTCGACGACGGGCCGCGAGGAGTGGGCCTGACGGTGCGCGTGCAGTTTCCCGCCGTCGCGCAACCCCAAGGTGCATTCACGCCGCAAATTCGCGTGAGCGGGCGCTAGTCGGCTGCGCCGCCCGCCACGGTGGCAGCCGTCCGTCGCCCAACGCTGTCGTCGGATCGAACCATGCGAACGTGCGCTGCAGCGGGACGACGTCGCCGACGACGATCAGCGTCGGCGGCGCGAGCCGCGCGTCGTGCGCGCCGCTAGGCGGCTCGGCGAGCGCACCGGTGGATCACGCGCTGGTTCACTGGCGTTCCCTGCTGGATGACCGCCGCGGGCGTCGATGCGGGGAGGCCGTGCGCGACGAGCTCGCGGGCGAGGATCGGAACGCTACCTGCCGCGCAGATGTAGCGAGCGTGGGGTCGTCAGCACGCTACCTCGGCGTCCCGGCGCGCATACCAGCGCCAGGTCCCCAGCACGCAGCTCAGGTAGAACACGCTGAAGAAGATCAGCGCCCCCTCGGGGCTGCCCGTCAGCTTGATCGACGTGCCGTAAGCGATCGGGATGAAGAAGCCGCCGAAGGCCGCAACCGCAGAGCTGAAGCCCAGCGTTGCTGCGCCCTCGGTGCTGCCCGCCCGCCGCGCCTGCGCCAGCGCAGCCTGGTCGTTCGGATCGGCCACCGCGCGCTCGCGCAGCGTGCGGAAGATGATCGGGATCATGCGGAACGTGGAGCCGTTCCCGATGCCGGCCGCGATGAACAGCGCCATGAACGCCAGCACGAAGCCGAGCAGGCTGCCACCGCCACCCGCCGTGGGCAGGAATAACACCGCGACCAGCGGTGCGACCGCCATGACCACGAATATCCAAAACGTGATGATCGCGCCCCCCACGCGATCGGCGAGCCAGCCACCGACGGGACGCGCGAGGGCCGCCAGCACGGGTCCGATGAAGGCGAACTTGAACGCATCCACGGTCGGGAACTCGGTGTTGACCAGCATTGGAAACCCGGCCGCCAAGCCGATGAACGAACCGAAGGTACCCATGTACAGCCAGCTCATCCGCCACTGCTGCTTGTGGCGGAGGATCGCCACCTGCTCGGCAAAGCCGGCGCGCACGGAGGCGATGTTGTCCATGCCGAACCAGGCGGCGATCATGCTCAGGACGATCAGCGGCACCCAGATGAAGCCGGCGTTCTGTACCCAGATGGACATCGTCGCGCCCTGGTCCACGCGAGTCTGTGCGCTTCCGCCCAGGATCAGCAGCGCGCCGGCGTACATGGCGATGGGGGCAACGAGTTGCGCCAGTCCCACGCCGAGGTTGCCCACGCCGGCGTTGAGTCCCAGCGCCGTGCCCTGCAGCCGCTTCGGGTAGAAGAAGCTGATGTTCGCCATGCTCGAGGAGAAGTTGCCCGCGCCCAGCCCGCAGAGGAGCGCGATCGCCGCGAACACCGCGTAGTTGGTGGTCGGGTCCTGCACGGCGAAGCCGATCCACAGCGTTGGCAGCAGCAGCATCGCCGTGCTCCACACAGTGAAGTTGCGCCCGCCGAAGATCGGCACCACGAACGAGTACAGCGCGCGGAAGACCGCGCCGGACAGCCCCGGCAGCGCAGCCAGCCAGAACAGCTGATTCGTGGTGAACTTGTATCCGATGTGCGGCAGCTCGACCACGATCACGCTCCACACGACCCAGACCGCGAAGGCCAGCAGCAGCGCGGGCATCGACAGCCAGAGATTGCGGTTGGCGATGCGCCGACCGGTCGCGGCCCAGAAGGCCTCGTCGTCCGGCCGCCAGTCGACCAGCACGTGGCGGCGCCGGCGCGTGGGCTCAATGAGCTCGGCGCCGGCGAGCGCCGCCCGCGCGTCGGCGTGCTGTTCCAGGATTCCCTCGCGCTCGCCCCTCTCGGCCACCCATATCCAGATCATGGTGACAATCACCACGCCCGTCATCAGCATGAAGCAGCTGCTGCGCACGCCGATCACGTCGGCCGCGACACCGAACATGATCGGCAGGGTGAACCCGCCCAAACCGCCGATGACGCCGACGATGCCGCCGACCACGCCCATGCTTGTCGGATAGTGATCGGCCAGGCTGCGGTAGACGCTGGCCTTGCCGAAGCCCTGCGCGAGACCCACGATGAAGATCAGCACCGTGAACAGCACGACGCCCATGCCGATGTCGACCGAAACGTCACCCTTGATGGCGTGAATGATCATGGTCGTGGGCGGATAGCTCAGGAGGAACATGCAAACGAGGCTGATCCACATCACCCACCAGGTGACCGCGTTGCCGCCCCACTTGTCGGAGGCCCACCCGCCCAACGCGCGGATCGCGCCGGAGGGCAGGTCGAACAGAATCGTCAGGAACGCGGCGGCCGCCAGCGGCAGCCCGTACTGGCCGACGTAGTACTTGGGCAGCCACAGCGCCATCGCCACGAACGCGCCGAACACGAAGTAGTAGGCGAGCCCGAAGCGCCAAACGCGAAGGTCGAGCAGTGGCAGCAGCTGTTCGGCGAGCTTGGGATGGCGCCGGGCCGCGGCGTCCTTTCGATGCAGCGGGTCCTCGGAGGTCACGAACCAGAACAGCACGGCCATGACCAGCATGGCGGCGGCGTAGACCTGGGGCACGGTTCGCCACGAGCCCGTGAGCGAGGCCGCCATGATCAGCGGCGCGATGAATTTGGTGAGCGACGAACCCGCGTTGCCGGCGCCAAAGATGCCCATCGCGGTGCCCTGCCGCTCCTTGCTGAACCAGGCCGACGTATAGGCGATGCCGACGGCGAACGAGCCGCCAGCGACGCCGATGAACAAGCCCAGCACCAGGTACTGCCAGTACTCGGTCGCGTAGGACAGCATCCAGGTGGGGATCACGACCGCGAGCATCTGCAGGAAGTACACGATCCGCCCGCCGTAGCGGTCGGTCAGGATGCCCAGCGGCAGGCGCACGAGCGAGCCCGTGAGGATGGGCGTCGCAACCAACAGGCCGAATTCGGTCTCGTTGAGATTGAGCTCGGCCTTGATCTTGATCCCGATGACCGAGAACATCACCCAGACCGCGAAGTTCACTGCGAAGGCGAGCGTGCTCGCCGCCAGCGCGGAGACCTGCTCGCGGCTGTACTCCACCTTGTTCACGGTCGATGTCGTCACTTCGGTTCTCCCCTGGTCGTGCGCACGGCGCACCGCTTCCGCGCCATTCAATCCCCACTGCGCGGCGTCACATTTGCCTTCGTCAATTGAGCGTGGCCCGGCTTCCCGGGACTCGGGGCGGGCGCAACGGCGTCGTGGAGTGGGCCGCCCCGGCCCGCAAGGGTGCTGCGCCCGCCAGTTGCGGGAATGCTTGCCCTTGGCACACGGCGCGCTCCTACTGGACGAGCGGTGTGGCGGCGCCCTCGAGATCGACGCCCTCGATCGCCGCCGCACCGGCGAGGAGCTGCAGATACTGGCGCAATGCCGTGACGAAGCCCTGTTGGCGCAGCGAATTCGCGACGGCGCCCCGAACGGCTTCGAACGGAGGCGTCACGCCCGGCTCGCGCGCCTGCACCTCGACCACGTGCAGGCCGAAGCGGCTGTGCACGAGCCGCGGCAGCACGCCGATCTCGGCCTTGCCGAAGATCTCGCGCGCGAACTCCGACGCGCAGTCGTCCGCGGTCAACGTGCCCAGATCACCACCTTCCGCCCCGCTGGGACAATTGGACAGCGTGCGCGCCGCGTTGGCGAAGCCGTCGCCCGCCTTGCCGTCGTGGCAACGCACGTCGAGCAGCGTTGCCTCGGCGCGTTTGCGCAGCGCGACGACGTCCGCGCCCGGTGTCACCGCAAACAGGATGTGGCGGACGCGCGCGCGTTCGCCTGTCGCGAACCTGCCCGTATGCGCCGCGTGGTGCCTGCGGCACGCCTCCGCGGACGGTTCCGGGACGTTGAGCGCGCGCTCGAGCAGCGTATCGATCGCCGCCGTCGCGGCTTCGCTAATCGCGCCGTCGGTTCCCGCTGCGTCGTCGGCAGCAAGCAGGCCCTCGCGCTGCGCTGCCTGTCGCAACAGCTCGGTGCAGGCGCGCTGGCGCAATGTTCCCGGTGCGATGGTCTCGGCAGGCGCGTGCAACGCCACGCCGTTGACGCGGGCGACCGCAACGATGGTGTCGGCGCATTCGGACATGATCGGGGGCTCCTTCAATCGCCGGCGCCGGACTGCCTCGGCAAGTTGCGGCGGGCGGGCACGTTCAGGCGCCGGCTGCGCACGACTTGGTAGGGGCGAAGCAGATAGCCGACCGCCGCGAAGCCGCTCCACACGTGGACCAGGCGGCTGAAGGGCAACAGCAGGAAGATCGTCATCCCGAGCACGATATGGAACAGAAAAGGCCACGGCAGACCGGCCAGCACCTCGGCGTCGACGGCGCGCAAGGTGAGGATGCGTTGCGCCCAGTCGGCGAGTATCAGCATCACGCTGCCGTCGGAATGCGCCCACGAAAACGGCAAGGTGATCAAGCCGACTACCAGTTGCACCCACAGGATCACGAGGATGGCAAGATCGGTGCGGTGGCTGGTGAAGCGGATGCGCGGATCGAAGACGCGGCGATAGATCAGCATCGTCAAGCCGATGAAGCACAGCAGGCCGAAGAAACCGCCCGAGTAGATGGCAAGCTTCTGCTTGACCGGCACTTCCAGGAAGTGGCCGTAGAAAGCGTGCGGCGTCAGCAGACCCAGCAGATGGCCGAAGAACAGGAACAGGATGCCGATGTGGAACAGGTTGCTGCTCCAGCGCAGCATGCCGCTGCGCAACAGCTGCGAAGAGTCGCTCTTCCACGTGAACTGGTCGCGGTCGAAGCGGATCAGGCTGCCGAGCAGGAACACCGTCAGGCAGATGTACGGATAGACGCCAAACACAAAGCCGTGCAGCGTGCTCATGCTCGCGCTCCTTCGACAGAGTGGTCCTTGCGGATGATTTGAATCGGTTGCGGCTGGTCGGGCCGCGCCTGGCCTTTGGACGAGCAACCGTCGAAGACAGGGGGCTCTTCCCAGACGGCGTCGATCGGATCCTCCGCTGCGAGGTGCACCGGCTGCGCCTTCTCTCCGGCCAGTTCCAGCAGCGCGCCGAGCACTCTGGCGTAAGCGCTGCGCCGTTGCTGTAGCGCGGCGAAGATCGCATTGAGAATGTGCGCCGTCTCGGCCAGGAACGCGCGCGCCTCGCGCGGCGGCTGCGTCGAGGCGAACTCGAGCGCCACGGGCAGGAAGTCGGGCAGCTCGCCTTCGGCCAGGAAAAGGCCGGCCTTTTCGTAGGTCTGCGCGAGATCAATCATTGCCGGGCCGCGATCCCGCGAATCGCCGTGCACATGCTCGAACAGATGCAGCGAGGTCGCACGGCCGCGGTCGAAGACGTGCACATATTCGGCTTCGACGTCGAGCGGGTCGTTGCCGCCCAGCCTCTCGATCAGCGCATCGAGCTCGGCGAGACGGCCGTCTGCCAGCGCCTGCTCGCGGCGCAGGATTTTTGCCATCTCGGGTAGATGGCTGCGCCGATCGGCGTCGGGGTAACTGAGCAGCGCAGCCAGAACGCGCAGCGTTCCCGCTGCGGCGGGGGGGTTGGACAGTCCGAGCATGCTCATTGGTGCACCCGTGGCGCTGCGCGCCGACCCTCCGAGAGGGAGCAATGCGCGCTCATACCGTCGCCTTGATCGGAATGGTCCGCTTCTTCTCGCTGCCGAACAGGCTTGTCTCGCTGACACCCTCGGAGCAGCCGTTGCCGAACGAGAAGCCGCAGCCGCCGCGCACGTTGAATGCGTTCTCGGCGTACTCGCGGTGCGTGGTGGGAATGACGAAACGGTCCTCGTAGTTGGCGATCGCCATCACCCGATACATGTCCTCCACTTCGGCCTGCGTGAGGTCGACCTGCTTCAAGGCGGCGAGGTTGGTCTGCCCATCGACGTGCTTGGCCCGCTGGTAGGCACGCATCGCGAGCATGCGTTCGAGCGCGCGCACCACCGGCGCCGTATCGCCGGCAGTCAGCAGATTCGCCAGGTACTTGACCGGGATGCGCAACTGGTTGACATCCGGTATCTCGCCGTTGGCGCCCACCTGGCCCGCGTTGGCGGCGGCGGTGATCGGCGACAGCGGCGGCACGTACCAAACCATCGGCAGCGTCCGGTACTCCGGATGCAGCGGCAATGCCACCTTCCAGTCCACGGCCATCTTGTAGACGGGGCTCATGCGCGCAGCCTCGAGCCAGTTGTCGGGAACGCCGTCGGCGCGTGCCTGCTCGATCACCTTCGGGTCGTTCGGATCGAGGAAGATCGACAGCTGCGCGCCATACAGGTCGCGATCGCGCACGACGCTCGCCGCCTCCTGGATGCGGTCCGCGTCATACAGCAGGACGCCCAGATAGCGGATGCGGCCGACGCAGGTCTCCGAGCACACGGTCGGCTGTCCCGCCTCGATGCGCGGATAGCAGAAGATGCACTTCTCGGCCTTCCCGCTCTTCCAGTTGTAGTAGATCTTCTTGTACGGGCAACCGCTCACGCACATGCGCCAGCCGCGGCACTTGTCCTGGTCGATCAGCACAATGCCGTCTTCCTCGCGCTTGTAGATCGACCCGGACGGGCAGCTCGCGACGCACGTCGGATTGAGGCAGTGCTCGCACAGACGCGGCAGGTACATCATGAACGTGTTCTCGAACTGGCCGTAGATGTCCTTCTGGACGTCGTCGAAGTTGCGGTCCTTCGAGCGCTTGGCGAACTCGCCGCCCAGGATTTCCTCCCAGTTCGGGCCCCAGACGATCTTTTCCATCTGCATGCCGGTGATGAGACTGCGCGGCCGCGCCGTCGGCGCCGCCTTCATTTCGGGCGCCGCCTGCAGGTGGTCGTAGTCGAACGTGAACGGCTCGTAGTAGTCGTCGATCTCTGGCAGGTTCGGGTTGGCGAAGATGCGCATCAGCAGCTTCCACTTCGCACCCTGCCGCGGCGCGATGCTGCCGTCGGCACGGCGCACCCAGCCGCCGTTCCATTTGTCCTGGTTCTCCCATTCCTTTGGATAGCCGATGCCGGGCTTGGTCTCGACGTTGTTGAACCACACATATTCCATGCCGGGCCGGCTGGTCCAGACGTTCTTGCAGGTGACCGAACAGGTGTGGCAGCCGATGCACTTGTCGAGGTTCAGCACCTTGCCGATCTGCGCGCGCACTTTCATAGACTTTCTCCGTCGGCCTGCGTGGGACGAACGAGCTCCTGGGCCACCGGCGTGTCCAGCCAGTCGACCTTGACCATCTTGCGTACCACGACGAACTCGTCGCGGTTGGTGCCGATCGTCCCGTAGTAGTTGAAGCCGTAGCTGAACTGCGCGTAGCCGCCGATCATGTGCGTCGGCTTCAGCACGATGCGCGTCACCGAGTTATGGATGCCGCCGCGTACACCGGTGATTTCCGAGCCCGGCGTGTTCACGATCTTTTCCTGCGCGTGGTACATCATCACCATGCCGGCTCTGACGCGCTGGCTGACGACGGCACGTGCGGCGATCGCGCCGTTGATGTTGAAGAGCTCGACCCAGTCGTTGTCGACGATGCCGGCGCGCTTCGCGTCGTCCTCGGAGAGCCAGATGCACGGTCCGCCGCGGCTCAACGTGAGCATGATCAGGTTGTCGGTGTAGGTGGAGTGGATCCCCCACTTCTGGTGCGGCGTGATGAAGTTGAGCAGGATCTCGGGGTTGCCGTTGCTCTTCAGGTTGTGGATGCCGGCGGTGGTCTTCAGGTCCACCGGCGGGCGGTAGCTCGAGAAGCCCTCCCCGAAGGCGCGCATCCACGGGTGGTCCATGTAGAACTGCTGGCGCCCGGTGAGCGTGCGCCACGGGATCAACTCGTGCACGTTGGTGTAGCCGGCGTTGTACGAGACGCTTTCGCTCTCGATGCCGCTCCACGTGGGCGAGCTGATGATCTTGCGCGGCTGCGCCTGGATGTCGCGGAAGCGGATCTTCTCGTCCTCGCGGTACAGCGCGAGGTGCGCGTGCTCGCGTCCGGTCTGCCGGGAAAGCGCTTCCCAAGCCTTGACCGCGACGTGGCCGTTGGTCTCCGGCGCGAGCTGCAGGATCACCTCGCAGGCGTCGATGTCGGTCTCGATCCGCGGCATGCCGCGGCTCGCGCCTTCCGCGCTGACGACGCCGTTCAGCTCGCCCAACTGCTTCGCTTCGGTCTGCGTGTTCCAGGCGATGCCCTTGCCGCCATTGCCGACCTTGTTCATCAATGGCCCGAGCGCGGTGAAGCGCTTGTGGACATTCGGATAGTCGCGCTCGACCACCGCGATCTGCGGCGCCGTCTTGCCCGGAATGAGGTCGACCTCGCCGCGCTTCCACTCCTTCACGTCGAACGGCTGGGCGAGCTCGGCCGGACTGTCATGCATGAGCGGGGTCAGCACGATCTCGCGTTCCACGCCGAGGTGGCCAATGCAGATCTCGCTGAACTTCTTCGCGAAGCCCTTGTAGATGTCCCAGTCGCTTCGCGATTGCCACGCCGGATCGACCGCGGTCGACAGCGGATGGATGAACGGGTGCATGTCGCTGGTGTTGAGATCGTTCTTCTCGTACCAGGTCGCGGTCGGCAGCACGATGTCCGAGTACAGGCACGTCGTGCTCATCCGGAAGTCGAGCGTCACCAGCAGGTCGAGCTTGCCCTCCGGCGCCTTGTCGTGCCAGACCACCTCCACGGGCTTCGCGTCCCGCCCGGCGCCGGGCCGCCCCAAGCCGGGCGCCCCCCCAGGGGGGGAGGCGCGAAGCGCTTCGGGGGGGTGCTCCTGTCCCAGGTCCTTGCCCTGGACGCCGTTGCTGGTGCCGAGCAGGTGCTTCAGGAAGTACTCGTGGCCCTTGCCGCTCGACCCGAGCAGATTCGACCGCCAGACGAACAGGTTGCGCGGCCAGTTGCTGGGGTGGTCAGGATCCTCGCAGCTCATCCTGAGCGTGCCGTCCTTCAGCGACTTGACCACGTACTCTTTCGGATCGGCGCCGGCAGCCTGCGCGTCGCGCACGACCTGCAGCGGATTGGTCTGCAGCTGCGGCGCGGAGGGCAGCCAGCCCATGCGCTCGGCACGCACGTTGTAGTCGATCATGCTGCCGCCGTAGACCTTGGCGTCGGCGAGCGGCGAGATCACCTCGTCCATCGTGAGCTTCTCGTAGCGCCACTGGTCGGTGTGCGCGTAGAAGAAGCTGGTGCTGTTCTGCTGGCGCGGCGGACGGATCCAGTCGAGCGCGAACGCGAGCGCGGTCCAGCCCGTCTGCGGGCGCAGCTTCTCCTGCCCGACGTAGTGCGCCCAGCCGCCACCGCTTTTCCCGATGCAGCCGCACATCATCAGCATATTGATGATGCCGCGGTAGTTCATGTCGCAGTGGTACCAGTGGTTCATCGCCGCGCCGATGATCACCATCGAACGGCCGTGCGTTTTGTGCGCGTTCTCGGCGAACTGGCGCGCGACCGCGATCAGCTGCGCGCGCGGCGTGCCCGTGATCCGTTCCTGCCAGGCCGGCGTGTACGGCGTGTCGTCGTCGAAGCTCGTGGCGGCCAGCTCGCCGGGAAGGCCGCGCGC
>WNGA01002168.1_pt1 | contig 36339 bp, 31 predicted proteins | sample 5400061 | NCBI WGS metagenome assembly WNGA01 (sample SAMN13153366, study PRJNA577476) | soil metagenome | isolation source: 100 cm soil or saprolite under grassland replicate 2 | place: USA:California | collected 2016-06-15
GAAATTCGTTGATGGAGCCGATTCTTGCGAAAGCCGCACGCAAGCTCGGCATCGACGAACTGGCCATTCATCGCATCAACGCGCCGGAGGGAAAAGCCGCATTTGGTCCGGCCAACGCGCAAGGCCGTCGCAATTACGCGACGAGCGCATTCTTGAAGCAGGCGCTCGATAAAGGCGCTGAGCTCTTTGGATGGGAACAACGAAAAGCGCGAAGCGGGCAGCGGATCGGATCGAAGGTGCGCGGCGTGGGTGTCGCGGTAAGCGCCTATTCAGCCGGCTCGATGGGATTTGACGGCCTGATCGTGATCAAACCCGATGGCCGTATGGCGATTCAGTCGGGCATCGGCAATCTCGGGACCGAATCGGTCTTCGATTGTCATCGCGTCTCGGCGGAACTCGTCGGCATTCCCTGGGAAAAATGCGACGTCACGTGGGGCAACACCGCGAAATATCTGCCCTCCACCTGCAGCCAGGGCGGCAGCCAGACGACGCACGCGATGACGCGCGCGGCGCACGCCGCCGGCATGGACGCAAAAAAGAAGCTCCAGGAGATCGCGGCGCATTCGCTTGGCGGACAACCCGACGACTACGAAGTCGCAGACGAGCGCGTCTTCCGCAAAGGCGGGGCTCGCGGCCTGACGCTTGCCGAAGCCGCGCAGCGCGCGATCGAGCTCGGTGGCAAGTTCGATGGTCACGAGTTGCCGGCCGACATCAGTCCGTTCACGAAGACGTCGGCGACGGCTCTCGCGGGTCGAGGACTTCTTGGCGTGGCACGCGACAACTACGGCCGTGACGGCACGTCGAAATCGTACGTTGCAGGGTTTGCAGAAGTCGAAGTGGATGTCGAAACGGGCGCCTACAGGGTGCTCGATTTCGTCGCCGTCGCTGACGTGGGCACCATCATTCACCCGCGCAGTCTGGGCGGTCAGATCTGTGGCGGCATCATGCTGGGTCTCGGCCACGCCATCGGACAGAAGTGGGTGTACGACCAGCAGTACGGCGCTCCCGTTGCGCGGCGCTTCTATCAGACGAAGCCGCCGACGATCCTCGACGCGCCGAAAATGCAGTGGGCGGCACTCGATATTCCGGATCCCGAAACGCCCGTCGGTGCGCGCGGAGTGGGTGAGGCGCCTGTTGGAGCCGGATTCGGTGCGGTGGTGAACGCGCTGGCTGCGGCCGTGGGTGACGATCTGTTTCGCCGGGCTCCTGTGACGGCCGACATGATCCTGACAGCGCTCGAGGCCGGCAGGGCGACGCATGAACCGCTGTCAGCAAACGTGTAGCGAAAGGGATGTGACTTTGTCAGTTTCCAAGTTTCCAGTTGCCAGTTCAAGGTTGAGTTCTTAAGTTTTGAAGTGTGCAGTTGTGCGAGGTTTCAAACCGACACAATTACCGAACTGACAACTAAACTTTGAACCGATAACTGGCAACTGGCAGCGTTTTTTTGGAGTGGAGAAGCACCTATGGCCGCGATTCGCGATGTGATGCCGCTGTTCGAGCTTTATCAGCCGGAGAGCCTTGGCGACACGCTCCGGTTGCTCGATCGATTCGGAGCGCGCGCGTGGATTCTCGCCGGCGGCCTCGACACGTTCGATTGGTTGAAGGATCGCGCCAAGCGAACCGAGGCGGTGATCGATCTGAGCAACGTGAGCGAGCTCAGTGGCATCAGGGAAGTCGATGGCGGTCTCGAGATTGGCGCCACGACAACGCTGGTGGAAGTGGTGCGGCATCCGCTCGTCCAGCAGCGATTCGGCCTGCTGCGTGAGGCCGCGGAGCTCGTCGCCTCGCCCCAGATTCGCAATCAGGGCACCCTCGGCGGCAACGTGTCGCAGGACACGCGGTGCTGGTACTACCGCAGCGGCTGGCCCTGCTATCGCGCAGGCGGAAACATCTGCTATGCCGATACTCCAATGGCGATGAATCGCGAGCACGCGATTCTCCACGCCGACCGCTGCGTGGCCGTGAGTCCGTCCGACACCGCTCCTGCGCTCATCGCGCTCGACGCAAAGATGGTGATCCGGCGGCAGGACGGAGAGCGCATCGTCGATGCGCAGGACTACTTCGTGGGACCGTCCTATGACATCACGCGGTTGAATGTGCTGCAGCCCGGCGAGCTGCTGACAGCAATTCGTATTCCTCCGACGTGGGCCGGATCCGAGTTCTATTTCGAGAAGGTTCGCGACCGGCAGGTCTGGGACTTCCCACTGGTCAACGTGGCCTCCGCGATGAAGGTCTCCGCGGGGACAATCACCGCGTTTCGCATTGCCGTTGGAGCGGTCGCCGCTACGCCGCTCCGATTGCACGCTGTTGAAACGGCGGTCACCGGCAAGCCGCGCACGCAGGAAACGGCAGACATGGCCGGACGGCTGGCCGTTGTCGGCGCGCAGCCGCTTCGGCACAACGGCTACAAGATTCCGCTCATGCGTAATCTTGTGATGCGGGCAATTCGAGGATCTGCGGCGGTGACGACGTAATCCACGAAGGTTCCCTCACGGGGGTTCCTCTACGTACGTTCCTTACGACGTTCACAGCGGTTCTTACACGTAGCGTTCTTGCACGCAGGGTTCTTACACACACGTTTACCTACGTTCGGAACGTACGTGAACCTCCGTGTACGAACTAATTGAAGGAACCTCCGTGAAGGAACCCCCGTGATTAAACCCCCGTGATCAAACTCACCCTCACCCTTGTCCTTTTCGCGAGCGTATGCGTGAGTTGCGCGCGAGCGGAACCGCAGGCCACAGAAACGACCGTTTGGCGGCCGCTGGGCAACTGGTCGGGTCGCGGATTGCTCCAGACCGATCCATTCATCAGCGATAGCGGTTTGCTGCGCGTTACGTGGGAGGCTCGCAACGCCTCGTCTGACGACAGCACGCTGCGAATTGCCCTGCACAGTGATGTGAGCGGACGCTTTCTTGCGCAGGTGGTGGATCATCGCGGTGCGGGCCGTGACGTCGCGTTCGTCAACGAAGATCCGCGCGCGTTCTTCCTCGTCATCGAATCCGCAAAGCTCGACTGGTCAGTCGAAGTCGCCGAAGGAGTGGCGGCGACTCGTCCGCCGGCGCGTTGACGGTGCGACGCTCGACGCGCGGCGTTCGTTCAACATGCGATGTTCGCAGACTGAAAGTCAGCACTACCTTTCCTGAAGTCTCACCCGGTCTCCGTGCCGAATCGTGCCGCCGTGCACGACCGTTGCGTAGACGCCCACGTTCGCGCGGTTTTGCTGGACCGCTGTCCGCAGGATTCCGCTGTCGTTCGGAAGATTGCCCTGAGCGAGAGTCGTCATCACGCAGCGACCGGCAGGCCCGGTGATGTACAACCGCACCTGGTCGCCGATCCTGACTGTGTGTCCGATCCAGTCGTTTTCCGGAAAGGCGGCCTGGCTTCCGGGCAGATCCACGACGATGTTCGGGCGAAACCGCCTGACGTCGAAACGCCCTCGAGGATGGGCGCGCTGCAGGCTGTCGAGAGTCGTGGTTGTCAGCAGATGAACCGTTGCGCAATCAAAAAACGTCCCCGTGGGCAGCTCGAAGTCCGTGACGGTATCGCGATGATCGAGGCCGTCGATGTCTGGCCAATACTCTTCGGCCTTTACAGATGCCCCGGGCTCGCCTGCGGCCTGCGCGGCACTCATGCCGGTCGTCTCAGTCGCAACCAGGGAAACGTTCCGCAGCACGGCCTTCGACAGCGCCTGGTTGGCGTTTGGATCGGTTCCGGTCACGACGCTGCCGTCCGGCAAGGTGATGCGAACTGTAGCTGCGTGTAAGTCGGCCTCGCGGCGATCGAGAATGCCCGCCGAGAACGCAAACAGGTTTGGCCACTTCCTGGGATTCTTCGCGGTGGCAATCTTGCCTAAGCGCACTTACGCGGTAGGCAAATCTTCTCCGAAGGAGATCTCGCGCAACTTGTTGGTCCACGGCATGTCGGGCCCACTGAACAGATGATCCGGAACGCGCCTGGGATCGCTTGTCGCGGCAGCATCGCCAATCAAGACGATGCCGTCCGCATAGGGATGCTCAACCCAGGTATCGGCTCCGTCGAAGCTGGCAAGCGGCCCCGCTGGTTCAACACCATCGAACAGGGTGGCGGGTGCCCCGGCGTTGATGCATTCCTGAATGAAGCGCGGAATTTCCTTGTCGCCCTGGAGACGAAAGCCCGCCGTCACGGGATAGGCTGCATACACGCGCGCGCGGCCGCCGCGCTGGCCTCGCCTCGGCGACCCCCCCGGCTGCATTTGCTCCCCGCGAACCTCGAACCTCACGCTTGACGGTAGACTGACGGCGGGAGAGATCATGCACCGACATCGTTCGCGAATGGAGCGGTTTGCGACTCGCATTTCGGAGATCAGCGGCTCGACCGCCGCGTTCATCGTCGCGGTCACTGTTATCGCCGTATGGGCGGTGTCGGGCCCGCTCTTCGACTTCTCCAATACGTGGCAGCTCGTGATCAACACAGGCACGACGGTCGTCACCTTTCTCATGGTCTTCCTGATTCAGCGCTCGCAAAACAAGGATGCAATGGCGTTGCAGCTCAAGTTGAACGAGCTGGTGGCCGCCATGCAGGGCGCAAGCAACCGGCTGATTTCAGTCGAGGACCTATCGGAGGAAGAGCTGCAGGTTCTGCACAAGCACTATCAACGACTTGTGGAGATGGCCAAACACGAATTCGACCTGGGACACTCGCATTCGATTGAAGAAGCGGAGGCGCGGCACGCGTTGAAGAGGAAACGGGCGGAGACATGAACATGTCGCGATGTGGCTATATGGTCGCCACATCGTTACATCTCGACGGTCTCTTTCGCCGGCGCCATACGCTCTTCGACAAACGTGTTCCACTCGTGGCAGTGCGGGCACTGCCAGAGCAGCTCGGTCGATCGATAGTGACACTTCACGCACACGTGCGGATCGAGGAAGAAGACGGCTTCGCGAGCGAGTGTGACATACCTCTGCACGAGCGAGCGATCGAGACCGATCTGAAGCAGCACTGTCCAGATGGCCTGGTGCACCGTGAGCGCGTGCGGGTTGTGCTCCAGCGCTTCGAGCATCAATTCGAGACCGGCGGAGGGTTGATTTCGTGCGGCGAGATGACGCCCGAGCGCAATTCGCGCACGCCACGATTGCGGGTTGGCGGCAATGATCTGCCGGCATCGCTCTTCGAACTTCTGCGGCGTGCCGCTTTCCGCGTACAGCCGCTCCAGCCGATCGAATGTCAGGTAGGCGCGATCGGGCGAGACATCGATTAGACGATTCCACGACGCGAGCGCGGCCGCGCGATCGCCCTGGCGCAGACGAATGTCGCCAAGATTGAGGTGTGCGGGTGTTGTGGAGCCGTCGAGATCGATGGCCGACGCGAAGTGCCGCGCGGCTTCGTCGAGGCGATTGTCCTTCAGAGCTTCGACGCCCCGCTCGTTTTCGAGGAACGCGAGCACCGCCTGATGCTTCGCCTGGGTGTCCGGTCCGCTGAGCTCAACGAGCTGCTGCCTGATCTTCACCGCGTCGTCCCATTGATGCTGCTCTTCGTGAAGCTTCTGCAGGTAGAGCAGGGCGTACTGGTTCTTTGAATCCAGACGAAGCACTTCGTTGAACGCTTCGAGCGCCCGATCGACGAAGCCGCCGCGCTTGAAGTCGAGTCCGAGGCAGAGCAACACGTACGCGTGCTCCACGCGGGTGAGCTTCGGCCGCTGCAGCAGCGCCTGATGTACCTGAATCGCGCGAGCAACCTGACCACGCTCGCGGTAGACGTTTCCGAGAATGAGGTGGATCTCGAGCGCTTCGGCGTCGACGCGTGCCGCCTGGCTCAGCTCCTCGATCGCGAGATCGATTTGGCCGGAGATCAGAAAGTTGAGGCCGAGAACGTAGTGCTGTGAATCGCGCGCGCGGCGGCGATCGATCCACTTGCCGTCCCGCAGCTTGTACCGCTCCCACGCCTTGCCGATGGCAAGGCCGGCAAGGAGGGCCAGCAGGGCCGCGATGAACGGCAGATAGGAATCCAGCACGTCACACCAGCTCGGTTCGCCACAGATCGTGCAGGTGCACCACGCCCTCGACGCGCCGCTCGCCGTCGATCACCACGATGGACGTGATCTTCCGCCGCTCGAGAATGTTCAGCGCCTGCGCGCACATCGTGGCGCGATCGATCGCTACAGGATCCGCCGTCATCACGTCGGTCGCGCGCAGCTCGAGCACGTTCTGATGGCTTGCCATCTTCCGGCGCAAGTCGCCGTCGGTGATGATGCCCTGCAGTCTATCGTCGCCGTCGATCACGCAAGTCATGCCCAGACCTTTGCGCGACATCTCATAGATCACGTCGTGTTCACCCGCGGCACCTGCTCGCCCGAGTGCATCAGCTGTTCGACGCGCATCCATCGCTTGCCCATTCCGCCCGGGTGCAGGTATTCGAAATCCTCGGCCCGGAACCCTTTCGCCACGCTGACGGTCATGGCAAGCGCGTCGCCGAGCGCGAGCATCGCGGTCGTGCTCGCCGTCGGCGCAAGATTCATCGGACAGGCTTCCTCGGTCACGCTGCAGTCCAGCGCAACATCCGCTGCCGACCCCAGTGTCGACTTGTGATTGCCCGTCATGACGATGAGACAGGTGCCAAGGCGTTTGATCGTGTGGAGCAAACGTACGAGCTCCTCCGTCTCGCCGCTGTACGACAAGGCGATAACGACATCATCACTCGTGATGACGCCAAGATCACCATGCACCGCCTCTGCCGGGTGAAGAAAAAATGAAGGCGTGCCCGTGCTCGAGAGCGTTGCGGCAATCTTGCGGCAGATGATGCCCGACTTTCCCATGCCCGTGACGATGACACGTCCGCGGCACGCGCGCACCATCTCCACAGCGCTGGCAAAACGACCGTCGAGACGCTCGGTCAGCGCAAGGACCGCCGCCGCCTCGGTCTGAAGCACTTTTCTGGCGAGCGACAGATCAGCCATCCTGCTTGGCAATCCTATCAAGCTCGACCAGATGGCGCAGCAGGGGCTCGAGACGCGAGAGCGGGAGCGCGTTAGCCGCGTCGCTCAAGGCGCGCGATGGGTCATCGTGAACTTCCATGAACACGCCGTCCACGCCTGCCGCAACCGCCGCGCGCGCCAAGGGTTCGATGTACTCGGACAACCCAGTTGTCACACCATCGCCTGCGCCAGGCAGTTGCAGGCTGTGTGTCACGTCGAAGATCACCGGACGGCCAAGCGCACGCAACATCGGCAACGCGCGCATGTCGACGACGAGGTTGTTGTACCCGAACGAGGTGCCGCGTTCTGTCACAAGCACGCCGCTCGCTCCAGACTCCGTGAGCTTTGCGACGACATGACGCATGTCCGTTGGTGAGAGGAACTGACCCTTCTTCACGTTGACGGTCCTGCCGGTGCGCGCCGCGGCGACGAGCAAATCTGTTTGACGGCAAAGGAATGCCGGAATCTGCAAGACGTCGGCGACCTCGGCTGCGCGGGCCGCCTGGGCCGCCTCGTGTATGTCCGTCAGGACCGGCAGGTTTGTTTGCTGCTTCACTTTGGCGAGTGTGCGGAGGCCCGAGTCGAGACCAGGGCCTCGAAATGAATGGAGAGAGGTTCGGTTGGCTTTGTCGTAAGACGCCTTGAAGATGCACGGCACGCCCGTTCTCGACGTGACGTCTTTGAGGGCAGCGGCCATCTCGAGGGCGTGGCTTTCGCTCTCGATCACGCACGGACCGAGAATGAAGGCGAGGGGATGACCGGTGCCGATTGTGACGCTGCCGGCCGCGGCCGGCGCGACCCGTTGCATCACGCGAGGGTCGTCGCGTCCAGCGTGTTGCCGCTCACCGCGAGTTTCTGGCGATGCGATGCGCCGACGAAACTTGCGAAGAGGGGGTGCGGCTTGAGCGGGCGTGACTGGAACTCGGGATGGAACTGCACCGCGATGAACCACGGATGATCCGCGAGCTCCGCGATTTCGACGAACTTGCCGTCGCGCGATCGACCGGAGACCCGCATGCCACGCGATTTGAGCGCCGGCTCATACAGGCAGTTGAATTCGAATCGGTGGCGATGACGCTCGTAGATGACGTCGGCGCCATAAATCTCACGCGCCTTCGAGCCGGGCGCTAGCTCGCATTCATACCGCCCGAGACGCATGGTGCCGCCAAGATCGTCAACGCCGAGCAGATCGCGAAGCTTGTAGATGACTTTGTGCGGGGCCGCTTCGTCGACTTCGGTCGAATCGGCGCCTTCGAGCTGGCAGACATTTCGTGCGAATTCGACGGTGGCCCACTGGAAGCCGTAGCAGATTCCGAAGTAGGGGATCTGATGGTGCCGCGCGTATTCGGCCGCTTTCATCATGCCGCGCGTACCGCGCGATCCGAAGCCGCCGGGAACGAGTACGCCGTGCGCACCGTCGAGCAGGCGAATGCCGCCCTCCTGCTCGAGCGCCTCCGATTCGACCCACTGGATGTTGATGCGCACTCGATTGGCAAACCCGCCGTGATAGAGCGCTTCGTTGAGCGACTTGTAGGAGTCTTCGTAACCCGTGTATTTGCCCACGACGTGAATGGTGAGCTCGTCGCCCGGATGCTTGATGCCCTCGATGAGCTCCTCCCATGCTTCCATGTGCGCTTCGGTCATCGGGAGGCCGAGCAGCTTGAGGATGACCGTGTCGAGTCCTTCGGCCTGAAGTACCAGCGGCACCTCGTAGATCGTGGCGACGTCGCGCGCGGTGATCACGGCCTCTTCGTTCACGTCGCAGAACAACCCGATCTTCTGTTTGATGTCGCGCGGCAGCAGACGATCGGTTCGACAGAGGAGGATGTCGGGCTGAATACCGATCGATCGCAAATCGCGGACGCTGTGCTGCGTCGGCTTCGTTTTGAGCTCGCCGGCCGACGCGATGTACGGCACGAGCGTGAGGTGAATGTAGAGAGTGTTGTCACGGCCGACATCCTGACGGAACTGCCGGATGGCTTCCATGAACGGAAGGCTCTCGATGTCGCCGACGGTGCCGCCAATTTCCACGAGCACGACGTCGACGTCGCGGCCCACGGCACGGATGCAGTCCTTGATCTCGTTGGTGATGTGTGGAATGACCTGCACCGTCCGGCCCAGGTAATCGCCGCGGCGCTCCTTCTGGATGACCGACATGTAGATCTTGCCGGTTGTCCAGTTGCTGTTTCTGGTCGTGTGAATGCTCGTGAATCGCTCGTAATGACCAAGGTCGAGATCGGTCTCGGCGCCGTCGTCCGTGACGTAGACTTCGCCGTGCTGATACGGGCTCATCGTGCCCGGATCGACGTTGATGTAGGGATCGAACTTCTGCAAGGTGACGCGGTAGCCGTGGCCTTCGAGGAGTGCGCCGATCGATGCCGCGGCGAGTCCCTTGCCGAGTGACGAGACGACGCCACCGGTTACGAAGATGTATTTGGTGGGGCGAACGCGATCACGAGATTCCTTCACGATGGTTCCCTCACGTACGGTCCTTCACGAGGTTCACGTCGGTTCTTTCACGGCTGTTCGGTACAGGTTGCGCACGCGCTCGAGGTCTTCGGCGGTATCGACGCCCAACGACTCGTACGTGGTGTCGACAACCTTGATGCGGATCCCGTGCTCGAGTGCGCGGAGCTGCTCCAGCCGTTCGGCGCGCTCGAGCGGCGCCGGCGGCAGCGCGGCAAGCTTGAGCAACGTGTCGCGGCGATAGACATAGAGCCCGATGTGCGCCCGGGCCAGATCCAGCGACGACTCGTTGCGGCCGTAGGGAATCGGCGTGCGAGAAAAGTAGAGCGCAAACCCCTGCCGATCCGTCACCACCTTTACGACGTGAGGACTGGTGAATTCGTCGGGACGAATTGGCCGCGCGGGTGTCGCCATTTCGAGCGAAGGGGTGTCGAGCATCGTGCGGACGGTCGCGTCGATGACCGCAGGATCCAGCAGCGGCTCGTCACCTTGCACGTTGACGATCAATTTGCTCGAGAGCGCCCGAGTGAGCTCGGCGATTCGATCCGTTGCGGACGGATGCGATGGCGATGTGAGCAGCGCGGAACCGCCGAAGTTCTCAACGGCTGCGGCAATCCTCGCGTCGTCGGTCGCGACGATGACCGCGTCGATCGACTCGGCGGCGGCGGCGCGTCGATACACGTGTTCGATCATCGGACGTCCGTCGATCTCGAGAAGCGCCTTTCCTGGGAGTCGAGTCGAATGGTACCGCGCAGGAATGATGGCGAGAACCGAAGATTCCGTCAGCGCAACGGGCAATCGCGTGACCGGAACAGCGGGCACGACGAATTCTAGCACACGTTCGTGATGAAGCTCAGCGCAACGTCAGCTTCCACTGAGCGTCCGCCGCATCTGCGATCGTGGCAGAGTCTTCCGTGATCGCCACGACTCTGTAGCCGGACACGACGTCGCCAATCTTTGCCAGATGAACGCCGCTGTCGTCGAGAATCACCGCCGTGAGCACGACTCCGCTACTCGTGTTCGTGGACGCGATGCCCGAGAGGACGAGTCGTGGGCCGACAGGCGTGGGAGAGATTTCCGGCGCCGGCGCCGGCTGCGTCGCGTGCATGATCTCACGCGCGTCAGGGCTCGATCGCGGAGTCGTTCCGAACACGAACGGATTGCGCCGCGGTACTGGCGCAACCGGCGCTGATTGAAGCTTCAGGTGCAGTTGCTCGGTGAACGCGGCGTCGTCGGTCGCTGGCTCCGAAGCAGATGAACGCGGCGACATGCGCGCAGGCAGGCCCTGCAGCTCCGCCACCGGCGGCGCCACCACCGACCCGAGCAGCCACCCGCCGGTGAGCGACGCGGCCACGATCAACGCCACAAGTTTTGGACGCATTCGAGAGAGACTATCTATTTTAGCCCCTCAACTGCCTGGATGATCCAGTTTCGGACGTCGCCGAAGCCGCGCGAAGCACCTCGAGAACGCACGCGAAAGAACTCCGTGAACGTTCGCCAACGAACTTCAGTGAACCCTTGCGTCTGAGCGTGGGTGCGCACGCCGCGAAGGAACCGCACTACACGCGTACAGCCCAGACCGCGCGCACCGGCGGCACGCTGCGGATTTCTTCGAGAACGGCCCTCGGCAATCCTCCCGCAGAGGGATCGTCGACGTTGACGACACCGACGGCGCCGCTCGCGGTCCGACCCAAGGCAAAGTTCGCGATGTTGATGCGGTGGTGGCCCAGAATCGTCCCCACCGCTCCGATGACACCGGGTTGGTCGTTGTTCATCATCAGGAGCATGGTGCCCTCGAGCGGCGCTTCGATGCTCACGCCGTTCAGTTGCACGAGCCGCGGCTGCCCGCGTACGACCGTTCCCTCGACCCAGCGCTCGCCTTCGCTCGTCAGCAACTTGACGGAGATCAGGCTTGCGTAGTTTCGGGAGCGCGAGCTTTGAGATTCGGTGATTTCAATGCCGCGCGCCGCGGCAACGGCGCGGGCGTTGACCGGCGTCACCGACTCGGACAGGATCGCGCGGAACAGTCCCACGAGCACCGCGCTGACGATCAGCGGGTTCGATGCGCCCGAGAGCTCGCCGTAGTAGCGCACGCTCACGCCTTCGATTCGTGCATCGCCCATTTGACCCAATAGACATCCGAGTTGTCGCGCGAGCGCGATATACGGCTGCAGGCGCTGGAACTCGTCGGGCGCAACCGAGGGAAAGTTGACCGCGTTCCTGATGATGCCGCTCTTGAGAAAATCGCGCAGGGCCGAGGCGGTTTCGACGCCAACGAGCTCTTGTCCCTCGCGAGTTGACGCGGCAATATGCGGCGTCGCCACGACCTGCGGCAGCGTCTGCAGCGTGTGATCTGCCGTCGGCTCTTGCTCGAAGACGTCGAGCGCCGCGCCGCCGATGTGTCCGGCGGTGATGGCATCCGCCAGCGCGCGCTCGTCGATGAGGTCGCCGCGCGCCGTGTTGATGATGCGCAGTCCTTTCTTGCAGCGGGCGAGCCGTTCGGCATTGAAGGTGTGTCTCGTTTCCGGCGTCGACGGCATGTGAAGCGACAGAAAATCGGCGCGCGCGCACACTTCGTCGAGCGAAACGAGCTCGACGCCAAGATCGCGAGCGATCTGCGCGCTGATGTAGGGATCGTGCGCGAGAAGCGTCATCTCGAGCGCGCGGGCGCGGCGAGCCACCTCCTGGCCGATGCGGCCAAGGCCGGCGAGGCCCAGCACCTTGCCGCGAACCTCTTCACCCATGAAACTCTTCTTGTCCCACTTTCCCTGCTTCATGGACGCGTCCGCAGCCGGGATCTTTCGGGCAAGTGCAAGAAGCTGGGCGATCGCCAATTCCGCGACGCTGATGCTGTTTGCTCCGGGCGCATTCATCACCACGATGCCGCGAGCACTGGCCGCGTCGACGTCGACGTTGTCGACCCCGGTTCCGGCGCGCGCGATCGCGCGAAGCGCCGCGGCCGCTTGAATCAGGTCGCCGGTGACCTTGGTCGCACTGCGTACGACCAACGCATCAGCGTCCGACAAATCTGCAGCCAGCTCCGCGGGCTTGCGTCCGCTTCGTGCATCAACTTCCCACCCTTCCGCTCGAAGCAGCTCGATGGCTGATCGAGGTAAATCGTCAGCGACCAGAATTTTCATGGCGGTGTATGATCACACACTTGTACGGGTGACGGGATTACTCGCAGTGACCGCTTCGCCGCGTTTCGTACCGTGGCTGTTGCGCACTCGTCGGATCGGGCGAACGCTGCACCAGTTTCAGTGCAAGTCGCTCAAACGTTCGAAAACGTCTGCGTTACACGGTATTGATGCGGTGTTTTCAACAAGCTTTTCCACAGAAAATGTGCACGCGCTGTTGGGACGACGGAGGCGATCTGACCTAAGCACTCGGACGTGCTGAGTGCCAAGTGCTGAGTGCCAAGTGCTGAGTGCCAAGTGCTGAGTGCCAAGTGCTGAGTGCCGAGCGCGGAGAGTGAGACGGAGAGACGAACATGAACCGGAAAGTGACCGTTGTCGGCGGCGCGGGCAATGTAGGCGCCACCGTCGCGCGTGCAGTTGCACAGAAAGAGCTCGCTGATGTCGTCATCGTCGACATCGCCGACACCAAAGCCGCCGGCGTGGCGCTCGACATTTATGAATCGTGCCCAATCGAGGGATCGGCTGCACGGGTTGTTGGCGTAGGTACGAAAGATTTTGCCGAGACCGCGAACTCCGACATCGTCGTCATCACTTCCGGCGTGCCGCGAAAACCGGGCATGAGCCGCGACGATCTGCTTGCCGTCAATTACAAAATCATGCAGGACGTTACGGCGCAGATCGTCAAGTTCTCGCCCAACTGCATCATCATCCCGGTCGCGAATCCGCTTGATGCCATGTCGCAGGCAGTGTATCGGCTGAGCAAATTCCCGCGCGAGCGCGTGATCGGCATGGCTGGCGTCCTCGATTCCGCGCGGATGCGGACCTTCATTGCGATGGAGCTCGACGTCTCGGTCGAGAACGTCTCGGCGTTCGTCCTTGGCGGCCACGGCGACACGATGGTGCCGCTCCCGCGGTTCTCGACGGTCGCGGGAATTCCGATTACGGAGCTTCTCTCCCGCGAACGCATCGCCGCGATCACCGATCGGACGTCGAACGGTGGAGCCGAGATCACAAAACTGGTAGGGACAAGTGCTTGGTACGCGCCAGGTGCATCGGCTGCCGAGATGATTGAGGCGATTCTGAAGGACCAGAAGAAAATCATGCCCTGTTCCGTTTTCTTGCAAGGCGAGTACGGCATCAACGATCTGTTCGTCGGCGTGCCGGTGAAGCTCGGAGCAAAGGGTGTCGAGCAGATCATCGAGATCAAGCTGACACCGGAAGAGAACGCGGCCCTTCAGAAATCAGCGGGGGCGGTAAAAGAGCTCGTCGAAGTTATCAAGGTATAAGCCACTGCCTCGGAGTGCCTGGAGTGCCTGACGTCCTGAAGACCACTCCTGCCACCCTAGGCACTCTAGGCACATCAGGCACCCTAGCCACATCAGGCCAATGAAGATTCACGAGTACCAGGCCAAAGCGATTCTGTCTCGCTACGGCGTTCCCACGCCGCGCGGCGAAGTGGCATTCTCCGCTCAGGAAGCTCGGGAGATCGCGCAACGACTTGGCCGGGACGTTGTCGTAGTCAAGGCGCAGATTCATGCCGGCGGACGCGGGAAGGCCGGCGGCGTAAAAGTTGTTCGCAGCGTGGAGGAAGCCGAGAACGTTGCGAAGGCGCTCATCCAACGCAGGCTCGTGACTTATCAAACGGGGCCGGAAGGGCAGGTCGTCTCGCGCCTCCTCGTCGAGGAGGGGTTGGACATCGATCGCGAGCTGTACTTGAGTATCGTGGTCGATCGGTCGAGCCAGAAGGCTGTTTTGATGGTGAGCGGCGCGGGTGGAGTGGATATCGAAGAAGTTGCCGCGAAGACGCCTGAGAAGATCTTCAAGGAGTACATCGATCCGTCGGTCGGCCTTGCGCCGTTTCAGGCGCGCAAGCTTGCCTTCGCCCTCGATCTGAAAAGCGATCAGATCTCGAAGGCGACGAAAATGATGCTCGCGTTGTATCAAGCGTTCGTGGGCACCGACGCCTCGCTGCTCGAGATCAATCCGCTCATCGTCACCAAAACAGGTGATCTGCTCGCTCTCGACGCCAAAATGAACTTCGACGACAACGCGCTCTTTCGGCACGCGGACATTCGCGATCTGCGCGATCTGTCCGAGGAAGACCCGCTCGAGGTTGAAGCATCGAACTTTTCGCTCAACTACATTCGCCTCGACGGCAACATCGGTTGCATGGTGAACGGCGCCGGCCTGGCCATGGCGACGATGGACATCATCAAGCTGGCCGGAGGCATGCCGGCAAACTTCCTGGATGTCGGCGGCGGCGCCAACGCCGAGCAGATTCGCAACGCCTTCAAGATCCTGATGTCGGACCAAAACGTCAAAGCGGTTCTCATCAACATCTTTGGCGGCATTCTTCGCTGCGATGTGCTTGCGGCTGGTGTGATTGCGGCGGTGAAGGAGCTCGGCGTGCCGGTGCCGATCGTGATTCGAATGAAAGGCACGAATGTAGAGGAAGGCAATCGGATGTTGGCCGAAAGCGGCCTCAACTTTGCCACCGCAGACACGATGGGCGAAGCGGCTGAGAAAGTCGTCTCGCTCACGGAGCAATCACGCAGATAGAACATCCGCGGACGACGCGGACAGACGCGGATGCACAATGGCTGTTCTTCTTGATGAAAACACTCGCTTAATCGTTCAGGGGATCACCGGGCGGGAGGGAACGTTTCACGCGCTCGCGGCCCAGAAGTACGGCACGAAGGTCGTCGGCGGCGTCACCCCTGGCAAAGGCGGCACCACGCACGAGGGTTGGCCGGTGTTCGACACGGTTGCCGCGGCAGTGGCACAAACCGGGGCCAACGCTTCGGTCATTTTTGTGCCGCCGCCGTTTGCAGCCGACGCCATCATGGAGGCCGCCGACGCGGGCATCGCGCTGGTGGTTTGCATCACCGAGGGCATTCCCACCCTCGATATGCTTCGCGCGCTGACGTTTCTCAAAGAGCGGCCCGGGACTCGTCTCATCGGCCCCAATTGCCCGGGGATCATTTCGCCAGGGAAAGGCAAGGCAGGCATCATCCCCGCGCACATCTGCCAGGAAGGGCGGGTCGGCATCGTCTCGAAGAGCGGGACGCTCACCTACGAAGCCATCAATCAACTCACGACCGCCGGTCTCGGGCAAACGACCTGCATCGGCATCGGCGGTGATCCGCTGATCGGCACTATGTACATAGACACGCTGAAGCTGTTCGCGGAGGACGCGGCCACTGAGGCGGTGGTGATGATCGGAGAAATTGGCGGAGCGGCGGAAGAAGAAGCGGCGGACTGGATCAAAACACACTTCAAAAAGCCTGTCGTTGCGTTTATCGCCGGCCAGACGGCGCCACCGGGGCGCCGCATGGGTCATGCGGGCGCAATCATCGCCGGAGGCAAGGGCACCGCAGCGGAGAAGATGGCGGCACTCTCCGCCGCAGGCGTGCGCGTGGTGAAAAGTCCGGCGGACATGGGCAACGCCGTCCGCGAACTGCTCTAGGCCTTCGGTGGGCCGCGCCTCGCGCGGTGGGCCGCGCTTCGCGCGGGAAGGGATTAACGTAGTGGCGGGGTTTTAGCCCCGCCGGCGGCCGGGCGGCCCTAAAGGGCCGCCACTACGTGAGTCAGTCTTGGGCCGCCACGCCTATGCGAAGCGCGCCTCTATTTGAGGTTACACGCCGCCGCGACCATCTCGACTTTTTCAATCTGCAGCTTCACGACGGTCGTCGGGATTTCCTTCTCCTTGACGACCTGCCCAGCCGTCGAGACGTTGGCCTGCTTTGGCGTCGCTTTCACCTCACCGTGCGGGCCTTCGATTTCGACAACGGCTCCGCCCTTGCCATCTTCTCCAAGCTTCACTTCGATTTCGTCTTTCTTGGTATCGGTAATCTTTCCCATCAACCGAATCTGATGGCCGACGTGCGGCCGCAGTTGATCGACCTTGTCGATCCAGTACACGACGCGGCCGCCTTTCGTTGGCGGATGATTCGGCATGTCGGCCACATGCGTCAGCACGAACTTGTCGCCTTCCTGCGCGTTTTCCACACACGCAGCGAGAGTCACGGAAGAGCCGACCGTCGGCTCGTGGCGGCCCTGCGCGCCCGCAAGCGCAGCACTCAGGATGAAGCCGATGACGATGGGTGCCGAAACGCCGTGCTTGATGTGCGTCATGATCTCCCCTTTTGGGCGCCGACACGACTGCCCGCGTGAGGTGGTGCAAGCGTCAGACCAAAAGCGCCCCTTAACGTGCGGGCTATAATCGTTCGGATATGGAACGGACGCTGGCCATCATCAAGCCCGATGCAGTGCGAAAGAACGCCGTTGGCCGAATCCTGGTGCGAATTGAAGAGGCGGGTTTTGCGGTGCGCGCGATGCGCATGATTCGACTGTCAAAAGCGGAGGCCGGGGGCTTTTATTACGTTCACCGGCAGCGGCCGTTCTTCGGCGGCTTGACCGACTTCATGTCGTCAGGCCCATGCGTGGTGATGTGCCTGGAAGCACCGGACGCGATTCGGAAATGGCGAGACCTGATGGGCGCAACGGATCCTGCGGCGGCGGGGCCCGGTACACTGCGGAAGGAGTTCGGCGCGTCAATCGACAACAACGCGACGCATGGATCGGACGCGCCGGAGACGGCGGCGTTCGAGCTGGGCTACTTCTTTCGCGGCATGGAGTTGAACTAGAGCCGCGGAGCCGCGCACGGCGCATGGCGATGGGCCAGATACTCGTATTTGTCGGCGTGGTCATCGCCGCAATCGGCGGGTTGATCTGGCTCGGCGTCCCGCTGGGCCGGCTTCCGGGAGATTTCATCATTCGGCGCGACGGCTTCACGCTGTATCTGCCGATTACGACATCCATCCTGGTGAGTGTCGCGTTGACGGTTCTGGGCTTGATCCTGAGACGTTGAAGGCCACGATGGCCATAAAAAGTGATCGCTGGATTCGGAAAATGGCGCTCGAGCACGCGATGATCGAGCCGTTCGAGGATCGACAGGTTCGAGAGGGCGTGGTGTCGTTCGGGCTGTCGTCCTACGGCTACGACATTCGCGTTGCGGACGATTTCAAGGTGTTCACGAACGTCTACAACACGGTCGTGGACCCCAAGAAATTCGACCCCCGCTCGTTCGTCGACATCAAAGCCGACTGTTGCATCGTGCCGCCCAATTCGTTTGCGCTGGCTCGAACGATTGAGTATTTCCGCATTCCTCGCGATGTGCTGACCGTGTGTCTCGGAAAATCCACGTATGCGCGGTGCGGGATCATCGTGAACGTCACACCGCTTGAGCCGGAGTGGGAAGGGCACGTGACGATTGAGATCTCGAATACGACGCCGCTGCCGGCGAAGATCTACGCGAACGAGGGTATCGCGCAGGTGTTGTTCTTCCAGAGCGACGAGCCCTGCGAGGTCTCGTACAAGGACAAAGCCGGGAAGTACCAGGCGCAGCGCGGCGTCACCCTGCCGAAGATCTAGCGGCCTGCCGGCGTGAAACCTGTGCGGCAGGAGTTTCCAGTTGCCAGTTTCGAGTTCAAAGTTTAGTTGTCAGTTGCGGTCGACAAACTTTGAAACTTGAACTTTGAGCTGGCAACTGGAAACTGGAAACTTCCAATGAACACCCAGCCTGCGCGCGGGATGCGCGATTTTCTTCCGGAGGACGTCAGGAGGCGTCAATACGTGATCGGCGTGATTGCCGACGTGTATCAGCGGTACGGCTTCGAGCCGCTCGAAACGCCCGCGGCCGAGAACATCGAAACGCTGATGGGAAAGTACGGCGAAGAAGGCGATCGTCTGATTTTCCGCATTCTCAAGCGCGGTGAGGAAGGACGAACGGGCGAAGCCGACCTTGCGCTCCGCTACGACTTGACCGTCCCTCTCGCGCGCGTGGTCGCCGAGTACCGCGCCACGCTGCCGAAGTTTTTCAAGCGCTATCAGGTGCAACCGGTCTGGCGAGCCGACAGACCGCAGAAGGGCCGCTTTCGAGAGTTCTATCAGTGCGACGTCGATGCCATCGGCTCGCGGTCGATGGTGGTCGAGGCCGAACTGCTTGGCGCAGCGAATGATGTGCTCGTTCGTCTTGGGTTTTCGAACTTCGCTATTCGGCTCAATCATCGCAGGGTCTTGACAGGCATGCTCGAGTCGGTGGGCGTCTCGTCGGCCCAACATGGCGCGGCACTCATCGCGCTCGACAAGTTGGACAAAATCGGCCGCGACGGCGTTGCCGCCGAACTGACAGAGCGCAGCATCGCCGAGGGAGCCGCGACAGTACTGCTGGACTTCTTCAGCAGCGTGTCTGAGGCGCAACACGCGGCAGACCGCGATCCCGCGGCGTTCAACAGCGAGGTGCTTGCGAGGCTCAGCGCCCTTGTCGCCGAACATGCCGAAGGCGCTCGGGCGCTTACCGAGCTGCGCGATATCGTCACGTTGTGCGGTGAGGGCGGTGCAAGCGCGCGCATCCGCGTTAATCCGAGTCTCGCCCGGGGTCTGTCCTACTACACGGGTTCCATCTTCGAAATTGCCGTGTCGGATCTCGCCGGAAGCCTCGGCGGTGGCGGCCGCTACGACAACCTCATTGGGATGTTCCTCGGCGAGGATGTACCGGCTTGCGGCATCTCTCTTGGCCTGGAGCGCATTCTTGTCGTCATGGCGGAGCGAAAGATGTTTCCGCCGTCGCTTGTCGGCACGCCTGCTGATGTCATGGTGACCATCTGGAACGGCAATCGCGTTGCGGACGCGCTCCAGCTCGCGAATGAGCTGCGCGCTTCCGGGCTCCGCGTAGACCTCTATCCGGAGGCGGACAAGCTCGGAAAACAATTCAAGTACGCGAGCGCCCGCGGCGTGCCGTTTGTTGCCGTGGTAGGAGATGATGAGGCGGCGCGCGGTGAGGTGTCGGTCAAGAGCCTCACGACCGGAGAGCAGGTTTCCATCACGCGGCCCGACGCGGCAGGGTTCATCCGGGCGGGCCTCGAGAGCCGCGCAGGCGTTATCGATGGCGGGACTCAGGTTCCGCCATCCGACCGTCGCTAAACGCGTAGCGCCGAACCTGATGCTGCTCTGGCACTCGGCACTTAGCACTCGGCACTTAGCACTCGGCACTTGGCACTTAACACTTGACTGACACCCGATGGCCGAACAGCTCGGAAACCTGACGCGCACTCACACCTGCGGCGCGCTGCGCGCGTCCGACGTAGGCTCTGACGTCGTTCTGCTCGGATGGGTGCATCGCATCCGCGATCTCGGATCGCTCCTCTTCATCGACGTCCGCGATCGCCACGGTCACACGCAGGTGGTGGTGGAAGGCGACGAGCCCCTCATCGATCGTGTCAAACGGCTTCGGTCGGAGTACGTCGTGGCCGTTCTGGGAGTTGCGGAGCGGCGCTCTCCCGAGACAACGAACCCGAATGTGCCGACGGGTGAGGTCGAGGTGCGCGCGCGAGAGGTGCGCGTCCTCAACGAAGCGAAAACGCCGCCCTTCCCCATTACAGAAGACGCGAACGTCTCTGAGGAGACGCGGCTCAAGTACCGCTATCTCGATCTCCGCAGACCGCGTCTTCAGCACAACATTCACCTTCGTCACCGGATTGCGCTGGCCATCCGGAAGTACTTCGACGAGCAGGGATTCCTGGAGATCGAAACGCCGATTCTCACCAAGTCGACCCCCGAAGGCGCTCGAGACTTTCTCGTCCCGAGCCGCGTGCATCCCGGCGAGTTTTTCGCGCTGCCGCAATCGCCGCAGATCTTCAAGCAGATCCTGATGATTGCGGGCATGGATCGCTACGTGCAGATCGTCCGGTGTTTTCGCGATGAAGATCAGCGCGCCGATCGGCAGCTCGAATTCACGCAGGTCGATCTCGAGATGTCGTTCGCGACGCCCGATCAGGTGTTTGCCGTCGTCGAAGGCGCTCTCGCCGCCGCGTTTCGCGAGATTGGCGTCGACATTCCGCGGCCCTTCCGCCGCATGCCGTACGCGGAGGCCATCGCAAAATATGGGACCGACAAACCGGACCTGCGCTTTGGACTCGAGATTCAGGATTTCGCGCCTCTCTTTGCGGAGTCGCCGTTCGGGATCTTTCGTGAGGCCATCGCGCACGGCGGCACCGTTCGCGGCTTCGTGATTCCAGGCGCTGCGCGCTACTCGCGACGAGAAGTAGACGAGCTCGTCGACCAGGCGAAGCAGCTTGGTGCCGCCGGCCTCGTGTGGGCGCGGTACACGGCAAGTAGTGGCGGGGGCGCGCCGGCTGCGGTGCAGTCTTCGGCAAAGGCCATCGGCGAGGAAGGCATTCGGCGTGTGCTCGAAGCATCCGGCGCTCGCGACGGGGACCTTCTGGCGCTCGCTTCGGGAGCGCCCGATGCCATTTCAAGAATCCTTGGACAACTTCGTTTGAACGTCGCGAGGAAGGAAAACCTCATTCGCGAGGGGCAATGGGAGCTCCTCTGGATCACCGACTTCCCGCTGTTCGACTGGAACGCGGGCGAGCAGCGATGGGATTCCGTCAATCATCCGTTTACCGCGCCACGCGAAGAGGATCTGCCGATGTTGGAATCGGCTCCCGGCAAGGTCTTCGCGAAAGCGTACGACGTGATTCTCAACGGCTGGGAGATGGGCGGCGGCAGCGTCCGTATTCACGACCGCGAGACACAGGCGAAAGTCTTCCGCCTTCTTGGACTCAGCGATGAGGAAGCACGCGACCGCTTTGGTTTCTTTCTGGAGGCGCTCGAGTACGGCACACCGCCTCACGGCGGCCTCGCGCTCGGATTGGACCGGCTATGCGCGTTGCTCGCGGGTGAAAGCTCCATCCGGGAGGTCATTCCGTTTCCGAAAACCACCGCGGCGGTGGATCTCATGGCCGACGCGCCGTCGAAGGTCGACCCAAGACAGTTGCGCGAGCTCAGGATCCGGACCGTAACTTGACGCTCCGTTCGGGCGTTTGTTACGATCGATCAGGTTAAATTACTGTAGCTCAAGGAGATACGCGAATCCCACCGGCATCGACGCGAAAGATTGCCGTCCCCGCGGCGGCCATCGAGACTCTGTTCGGGGCCTATGACGAGAATCTTCGCCACCTCGAATCGCTCCTCAACGTTCGCGTCAGCACTCACGGCAACGAGCTCATCGTCGAGGGCGACCCGGAGAATACTGCGAAGGTCGCCAGCCTCGTCAACCAGATCAGCACGCTCATCAACGAAGGACACAGCGTTTCGCTGCGCGACGTCAAAACGGCCACTGACGTGATCTCGGAGAATGCCGACGCAGATCTGCGTGAGCACTTTTTGAAAGACGGGCAGCTCCGCCAGGCCGGTAAGCGGCGGATCACGGCGAAATCGGTGAATCAGCGGCGGTACCTCGATGCAATCGAGCGCTACGACATCGTGTTTGGCATCGGTCCGGCCGGGACCGGCAAGACCTATCTCGCAATGGCGCAAGCGGTCTCGTATCTCCTCGCGAAGAAGGTGTCGCGGATCATCCTCGCGCGGCCGGCAGTTGAAGCGGGGGAGAAGCTGGGCTTTCTGCCGGGCGATCTGCAGGAGAAGGTGAATCCCTATCTGCGCCCGCTCTACGACGCGCTGTACGACATGATGGAAATCGAGAAGGCCGATCGGCTGCTCGAGCGCGGGATCATCGAAGTGGCGCCCATCGCGTTCATGCGCGGGCGAACGCTGAACGATGCGTTTGTGATTCTCGACGAGGCGCAGAATACGACGGCCGAGCAGATGAAGATGTTTCTCACGCGCCTTGGCTTCGGCTCGAAGGCGGTTGTCACAGGCGACATCACGCAAATCGATCTGCCGACCGGCCGAGCGTCGGGCCTCGTTCAGGCCATGCACGTTGTCGGCAGGATCGAGGGCATTCAGTTCGTGTATTTCGACGAGCGCGACGTCGTTCGTCACAAGCTGGTGCAGGCCATCGTCAAAGCGTACGAGGCATACGATCAATCCAACGGCGATCGTCCCTCAACTACGCCCGGGACCACTGCGCTCGGGACTGGTCTCTCGAGCTCCGCTGCGACCGGTGCTTCAACCAAGCTCGGGACGGGCCGCACGGCTTGAACGCGCAAACCTATGGCTCCCGCGGTTCGACGCCTGCCTGGAGGGAAGTCGAGGGGCTCGTCGCGAGCACGGTCGAGGGATCGCTCCACATCAGCAGGCCGCTTGCGAGTCGTCGTTGCGTCGCCTGATGGCTCACGCGCGGGTGCGCGTGGACTCGCCGAGTGGTTGCAGACGTTTGCGCCGTCGAAGGCGAAAGGCGAAGTCACCGTCGCGCTGGTCTCGGACGAGCGAATGCGAGCGCTGAATCGCGCATTTCGCGGGAAGGACTACGCCACCGACGTTCTCTCGTTCCCTGCACTCGACACACGCCAGTCAACGGTGCACCGTCGACGGTCGAGCGTCGACAGTCGACCGCCGATTGCCCGCGGGCCACTGTCAACCATGATGTCCGAAAACGGGCGGAGTCTTGGCGACATCGTGATCGCCAACGGAGTCGCGCGCCGACAAGCTGCGGAGGCGCGACATTCCCTCGGCACTGAGCTCCGTGTCCTGGCACTGCACGGACTGCTCCATCTGATTGGCTACGATCACGAACGGGATGAGGGTCAGATGACGCGCGTCGAGACCCGTCTGCGGCGCGCCGCCGGATTGAAGGAGGGCCTCATCGAGCGGGGCCGCAAGCAGCAATGACACCGCTGCTGTTGTTTCTGCTTGGCCTGGCATCCGTTTACGTCAGCACCGTCACGACGGCGTTCAGCGCCTTGATGCGCCTTTCGTTGCGTCTGATGGCGGAGCGAGGCGGGCGTGACGATGCGCTGCGGCGGTACCTGGAAGATCCGCTGCGCCTGTATATTCCGGCGCGGGTGCTGCTGGCGCTCTTTGCCGTGCTGTCGGCAAGCCTGCTCGCACGCGTGACGGGGGTGGACGCCGCGCGCGGCCTGCCGCTGCTCGTCGTATCGATGGTGATCTTCGTGCTCTTCTTCGAGCACATCGTGCCACTGGCGCTCGTCCGCCGTCACCCGGAACGCACGCTTGCATTGCTGCTGCCGTCATTCGAGGCGATCGTGCGCGTGCTGAAGCCGCTCACAGCCGCATTGATCCGGCTGGGGGTTGCACGTCGCGATCGAGTGCCGGCCGTGTCCACGACGACTGAAGAGGAGCAGCCGGAGACCGAGCAGCCGGAGACCCAACCCGAGGATCATGAACACTTACAGGAAGGACAGGCGCGCGAGCTGCTGCGTTCGCTCGTCGAGTTCCGCGAAACCATGGCGCGCGAGGTGATGACCCCCCGGCCCGACATCGTCGCCATTGGCGCGCAGGCCACGCTTGCGGAACTGCAGACGCTCGTTCGCGAGCAACAGTACTCGCGCATTCCCGTGTATCGAGAGACGCTCGACAACATCATCGGTTTCATCTCGATCAAGGATTTGATTCTTCTGAGCAATGCGGATCCAGCGCAATCGATCATCCCGCTCGTGCGGCCGGCGTATTTCGTTCCCGAGACCAAGCGTGTTCCGGAACTGCTCAAGGAGTTTCAGCGCAAGCGCGTTCAGGCAGCCATCGTCGTCGACGAATACGGCGGCACAGCGGGGCTTGTCACGCTCGAAGATTTGCTGGAGGAGATCGTCGGCGAGATTCGCGACGAGTACGACGTGGAGTCCGAGGCTGTTCTCGAGGAAACCGACGGCAGTTTCGTCTTCAGCGGCCGCACGCATATCCGCGAGCTTGCCGAACGGCTCAAGGTCGAAGTCGGCGAAGGTGAAGGATACGAGACGGTCGGCGGGTATCTCCTCGCGCACGTCGGGCGCGTCCCCACGGTTGGAGAAACCTTCGAACTCGGTGGCCTCTCGGTCGAAGTGCTCGAAGCCGAGCGGCGACGGATCACCCGAGTTCGCGTTCGTCGCCGGGAGGATGTGCCGGTCGCCGTCTCGGAGCCGGCGGAGTGAAAAGCGGCTTTGTCGCGCTTATAGGACGACCGAACGCCGGCAAGTCGACGCTGCTCAATCGCGTCGTCGGCGAAAAGATCGCCATCGTCTCGGACAAGCCGCAAACCACGCGCAATCGCATCATCGGCGTTCGCAATTACCCCGACGCGCAGGTGGTGTTCGTTGACACGCCCGGCGTGCACCGGCCGCTGCACCGGCTCAATGTCAGGATGGTCGACGTTGCGCTGGAGACGCTCAAAGAAGTAGACGTCGTGACGGCGGTTGTCGATGCAACGGAGCGGCCCGGCGGCGGCGATCGTTTTTTGATGGACCTGCTGGGAAAGATCTCTCGCCCGCGCGTTCTGGCGCTCAACAAGATCGATCGCCTCGCGAAAGAGACGCTGCTGCCGCTGATTGAGCGCTACGCCAAAGAGATGGCCTTCGCCGATATCGTTCCAGTTTCCGCGTTGAGCGGCGACAACGTCGATCGTCTCGAATCGGTGCTGCTGTCGCATCTGCCGGAAGGCGAGCCGCTGCATCCGGCCGACTTTCTGACGGATCAACCGGAGCGATTTTTTGTGGCCGAAATCGTTCGCGAGCAGGTGCTGCAGCACACACGTGCGGAGCTCCCGTTCGCGTCGGCTGTCCTCGTCGATCGTTTCGAGGAGCCGGCGGTGCCCCGCGGGCTCCTGCGTCTGTACTGCTCGATTGTCGTCGAGCGCGAATCGCAGAAGCCAATCGTGGTGGGCAAGGGCGGCTCGATGATCAAAGCCATTGGCACTGCCGCGCGCCAGGAGCTCGAGCGGTTTTTCGATACGAAGGTCTTTCTCGATCTGCGAGTGAAGGTGCGATCCGATTGGCGCGAGGACGAGCGGGTGCTCGATACGTTGGGGCTGCCGCGAAAGGCGCGGCGTTGAAAAAAGGCGAGCCGCGCCGGTTCGAAGGTTCGAAGGTTCCAGGTTCGAAGGTTCCAGGTTCGAAGGTTCCAGGTTCGAGGGTTCCAGGTTCGAGGGTTCCAGGTTCGAGGGTTCCGGGTTCGACGGTTCGCGGGCACACGCCATTGAAGAATTTGCGCTCCCTGCCGGTTCGAGGGTTCGCAAAAAGTTTCATCGTTCGAGAGTTCCCGGTTCGAAGGTTCGCATTTGGCGCGGAGTTGCAAGAGCGTGACGCCCGGCATCTCGTGTGCACCATAGGTGCGCATGGGAGCCAGACATTTTTCCGACCTTGCGGCGTGGCAATTGTCAGCAAGCTTGCGCGATCGCATCCATGAGCTCACGGATCGCGGTGCCGCAAAAACCAATCGAGCCTTCTACAACGATATTCGCGATGCGGCCAGTGGCATTCCAAACAGCGTCGCCGAGGGCCACGGCCGATTTACCCCTGCCGACAACAGACGTTTCCTGAATATCGCTCGCGCGTCGCTGGCCGAAGTTCAAAATCGCCTGTTGGAAGGCAAGCGGCGGAAATACTGGTCGGACGTTGACTTCAGCGAGGTGTGGGCGCTCTCCTGCAGGGCGGAAGCTGCGATTGCCGGTCTGATGCGATATCTCGGCACGGATCGGGCAAAGAGGAACGCGAACGCGATTCGGGAAAGCTCATGGCCGAGGACGTGAAGGACACGGGCAGTGATTAGCGCTTGAGGATCTAATTTCGAGCCGGCGCCTCTCATTGATTCCGCGGCGTTGAAGCTGGAAGTTTCGAAGGCCGAACTCTCGAACCTCGAACCTTCAAACCGGCGCGCGTACCGAAACTTCGAACCCCGAACCTCGAACTTTCGAACCTCGAACTTTCGAACCTCGAACCTGTTCGCGCCCATGCTACATTTGTGCGGTTGTACACCCCCGTGAGGATCTGTAGATGGCGCAGCCGCGCAGAATTGATGTCGTTCTCGACTCGGTCAAGCGACTGCTGCGCATTGGTGCGACCGCCAATCTCCTGAACCTGCTGCAGAAGCAGCATCCAGCCGACCTCGCGCAGATTTTCGGTTCACTCCTCGATAACGAACGTCAGGCCGTCTTCAGCCTTCTCGTCGAGCGCAATCCCCGGCTTGGGATGGAAACCGTCAGCGAGATGGGGCCCGAATCTGGCGCTCACCTCCTGACCGGCCGCTCGGCCGAAGACATCGCCAAACTCCTCCAGGAGATCCCCTCTGATGACGCCGCGGCGTTGATTGACTATTTGCCGAAAGAGCTCGCACAGGAAGTGCTGGAGCTGATGCGGCGCCGCGAATCGCAGCAGGTTGAAAGCCTGCTGGAGTACGGCGAGCAGACGGCCGGCCGCATCATGAACCCCAGCGTCTTCGCGCTGAACGAAGACCTGACGGTTGGCGAGGCCATCACCGCGCTACAAACATCGCGTGACGTGGAGATGGTTTTTTACCTCTACGTCGTCGATTCCCGTCGTCACCTCGTCGGTGTCACATCGCTGCGCCGGCTGTTGCTGGTTTCGCCCGAGACACCGCTGAAACGAATCATGACACCGGACGTCATCAGCGTTCGTGTGGAGACGGACCAGGAAGAAGTTGCACGTCAGGTCGCGTCCTACAACCTTCTCGCCGTGCCCGTGGTCGACGAAGAAAACAAGCTCGTCGGCGTCATCACGGTCGACGACGTGATTGACGTCATCAAGGATGAAGCGACGGAGGATCTGTATCGGCTCGCGGGTGTTTCAGGAGACGAGCGTGTTGGGACGCCGCCGTTCGAAGCGCTGAGCAAGCGGCTCCCGTGGTTGGGAGTGAACCTGGTGACGGCGTTTGTGGCCGCATCGGTTGTCGCGTTGTTTGAAGGCACCATCAGCCGCGTGACGGCGCTGGCGGTCTTCATGCCGATCGTCGCGGGCATGGGCGGCAATGCCGCGACGCAGACGCTGACGGTCATTGTCCGCGGCCTCGCACTCGGCGAATTGTCCTGGGGGAACGCTCAAAAAGCCCTTGTCAAAGAGACGCTCATTGGCATCGGCAGTGGACTGACGCTCGGCATCGTAGCCGCGCTGGTGGCGTGGGTCACCAAGGGCGCGCCCATGATCGGGCTGTTGCTGGGGCTCGCCATGCTGTGCAACATGATTGTCGCGACCGTGGCCGGAACGCTGGTGCCGCTGGGCCTGAAGGCGATGAGAGTGGATCCGGCGCTTGCTTCGGCTGTCTTCATCACAACCTTCACGGATGTGGTTGGCTTTGCCTCCTTCCTTGGCTTCGCGACCATTTTCCTCAAGTACCTGCCACTCTGACGTAGAATCATTATCAGTTCGCAGATCGGCCGCTTGGAAAGCGATTTGCTTGCGGTGGCCGGAGGCTGGCTGCTCATAACCGCGGATGGACGCGGATAGCCGCAGATAGCCGCAGATGAACACAGATAAACCGCCAATGGAACGCAGATAAACCGCAGATGAACGCAGATAGCCGCGGATGCGCGGGGCGCAGCCTGACGGAGTGACTTCAGGGGGAAATCGAGACGATGCCTCTTTACACGGCTGATGCCCTCGTGTTGCGGACCTACAAGTTGGGTGAGGCGGACCGGATTGTCGTCTTTCTCACGCGCGATCGAGGGAAGAAGCGTGGCGTCGCACAGGGCGCGCGTCGTTCGCGGTCCAAGTTTCGCGGTGCGCTCGAACCGCTCACCGAAGTGCGCGTGGCGTACTTCGAGAAAGAGCGGCGCGAGCTGGTCAGCTTGAACTATGCGGAAACGCTCCGCTCGCCTTTGGGGATGGCAACTCCTGAAGCGCTGGGGTGCACGCATTACGTGGCGGAGCTGATTGATGCGTGCGCTGCCGACGCCGATGTGGACGAGCGACTCTTTCGGCTTGGCTGTTCAGTGCTCGATGCGCTGGCTTCCGGTACGGCCAGCGACGCGCTCACACGGTACTTCGAGTGCTGGTTGCTTCGGCTGCAGGGCGTCTATCCGTCGGACTTGTCGCTCTCGCCAGGCGCGCTCGCCTTCATCGATGCGACGCGTCAGACGGCACCCTCTCAGGCGGGCGGCCTTGGCGCGTCGCCACGCGTGCTGCGAGAGCTCGAACAGAAGCATCAGGCGCTCATCACCTCTCATCTGGAAAAGGAAATTCGCTCGGCGCGCGTCATGACTGAGCTGAGGCGCCCGCATTGACTCTGCAAGACCTCATCTTGAAGCTGTCGGCGTTCTGGGCGTCGCGCGGATGCCTTCTTCAGCAGCCGCTCGACATCGAAGTGGGCGCGGGCACCTCGCACCCCGAGACGTTGCTGCGTGTGCTCGGTCCACGGCCGTGGAGCGTCGCGTACGTGCAGCCGTCGCGGCGTCCTGACGATGGCCGCTTTGGACAGAATCCGAATCGGTTGTTCAAGCACTTGCAGATGCAGGTGATTCTCAAGCCGGCCCCTGACGAAGTGCAACAGCTTTATCTCGATAGCCTCGAGGCCTGCGGCATCAATCTTCGGCAGCATGACATTCGCTTCGAAGAAGATAACTGGGAATCGCCGACGCTCGGTGCGTGGGGCATCGGCTGGCAGGTGATGCTCGACGGACAGGAGATCACGCAGTTCACGTACTTTCAGCAGGTCGGCGGGATCGACCTGGCGCCGATCTCCGCGGAAATCACGTACGGGCTCGAGCGCATCACGATGTTTCTGCAGAAGGTCGACAACGTGTTCGACCTCGAGTGGGGGCCGGGGGTGAAGTATCGGGACGTGCGTATGCGCGAGGAGATCGAACAGTCGAAGTATGCGTTCAATCAGGACACAGGCATCGACGCGACGGCGTTTGCCGCGTTCCATCGTGAGCTGTTCGACAAGCACTACGAATTCAGCGAGCGCCTGTTGAAAGGCGGTCTTCTGATTCCTGCGCTGGAGCATTGCCTCAAGTGTTCGCACTTGTTCAACGTGCTCGATTCGAGCGGCAGCATTGGGGTGACCGAACGCACGGCGTACATTCTTCGCGTGCGGCAACTGGCTGTCGCGATCTGCAAGCAGTACGCGGCCGAGGAAGAAGCGAGTGCCGCCGCGGAACGCGAGCTCGAAGAGGCCGTGTAGGCGACCTCCGTCCCCCTTAGCGACCTGCGTCCCCGCCAGGAGACCTCCCTTCCTCCCCGCGCAGAGACGTCCGGGGACGGAGGTGGCTTAGCCGGGACGGAAGTGGCTTAGCCGGGACGGAGGCGCTTAACAGGGACGGAGGTCGATGGACCGCGAACTTCTCATCGAAATTGGCGTCGAAGAGATTCCGGCCGGCTGGCTGCCAGGCCTGACCATACACCTATCCGCACGTCTGCAGTCGCAGTGCACCGAATACCGCCTTGCGCCTTCCGCGCCGATTGAGGCGTACACGACACCGCGGCGGCTCACGGTGCGGGTCGCGAAACTCGCCGAGAGACAAACCGACTCCGAGGAGGTTCTCACCGGGCCGCCGGTTTCGGCCGCGTTCACCGCCGAGGGCACTCCCACACCCGCAGCCGAGGGTTTCGCGAAGAAGCAAGGCGTCGACGTCGCCGCGCTCGACCGCGTCGACACGCCCAAAGGGACGTACCTCGCGTATAAAAAGCAGCTTCGTGGAAAAGCGGCCGTTGACGTACTGCCCGACATTTTGACGGGACTCCTACGCGAGTTGTCGTTTCCGAAAGCCATGCGGTGGGACGCAACGTTTGAAGACGGCAAAACGGAATTACCATTTGGCCGGCCGATTCGATGGATCCTATTTCTCTACGGCGGCCGCGTCGTCCCGTTTTCGCTCTATCGCACGTCACTCGCACAAGGGCCGCTCGTTCAGGAGGTGCGATCGAGTGCCGTGACCTTCGGTCATCGATTTCTGACGACCAGCGGACGGGCAGGCCGTGCGATCAAGGTCAAGGGCTTCGACGAATATCGCAAGCGTCTCGCAGAGAACTTCGTCGTACTGGAGCGGAGCGAGCGCCAGGATCGTATTACGCGCGAGCTGGATATCGAGGCGCGGCGCCGTGGCGGCCGCATCGCACGTCACCTCGTCGGCCAGACGCTGCTTCAGGAGGTCCCGGATCTCGTCGAGTACCCAACAGTCCTTTCAGGCGCGTTCAGCCCGGAGTTTCTCTCGTTGCCCGAAGAAGTGCTGACGACTACGATGATTCGCCATCAGCATTTTTTCCCGGTGATGAACGAGCAGGGCAGACTTCTCCCCATTTTTCTTGCCGTCCTCAACATGGAACCCGAGAAACCGGAGCTCGTCTCGAAGAATCTGGAGCGAGTGCTCACGGCCAGACTGCGAGACGCGCGCTTTTTCTGGGATGCCGATCGCAAAAAAACCCTGGAGAGCTTTGTCGAGCGGCTGAGCACGCTTCTTTTCCACAAGAAGCTTGGGACTTACGCGGAGAAGGTCGGGCGACTCGCACGCTTATCACGGTGGATCGCCAAAGACGTGCTTGGCGCGGATGATGACACCGCGGCGCACGCCGAGGTCGCCGGTCGTCTCGCGAAAGCCGATCTCGCCACCGAGATGGTGCGGGAGATGACCGAGCTCCAGGGCACCATGGGCGGCATCTACGCACGCGACGATCGACACCCTGAAGAAGTCTGGAAAGCCATCTCGTACCACTATCTGCCCGTTGCCGGAGAAGCTGACGCACCTCCCTCTGCGAACCAACTCGGTGCCGCAACGACCACGTGGGCGGCGGTGTCGATGGCGGATAAGCTCGACACCGTCGTCGGAATGTTTGCGGTGGGTGAGAGGCCGACGGGCTCGCGTGATCCGTTCGGCGTGCGCCGGGCCGCGCAGGGCCTTGTGCGTACGCTGATCGACCTTCCCGGGATCACCGGCATCGACGAGGCGATTTCCTTGGGCACGCTCGTGGAGCGCGCGGCCGAAGACCTGCAGGTGCCTCCCGAGGCGCGAGCCGCCATTTACGAATTTCTGGCCGAGCGCGTTCGCTACGTTCTGGAGCAAAGGGGCTTCGACGTGCGGAACGTCCGCGCGGTGACCGCCGGCGATGTACGACAGCTGCGGCCGTTGCACGCGAGGCGAAAGCTCGAGGTGCTGCCGGAGTTTACCGAGTCTGCGGAGTTCAAGCAACTCGCGATTCTGTTCAAACGCGTGCGCAACATCGCGAAAAACTTCGACGGAGATCGTGGTGCGGCTACGGCTGGCTTGTTGCACGAGCCGGCCGAGAAAGATCTCGTCAACGAGCTCGAGCAGCGAACGCCAGTGATCGAATCGGCCGTACGATCGGGGCAGGGTTACCGCGCGGCGTTTGCGGAGGCATCTCGCTTCGGCCCGACGGTCGCCCGATTCTTCGATGACGTGCTGGTGATGGCTGAAGATCCGCAGCTGCGAGAGGCGCGACTCGCATTGATGAAGCGCCTCGAAGAATTGATTCTCCACCTCGCAGACATCTCGGAGATGGTTCCGGAGACATAATCGCCGAGGCTCACTTCGGCTCGGGATGCCGTCCGTCCGGACCAGTGCGTTCGTGCCCGAAAAGCGATGCCTCACCCGGTCGAGCAATTGAGAACTCGCGTCAACTGAGGGGTTAGATGGCAAAAACAGCGGCACGGAAGAGCACGATACGCAAGAGCGCGACAAGGAAAAGGAACACGGCACCCACACGACGAACGTCAACGACTCAAAAGGCACAAGGCACTTCACGCAGTTCACGCACGCCAGGCACTTCACATCGAAAGTACGTGTACTTTTTCGGCAACGGGAAAGCCGACGGCGACCGCACGATGAAAGACACGCTGGGCGGAAAGGGCAGCGGTCTGGCCGAGATGACCAATGCAGGGCTGCCGGTGCCGCCAGGCTTCACGATCTCCACGGCGGCGTGCAATCTCTATTACGAGCTGGGTCAGAAGCTGACGCCCGCCATCGAGCAGGAAATCACCGCGAATCGCGCCAAGCTCGAGAAAGCCGCCGGCGCGTCGCTCGGATCCTCTGACAATCCGCTACTCGTCTCGGTCCGGTCGGGCGCGAAGTTCTCGATGCCGGGGATGATGGACACGATCCTCAATCTGGGCCTGAACGACGCAACGGTCGAGGGGCTCAAAGCGCGGACGAACAACGGCCGCTTCGCGTTCGACAGCTACCGGCGCTTCATCCAGATGTTCGGCGCCGTCGTCCTCGAGATCCCCAAGGACGCCTTCGAGCACGAGTTCGAAGAGGTGAAACGCGCCCGCGGCGCGACGCAGGACACCGCCCTCGACGAACAGGCGCTTCGCGAGGTCGTCCGCCGCTTCAAGGAAGTCGTGCGCCGGAAGTCGCGTCGCGAATTCCCGCAGGAACCCGGCGAGCAGCTTCGCATGGCCAGGGATGCCGTGTTCCGCTCGTGGAACAACCCGCGTGCGAAAGAGTACCGGCGCATCTACGACATCCCCGATTCCATTGGCACCGCGGTCAACGTTCAGATGATGGTGTTCGGCAACACCGGCGAACGCTCGGGCACCGGCGTTGGTTTTACGCGCAACCCGGCGACCGGCGCGAAAGAGTTCTATGGGGAATTCCTGATCAACGCTCAGGGCGAAGACGTTGTCGCCGGCATCCGTACGCCGCAGCCAATCCGCGAGCTCGAGCGAGTGATGCCGAGCGCGTACAAGCAACTTCGCGACATCACGACACGCCTCGAGAAGCATTACCGCGACGTGCAGGACTTTGAGTTCACCATTCAGGACGAGCGCCTCTTCATGCTGCAGACCCGCAGCGGCAAACGGACCGGCTATGCCGCCGTGGTCATAGCAACGGATTTGGTCAAGGAAAAGCTGGTCACGCCGAAAGAAGCCGTCGTGCTTGTCGATCCCGAATCGCTGTCACAGCTGTTATCGCCGGACTTCGATCGGAAAGAGTGGGCGAAAATTCCGGTCGCGACGAAAGGGCTGCCGGCATCGCCAGGCGCCGCCTCGGGCCACGTGGTCTTCACCGCCGACGATGCGGTTGAGTGGTCCGAGAATGGTAAGCCCGTTATTCTCGTTCGTCGCGAAACTGTGCCGGATGACATCCACGGGATGTGGGTCGCCCAAGGGATTCTGACCGCCACTGGCGGCATGACGTCTCACGCGGCGGTGGTCGGCCGTCAAATGGGCAAGCCGTCCATTGTCGGCGCGGGCGACCTGTCGATTGATGAAAAGAGCCGGACGTTCTCGGTCAAGGGCCAGACGGTAAAGGAAGGTGATTTCGTTTCGTTTGATGGCCTCACCGGCGAGGTGAAGCTGGCGAAGGTCGCGTCGCAGCCCAGCGAGATCCTGCAGGTGCTCGCCGGCAAGCTCGACGCGAAGAAATCAAACATCTACCAACGTTTCAGCCAGCTTCTGTCGTGGGCCGACCAGTTCCGGCGCCTCGGGATCCGCGCGAACGCAGACTTGCCCGATCAGGCGCAAATCGCTTACGCGTTTGGCGCACGCGGCATCGGTCTTTGCCGCACCGAGCACATGTTCTTTGGCGAGGGCCGCATTCCCATCGTGCAGCGGATGATTCTTGCCGACAACGAGCGCGATCGCCGCGCGGCGCTCAACGAGCTCCTGCCGCTGCAACGAGAGGATTTCTACGGCGTCTTCAAGGAGATGAAGGGCGAAGCCGTTACAATCCGCACCATCGACCCGCCGCTGCACGAATTCTTGCCCAAGCGCGAAGAGCTCATGGTCGAGATCGCCCGCATGGAGGAGAGCGGAAAGACCGGACCGAAGCTCGACGAGCGGCGCACGCTCCTCCACCGCGTCGAGCAGCTGCATGAGTTCAACCCGATGCTCGGACACCGCGGCGTGCGGCTCGGGATCACCTATCCGGAGATCACCGAAATGCAAGCGCGCGCCATCCTCGAAGCCGCGTGCCAATTGCGAAAAGAAGGAATGACTGTCGTCCCGGAGATCATGATTCCGCTTGTCGGCGATGTGAAGGAGCTGCGCGACCAGAAGGTCATCGTCGACCGGGTCGCCGAGCAGGTGATGGCGGAGCAGGGCGTCAGGATCAAATATCTCGTCGGCACGATGATCGAGGTCCCGCGCGGCGCCATCGTCGCAGACCAGATCGCGAAGGAAGCGGAGTTCTTCTCTTTTGGCACAAACGATTTGACCCAGCTGACGTACGGCTTTTCGCGCGACGATGTCGGGAAGTTCCTGCGCGTGTATCAGGAGAAGAAGATCCTGGAAAGGGATCCCTTCGCCACGATCGATGTCGAAGGAGTGGGCGCGGTCGTCCGGATAGGCGTCGAGAAGGGCCGGCAGGCCCGCAAAGATCTCAAGCTCGGCATCTGCGGCGAGCATGGGGGCGACCCCGCGTCAGTGCATTTCTTCGATCAAGTCGGCCTGGATTACGTGAGCGCCTCGCCGTATCGGATTCCCGTGGCCCGGCTCGCGGCAGCGCAGGCAGCGCTCGCCGTGAAGGTTGGCGATTGATCGCGTATTACGTTCATCGCGCCGGCCATACGCGACCCGTCGAAACGATTGACCCTGCATGGCTCGAGCCCAATAGCGGCGCCGTTGTCTGGGCGGACGTCACTGCGCCAACGGCGGAGGACGCGAACGTCCTCACCGAGACGTTCAAATTCCACCCACTCGCTGTTGAAGACGCGCTGCAGGAGACACACCTCCCCAAGGTCGAACCCTACGCCAACGTCCTCTACGTCGTGCTGCACGGCATCGACTTTCAAGCGGAGCGGCACGCGTTTGTGACGCAGGACATCGATTTCTTTCTCGGGCGCAACTTTCTTGTCACCGTGCACGACGGCAAACGGCGAAGCATCACGGAAGTGGCCGAACATTGCCGCAAGAACGAGGCGATACTCGGCGACGGGCCGGTCGGGTTGATGCATCGCATTGTCGACAACCTTGTCGACCATTACCGTCCAGAAGTCGACGAGCTCGAGGAGCGCCTCGATGCCATCGAGGAGCAGGTGCTCAACAACGATCACGAGATGCTCACCGGCGATATCCTCGCAATCAAGCGCGACATCTCGTCGATGCGGCGAGTCGTCATCCCGCAGCGCGATATCGTCGGCCGGCTCGCCCGGCGCGAATTCGATCTCATCGATCAGGAGATGTCGTACCGCTTCCGGGACGTGTACGACCACCTCGTGCGATTAGCCGACGAAAGCATCGTCTTCCAGGACCGTGTGACGGGCATTCTCGACGCTCACCTGGCAAGTGTCTCGAACCGGCTGGCGCTCGTTTCCAAGGTTCTCGCGGCCCTGGCAGTCATCTTCGGGCCATTGACCGTTATCACCGGGCTCTTCGGCATGAACGTTCCGCTGCCGCAATTCCCGGGTGGAGAGCATGCACAGTTCTGGTGGATCTCCGGGGTCATGATCACGATCACCGGCCTCCTCTACGCGGTCTTCAAACATCAGGACTGGTTGTAATCTTTTCTCGATGGGCCGCATCATCCGACTTCCGCAAGATCTCGCAAATCAGATCGCCGCCGGCGAGGTTGTCGAGCGGCCCGCGTCGGTCGTCAAAGAGCTCGTCGAGAACGCCATCGACGCCGGCGCCACTCGCGTGTCCGTCACGGCGGAATATGGCGGCAAGAAACTGGTTCGCGTCGAGGACGACGGGCACGGCATGGACCCGGAGGATGCCCGGCTGTCGCTGGAGCGTCACGCGACGAGCAAGATTCGCCGGGCCGACGATCTGGCCGCCATCATCACCCTTGGTTTTCGCGGCGAAGCCCTGCCCAGCATCGCGTCGGTCTCGCATTTTCGGCTGCGTACGCGGCCGCGCGGCACCGAGAGCGGCACCGAAATTCGAATCAATGCCGGCGCGATCGAGGCGATCGTCGACGCGGGAGGACCTGAGGGCACCCTCGTCGAAGTTGCCGATGTGTTCTACAACCTGCCCGCGCGCCGCAAATTTCTCAAGTCGGACGCGGCGGAGGCGGCGCAGATCTCGAAGATCGTCACGCAGCTGGCCCTGTGTTATCCAGCAGTTGGCTTCACGCTGACGAGCGCGGGCCGCACGTCACTGGCTTGTCCGCCGGTCGCGCGGCTTGCCGATCGGCTGTAT
>WNGA01001510.1_pt1 | contig 36325 bp, 35 predicted proteins | sample 5400061 | NCBI WGS metagenome assembly WNGA01 (sample SAMN13153366, study PRJNA577476) | soil metagenome | isolation source: 100 cm soil or saprolite under grassland replicate 2 | place: USA:California | collected 2016-06-15
GTTTCCGGCGATCGCGCTGGCGCGGGCGCTCCGCGGGCGGGGTCACGAGGTGCTGGTGGAGACCTGGGAGCGGTGGCGCGAGGTGGTCGAGGCGGACGGATTGGGATTCACGGCGGCGGAGGAGTACGAGACGTTTCCGCCTCCGGATCCGGGTTCCGAGGGGTGGGCGTCGGCGGCGGATGCGGCGCTCGTGCTGCTGCCGCTGATGGATGAGTTTCGGCCGGACGTCGTGGTGAGCGACATCCTCACGCTCGCGCCGGCTCTGGCGGCGGAGAAGGCGGGGCTACGACGGGCGACGCTCGTTCCCCACGTCTATCCGGTGCACGAGCCGGGGATGCCGTTCTTCGCGGTTGGGGCGCTGCCGCCGCGGACGCCCGTGGGGAGGGCGGCGTGGCGGGCGTGGTTGCCGGTGCTGACGACGGGGCTGCGGCGGGGGCGCCGGGAGATGAACGAAACGCGGGCGGCGGTCGGGCTTCCGCCGGTGGAGGATTTCCACGCTGGGATCAGCCGGGAGCTGGCGCTGGTCGCGACGTTTCCGCAGCTCGAGTATCCGCGCCGGTGGCCGTCACACGTGCACGTGACGGGGCCGATGGTGTTCGAGATCCCATACCCGGACATCGAGCTGCCGGAGGGCGAGGAGCCGCTGGTGCTGGTGGCGCCGAGCACGGCGCAGGACCCGGAGCTGGTGCTGGTGGCGCCGAGCACGGCGCAGGACCCGGAGCTGCGTCTGGTGCGGGTGGCGCTGGAGGCGCTCGCGGAGGAGCCGGTGCGCGTGGTGGCGACCACGAATCGGCGGGGGCCGGGCGCGACGCTGCCCGATGCGCCGGCGAACGCGGTGGTGGTGGACTGGCTGTCGTACTCCCAGGTGATGCGCGAGGCGGCGCTGGTGGTCTGCCACGGCGGGCACGGGACGGTGGCGCGAGCGCTGGGGGCCGGGGTGCCGGTGCTGTGCTGCCCGGCCGTTGGCGACATGACGGAGAACGGGGCGAGGGTGGCGTGGGCGGGAACGGGGCTGATGCTGCCTTGGCGGCTGACACGGGTAGCTCCAATTCGGGCGGCGGTCAGGCGGACCTTGGGCGACCCGAAGTTCCAGGGGCAGGCGGCCGAGATTGCGGCCTGGACCGTCCGGAACCATGGGGCACAACGCGCCACTGCGCTCGTGGAGAGGCTGGCGGAAGTATGAAAAAGACCCGCTTGTGCGGGCCCTTTTCGACTCCGGGGGTGGGACTCGAACCCACACGCCCTTTCGGGCACCTGATTAACAGTCAGGCGCGGCTAGCCAAATTTCGCCACCCCGGACCACACGGGAACGGATAACCCGAACTTGCTACGCCGGAACCCCATTCCCTCCTAATAACTCTACGGAAAGGCTAGCGACCCCCGCCTCGACCTCGGCGTGGCAGTTCGAGCAGAGCAAGACGCACTTCCGGACCTCGGCCCGCGCCTTTTCGAGCGATCGAGTGACGCCCTCATGACTCAGCGCGAACGACTTCAGGCGGGGATCGAGATGATGGAACTGGAGGGCGCCCACATACCGCTCATACCCGCAGAGCGTGCAACGTCCGCCGGCTTCCTCTACGAGGAGCTGCTTGACCCTACGCCGACGACGTGCGACCGCTTCGCCGTTGCACCGGGCACATCGCGAGCAGCCATTCGGGAACACCAAGAATTCCGTCTGGCCGTGCCTGCGACAGGTGCTGGTGAACCGAGTGAAGCCGGCATCACGGGCCGCGACAGCGGCGGAGTGATGGCGGTGATGGCGCGACGTCTTGAGGCCGAACTTCTGCATCCAGTGCCTGATCGTCGAGATGCTCCGATCGAGCTTCGCGGCCATCTCCTCCTGCGTCGCGCCTTGCTCGACGAGTGACACTAGCTGCTCGCGCGTGAGCCCGCCGCGCGGCGCGTACTTCTCTCGCCCGTTGGCGACCAACCCGAACTTCTGGACCCAGTAGCCGACGGTCGACGGATCGCGGTTGACCAGCGCGCCGATCTGTGGGAGCGACAGGCCCTCCTTCAGATATCGCGCGAGCAGATCCCGATCCATGGGTGGAGTCTGCCATCTGGATCGGACGGAAAAGCGAACATGTGTTCCCATCCGAAATGGCTTGATCGAGCGCTAAACGACGCCTTCCGAGCATCACGCCGCGGGCGGCTAATTCCGGGCCGTACCCGCCCCCGCGCCCTCCCAGTGCTTGATGCGCTCTGCGAGCTCGTTGCGGCGGCGCTGGAGGTCGACCGGGGGGTCTCCCCCCTGCCTCTCCGCGGCGTGGATGCGCCCCTCGAGCACCGCCTGCTCGAGCTGCAGGAAGTTGAGCTCCATCGCCTCGCGCCCTCCCGGCTCGCGCTCCGCGCGCACCTTCAGCGCGGTCACCAGCGAGACCAGCTCCTCGTCGTCGCGCGGCAGCCCGGCGAGCGGCTCCGCGAGGTGCTCCGTGAGCCAATCCCTCGCCTTGACCGTCACCGGCCCCGACAGGTACTCCGGCGTCAGGCGCTCGAGGAACTCCCTGCCCTCCGCCGGCGACGCGATGCACATCGACAGCAGCGCCCGCTCGCGGCGCTCGCGCGCGCTGAGCGGCCTCGCCGGCGCCGGCGCCGCGTTCCCACCGCCATCGGGCTCCGCCGCGGCGGCCGGCCTCCGCGTCCGCCCTCCCGACTCCGCCTGCCCTCGTAACCGCCGCATCACGAGATCCGGATCCGCGTTCAGCCGATCCGCCACCACCCGAGCCAGCTCGTCGCGGCTGATCGACTCCCCCATCGCCGCGAGCACCGGCACCACCTCGTCCAGCGCCCGATCCCTCCCGGCAGGCGACGCCAGGTCCGCCTCGTCCAGCGCCACGCGAACGTGGAACTCCGGCAGCTCGACCGCCTCCGCGATCAGCCTCCGCACCCGCTCGCCGTCGCCTCCCGCCAGCATGTCCGCCGGATCCTCCCCGGCCGGCATCGAAGCGACCCGCAGCCGCAGCTTCTTGCTCCCTGCAACGCGCTGCGCTCTAAGCATCGCCGCCCGCCCCGCCCGATCCGCGTCCAGCGCCAGCACCACCTCCTCCGTGTAGCGGGAGAGCTGCTGGAGCTGCTCCGGGGTGATCGCCGTCCCCATCACCGCAACCGCCTCCCGGATCTCCGCCTGGTGCGCAGCGAGCACGTCCGTGTACCCCTCCACCACCACCGCCCGCTGCGCCTTCGCGATCGGCCCTCGCGCCCGATCGATCCCGTAAAGCGTCGCACTCTTCTTATAGAGCTCCCCCTCCGGCGAATTCAGGTACTTCGGCTTGGTCTCCGGCCGCAGCGCCCGCGCCCCGAACCCCTGCACGCGCCCGCGGGCGTCGCGCACCGGGAACACGATCCGTGCCCGAAAGCGGTCGTAGTGCCCACCCTTCTGCCCCTTCTGCACCAACCCCGCAGCCTGAAGCTCCGCCACCGAATAGCCCGCCCGCTGTCCGCGCGTCAGCACCTGGTCCCAGGCGCTCGGCGCATAACCGACGCCGAACTCCCGCAGCACCTCCTCCCCGAACTCCCGTCCCGCCAGGTACTCGCGCGCCTTCCGCGCCTCGGCCGAGTCCCACAGGTACTGCGCATAGAACTGCGCCGTCCGCTCCAGCACGTCGCCCAGCCGCGCGCGGCGCTTGCGCGCCTCCTCGGCGCGCGGGTCCTCGCTGTCGCGCTCGACCTCCACCCCGTAACGGTCCGCCAGCGCCTCCACCGCCTCCGGGAACCCGAGCCCCTCCTTCTCCTGCACGAAGCGGAACACGTCGCCCCCCGCCTCGCAGCCGAAGCAGTAATAGAGCTTCTCGCGCGAGTCCACCGAGAACGACGGCGTGCGCTCGTCGTGGAACGGGCAGAGCCCCACGTAGCGCTCCCCGGCGCGCCGCAGCTCGGTGTACGCGGAAACGATCTCGACGATGTCCGCCGAGTCCTTGACGCGCTCCACGCTCTCGGGAGTAAACCGGCTCACGGGATCAACGCCCGTTCGCACCGCCGACGCAGCCGGAAGCGCCTCACAGCCGGCTCTCCTCCGGCAGCGTGATGCGCTTGAAGGTGGCGATGCAGAATCGATCCGTCATCCCGGCGACGTAATCGGTGATCCGCTGCACGTCGTCCACCCCGGTGCCCACATCCGGCACCTCCTCGGGGTGCTCCATGTAGTGGTCGAACAGGCTCCGCAGGAGGCGATGCACCCGCTCGTGCTCGCGCCGCGCCTCCTCGCCTAGATAGACCCGCTCGAACATGAACTGCCGCAGCACGAGCATCGCCCCGCCGATCTCCTCGCCCTGGACGATGTCGCCCGCCCTGCCCGACTGCTCGACCAGGTCTTGCGCGAGCGTGTCGATCCGCCTCGCCCCCGTCGGCCCCAGCAGCTCGATCTCCGCCGCGGGAAGGTCGTCCGAGGCGAGGACCCCCGCGCGCAGCGCGTCGTCGATGTCGTGGTTGATGTACGCCACGCGATCCACGATCCGCACCACCCTGCCCTCGAGCGTGGCCGGCTGCTCCTGCCCCGTGTGGTTGAGGATCCCGTCGCGCACCGCCTCCGTCAGGTTGAGCCCCCGCCCGTCGCGCTCCAGCACGTCCACGACCCGCAGCGACTGCCGATTGTGGCGAAAGCTTCGCCCCGCCCGCTCGCGCAGCGCCTCGTCCAGCGCCTCCTCGCCGATGTGCCCGAACGGTGGATGACCGAGATCGTGGCCGAGCCCGATCGCCTCCGTCAGATCCTCGTTCAACCCCAGCGCCCGCGCCACCGTGCGCGCGATGGCGCACGTCTCCAGCGTGTGGGTGAGCCGCGTCCTGTAGTGATCACCCTCCGGCGCGATGAACACCTGCGTCTTGTGCTTCAGGCGCCGGAACGCCTTCGCATGCACGATCCGATCGCGATCCCGCTGGAACGGCGTCCGAATCGGGCTGTCCCGCTCCGGCTCCCGGCGGATCGCCGGATAGGACGGCAGCGCCCGCTCCCAGAGGTACTCGCTCTCCCACGCGCGCACGCGATCCTCCAGGGACCTGGCGGACGTAGTCTGCGACTGACTCGGGAGGGCGGACAACTCGCCAAAGAGAATAGGGTCAGCTCATGCCCGAAACAGCCCTCGTGACCGGCGCCTCTTCGGGAATTGGCGAACAATTCGCGCGCCAGCTCGCCGCGCGCGGTCACAACTTGGTGCTGGTCGCCCGCCGCGCCGACCGCCTGGAGGCCCTCGCAGGCGAGCTTCCCACCGAGGCACACGTCATCCCCTGCGACCTCGCCACCGACGCGCCCTCGCTGGGACCGCGGGTCGCCGAGCTCGGCGTGGACGTCGACCTGCTCGTCAACAACGCGGGATTCGGCACCTCCGGGCCCTTCATCGAGCACGATCCCGAGCGCGACGCGGAGCAGGTCCGCGTCAACTGCGAGGCAGTGGTCACCCTCACCCACACCTTCCTTCCCGGAATGGTCGAGCAAGGCCGTGGCGGGATCATCAACGTCGCCTCAAGCGCCGGCATGCAACCGATTCCATACGAGTCCGTGTACGCGGCGACGAAGGCATTCGCGATCAGCTTCACCGACGCGCTGCATACCGAGTTGCGCGGGACCGGCGTCCGCGTGCTGGCCGTGAACCCCGGGCCGGTCCCCACCGAGTGGCAGGAGGTCGCCGGCTACGAGTCCGGCCGCACCGGCGCCGTTCCCGGCAAGATCTCCGCCGAGCAGGTCGTCCGCGAGTCGCTCGCCGCCTACGATCGCGGCCGCCGCTCCATCATTCCCGGGCGGACGATCCGCTGGTTCATCCGCGCCACCAAGCCCAGCCCGCGCGCGATCCAGCTCCGCGTCACGGAACGGATGTACCGCCCGAAAGGCTGAATCTAGGCCGCGGCGCGGAGGCGGACGTGGGCGTGGTGCTCCAGCGTCTCGGAGATCGCCCGCTCGGCCTGGCGCAGGGTGTGCTCCGAGGCGCTCGGGGCGGCGGCTAGCGGCTGGCCGAGCGCCTCGACCAGGAAGCGGTGCGCATCCCCGGACAGCTCGAACGCCCCCCGCTCGCACGCCGCGCAGACAACCCCTCCCGCCGCCCCCGAGAAGCCGCTCAGCCCATCGGCCTCGCCACAGCGCGCGCACGACGCCAGCTCCGGGCTGAAGCCCGCCGCGAGCGCCAGCTTCAACCGAAAGGCGAGCGCCGTGGCCATCCCGGCGGCGCCATCGCCCGCCCCGTCGCCCAACACCGACTCATCGCCGTCGAGCAACGCCAGGTAGCGGCACAGCAGGTTGTACGCGGGAGGATTGGCCTCGGCGGAGTCGAGCAGGCGCAGCACCGCGTCGCAACCGCGGGCCGCCGCCATCAGCGCCGGTCCGCTCGAGCGCAGCCCGGCGTGTGCGGCAACCGTCGACGCCGCGGTCACCGTGGCCAGCTCGCCGCGGCCCTCGTAAAGCACGAGATCGAGCCGGAAGAAGGGCTCCAGCCGACCGCCGAACCGCGACCGCGGCCGCCGCGAGCCCTTCGCGATCGCATTGACCCTGCCTCGCGTGGTGCTGTACAGGTGCAGCACCCGGTCGGCCTCGCCGTAGCGGATCGAGCGCAGGACGATCGCCTCCGTCTTGTAGGTCCCCGGCATGGGCTCGGAAAGATGAACGCCCGACCGGACACACAACGGCGGCTTTGGGCGCCTTTCTACGTATATGACGGATAAAGCGCCCGAACGGCACTTCGATCCGCTACCTCACCGAATCGCGGATCGCCGCGGCCGTGACCGTCGCAGCGATTGTGCCGATCGAGATCGGCGTGAAGCGGTCGGTGGTTCCGCTGCCTGCGGAGACGCAGAAGACGACATCCCCGTCGGCGTCCGAGAAGACCGGGTCCACGGCGCGCGCCACGCCGCCGCTCGCCATCCTCGCAACCCGTGTGCAGGCCGCCTTGTCCAGGGTGGCATCGGTCATCACGCAAACGAGCGTCGTGTTGCGCTCCTCGAGGTTCGTCCAGTCCGGCGGTCCCTCCATCTCGGCGATCAGCCGAGCCGTGGAGACGGTCTGTCCCTCCTCCCCACTGGGTCCCGCGACCACCCGCCCGTCCTCGCCCAGCACGTCGCCGAAGGCATTGACCACGGCGATCACCGCCACCGTCTCGCCGCGGCCGCTGCGAGCTGCCGCGTACCCGACGCCGGCCGGCACGGAGCGCTCGCGCCCCAGGATCTTTCCCACGGCGGCTCCCGTGCCTGCCCCCACCCTCCCGCGCTCGGGAATCCCCTCGGATGCAGCGGCGCAGGCCGCATAGCCCGCATCCGGCCCTGGATGGGCGCCCGGGTCGCCCGTGCCGAGATCGTAGATCGACGCTGCCGGAACTATCGGAACGCGCCCGGCCGGCGTCTCGTATCCGCGCCCGCTCTCCTCCAGCCAGTGCACGACGCCGTCGGCCGCCGCGAGGCCGAACGCGCTGCCCCCGGTCAGCGCGACCGCGGTCACCTCGGCGGTGCCGGCCAGCGGGCCGATCACGTCGGTCTCGCGCGTCGCGGGGCCGCCTCCGCGAACGTCCACGCCACCGCGACTTCCCGGTGGGGCAATCACTGCGGTGCATCCGGTGGCCCCCGCCGAGTTGGTGGAATGCCCGATGAGGAAGCCCTCCGGCGGTCGGACCGGCTCGGCCGCCTCCGGGCTCGCCGCGGCCATCCCGCTCACGCCGCGCGAGACCTCGTCGCTCGCCGCCGCTGCCTGCGACGAAGGCGCCGCTGGCATGAGGGGCAGAAGTAGGTGGACCGGCCGGCGACGACGATGCGCTGGATCTCCGCACCGCACCGCGGGCAGGGCTTGCCCTCGCGCGCGTGAACGAGGAACTCGTCCTGCATCGACCCACGTTCCCCACGAGCGTCCCGGTAGTCGTCGATCGACGCACCCCCCGCCCTCAGGCCCGCCTCGAGCGCGGCGACGATCCCTTCCCGCAGCCGCTCGCAGTCATCGAGCTTCAGCGACCCGGCGGGCGAGAGCGGATGCAGCTCTGCCCTGTGCAGAGCCTTGTCCGCATAGATGTTGCCGATTCCTGCGATCCCTACCTGGTTCAAAAGGAACGACTTCAAGGGCGCGCGCCGTCCGGCCGCCAGGCGGGCGATCTCCTCCGCCGTCAACGCCTCGGAGAGCGGCTCCAGGCCAAGGCGCGCCGCGAAGTACTCCTCGAGCCCATCGCCGCGGAGCACGATCCCGTGACCGAAGCGGCGCGCGTCGACGAACCAAAGCTGCGAGCCGTCGTCGAGCTGGATCCTGGCTCGCAGATGGCGTGGCTCCGCACTGGACTCGTACGAGCGGGGCGCACCGCCGGCATCCGTCTTCATCATGTCAGCGACCTCTCCCGAACCGTCGCGCGAGGGAAGCCGGAGCAAGAGGTTTCCGCTCATCCGCAGATGCATGACGAGCGCCCGCCCGCCGTCCAGCCCCAGGATCAGGTACTTGCCGCGCCGCTCGACCGTCTCGATGGTGCGCCCCTGGAGCGCGCGCTCCACCTCACGCGGCGGCTCGGGCCGCGTCCAGCGCTCGTCCAGCACCTCGGCGGACTCGATCCTGCGCCCGACGATCGCGGGCTTGAGCTGCCGGCGGACCGTCTCGACCTCGGGGAGCTCGGGCATGCACTGGTTCTACCAGGGCACCTCACTCCGGGAGCCTGATCGACCCGTCCTCGCGCAGCTCCCAATGTGGATTGTGAGCGACCTCCCAAGGGTGTCCGTCGGGATCGACGAACACGCCGGCGTACCCGCCCCAAAAAGTCTCGCCTGCGGCGCGGCTGATCGTGGCTCCCGCCGCAGCGGCCTCCGCCATCACCGCGTCGACCTCCTCGGGCGAGCCGACGTTGTGCGCCAGCGTCACGCCCCCGAACCCGGGAGCGTCCGGCACCCCGGAGTCCTCAGCCAGCCTCGCCCGATCCCACAGGGCAAGCACCAAGTTGTCGCCTCGGAAGAACACGACGTCGTCATCAGGCTGGGCCCCGGTGCTCCATCCAAGGCGTTCGTAGAACGCCCGCGCCCGCGGCAGATCCTGGACCCCCAAAGTGATCAGTGTGAGGCGCGGCTCCACGCGCCACAACGCTACCGCGCCGTCGCCCGTGGGTGCGCCTTGAAGTAGACCTCCTTGATCCGCTCGCCGGAGAGGTGGGTGTAGAGCTGAGTCGTGGCGACGTCGGCGTGGCCCAGCATCTCCTGCACCGACCGCAGGTCGCAGCCGCCCGACAAGAGGTGGGTCGCGAACGAGTGGCGGAGCGTATGCGGGCTCATCCTCTGATCGAGCCCCACGTCCTTCGCGTGTCGCTGGATGATCTTGTAGAGGCCCTGCCGGGTCAGGGGCCCACCGCGGAAGTTCACGAACAGCCTGGACTGCGGGTGGGAGCCGATCAGCTCCGGGCGCCCCGTGCGCAGGTAGCGGCGCACGGCCGCCGCGGCCTCGCGGCCGAGCGGAACGATTCGCTCCTTGTTTCCCTTGCCGTGGGGGCGCACGAACGAGCGCCGGAGGTCGACGTCGTTCACGTCCAGCCCCACGGCCTCGGAGGCCCGCAGCCCGCATCCGTACATCACCTCCAGCAGCGCGCGGTCTCGCAGCGAAATCGGGTCCGCCGCCTTGACGCTCTCGAGCAGCCGCTTGATCTCGGCGTAGCTGAGAACTCGCGGCAGCTTGCGGCTCTTCGCCGGCGGCCTGAGCGCAGCCGTCGGATCCTCGTCCACAAGCTCCTCGCGCCGCAGATGCCGGTAGAACGAGCGCAGGCAGGCCGTCTTGCGATTGATGGTGGCCGGCGAGCACGGCGGGTGGCCATTCCCGGTCGCCAGGTCGGCGAGGAAGTCGGCAACGTCCGCCCGGTCGGCCTCGATCGCGCCGCGGTGGCGCTTGGCGAGGAAGGTCCCGTACTGGAGCAGATCGGTGCGGTAGGCATCCAGCGTGTTGCGCGCCAGGCCGCGCTCGAATTCCAGGTGGGCGAGGAAGTCGAGAACGAGCGCCTCGAATCGCGCCTCGACCTGGGTTTCGCCCCCATCCCGCTTCTCCACCGCAACGGCCATGCCCGCGGGTTCGCCGCCGCCGCACGCGTCACCTTCCGGTGCAACCGGAGAATCACTCCGGCGACGGGTCGCTTCGGGGCGCCGGGCTAGGGTGCGTTCCGTCGCAGCTCGCGGACGATCAGCATCCCGATGAGCGACTTGGAGTCGCGGCACTCGTCGATCGCCCGATCCAGCTCGTCCAGCGGCCAGGGCACGACCTCGAGCCGCTCCTCCTCCCCGGAGGCCTCCGCGCTGGCGTCCTCCAAGCCCGTCGCCAGGAAGACGATCACCTCCTCCTCGGCGAATCCCGGGCTGGTGTAGAAGCGCTTGAGCTCCCGCCACTCCGAGGCGGCCTTGCCCACCTCCTCGGCGAGCTCGCGCTTCGCGCAGTCGAGGGGTTCCTCTCCCGGGACGTCCAGCTTGCCGGCGGGCAGCTCGAGCAGCGCCTCCTCCCCCACCGCCTCCCTTGGCTGGCGCACCAGGAAGAGGTGGCGCTCGTCGTGAGCGACCATCGCAACCGCCCCGGGGTGCCCGATCACCTCGCGCTCGGACTCGGACCCGTCCGCGTAGCGGAACTCGTCGATCCGCACACGGGCGATCTTGCCCTCGTAGACGACCCTGGACGCGATCCGCTCCATCACGCCGACCCGGCCGCCGCCGCGCCCGCCAGCGCCACCCCCGCCGCCAGCGGCGCCGCGAAGAACAGCGGGTCCTCCGCGATGGTCCTCCCCATCGTCCGCGCGGGCAACCCGCTGGCCGCATACCCCTCTAGGTCGACCGCCTCCACGGCGACGTCGTGTCGAGCGTCGCAGGCCTCGTGCAGGGCGTCGAGCACGCTGGGCAGATCGACATTCTCAGCCCCTTCCTCCCCGGTGGGCCAACCTCTCAGATCGATCTCGGGGACGGGGATCCGCACCGAGGCCAGGAGAAGCTCGAGCACGGCGGCAGTGTGATGGCTCAGCCCGCGGTGGCGAGGGCGGGGGTCTGACGACGAAAGCCGCGGGGAGATCAGCGTCGGCAGGCCCAGCGCGAGCGCCGCGTGGGCGTTCTCCAGCGCCGCGATCCCGCCGTGCCCGTAGAGCGTGTTCGAACCCAGGATCCCGGGTCCCGGGCCACACAGGATCGCCTCCCAGCCAAGCCGATCCGCCGCATCGAGCGCCCCCACCGTGGTGATCGCCTCCCGCTCACCGCCGTAGGCCGGCCCCGCCGTGACGTGCCCGGCGAGCAGGCCGCAGCTTCGCAGCTCCACTACGTCCCTCGACAGCTTGCCGGGCAATGCACCCCCGGCCGTCTGCACGTAGCCCACCCTCAGGCCGGGCCTCGCCTGGGCGGCGGCCCAGGCGGCCGGGGCAAGATGGCCGTGCAGCGGCAACACGAGGGCCGGCGGCCGGGCGGCTCGGGCCGCCTTCGCGTCACCGCGAACTACATCCCCCGACTCGGTGGCGGGCCTCTCGACCGGCTCGACGCCGTGCTGGAGCGGAGTGTAGTTGAGCTTCATCACGTCGGCGCCGCTCGCTGGCTCACCGCCGTCGATGCCGCGCGTGAGGTTCGCGTGAACGACGTCGAAGCCCCCGGAGCCGAGCCCCCGGTCGACTGCCTCGGTGTTGACGATCACCTCGTCGCCCACCGCCACCTCGCCCACGAGCGACGCGTCCGCCCAGGCTGGGCGGCGCTCGTCGCCCACCTCCACAGTCAGCGGATCCGTGGAGGTCACCACGCCCTTGCCGAGGCTCAGCATCGCTCCCCGCTCACAATCAATCGAGTTCGCACCTCGCCCGACATCAGGTTCCTTCGGAGAGCTCGGCGCTCACAGCGACAATCGCCTGGCAGACCCCGAGCATCTGCACGATCCGCTCCGCGGCGACCCTCTCGGTGGGCGTGTGGTTGGCCTCAGTTCCGTTCGCGAGAAGCACGGACTCGAACCCCCGCGCATTGAACGCGTTCGCGTCGCTGCCGCCGCCGGTCGCCACCTCGGTCGGCGCCACGCCACGGCGCTCGAGCGCCGCGCGCGCGATCGCAACGGGCGTCGCGCTCGACGCCAAGCGGTAGCCGCGAAACATCTCGGTCACCTCGACGTCGACATCGCACTCGTGCTCGCTTGCGGCCCAGGTGCAGGCGTCCACCATCGCGCCGATCGCCTTGCTCGAGCGCTCGTCGTCGAGGCTGCGCGCCTCGCCGTCGATCCGGCAGTGACCGGGAACCACGTTCGAGGCGCTGCCGCCGGCGATCACGCCCACGTTTGCCGTCGTCTCGGCGTCCAGCCGCCCGAGCTTCATTTGGGCCACCGCCGTCGCCGCCGCCTGGATCGCGTTGCGACCGTCCTCGGGGCGGATGCCCGAGTGCGCCTCCGCGCCCTCGAACTCCGCCGCGAGCCGCTTGTAGGTGGGGGCCGCGGTGATCACCTCGCCGATCGGGCTGGCGTGGTCGAGCACGAAGCCGAACGGCGACCGGAGCGCCCCGAGGTCGAGCTCCTTGGCGCCTCGGAGCCCGTCCTCCTCCGCTACGGTAAACACGAGCTCCAGCCCGATGGGACCCGGCCGCTCGGCGTACCGCGCCGCCAGCTCGATCAGCACGGTGACCGCGGCCTTGTTGTCGGCACCGAGAATCGTCTCCCCCTTGCTGTGAAACACGCCCTGGTCCAGGGCGACTTCGATCCCGCCATCGTGGGGGACGGTGTCGAGGTGGCAGGCGAGCATCACCCACGCCTCGCCCTGGCCCGGAACGCGGGCGATCACGTTTCCGGAGCCCGCCCGTGCCGGCGTCGCGGCGCCGTCCTCGACTGCGTCGACGCCGAGCTCACGCAGCTCGCCGAGCACCGCGTCGGCAACCGCCCGCTCCTGGCCGGTGGGGCTCGGGATCTCGCAGAGCCGGACGAAGCGATCGAGCATTCGCTGGTCGTCGGCCACGACCGAAAGGCTATGCGCTTCGGCACGACTCTGAGAGGATCGCGGCGATGAGCCCCAGGGAAGCGCTGCACATCTGCTTAAGGCGCGAGCACCTACGGCGAACGCTGAGGATCGCGCTGGTCGTCGGCACGATCCTGATCCTGATCAACCAGCTCGACGTGATCGTGAAGGGAGACGCGACGACCATCACGTGGGTGAAGGCCGCCCTCAACTACTGCGTGCCCTTCGTCGTCTCGAACCTCGGGCTCCTGGCCGGAAAGCGGGCCGAGGCCGAGCGGGCCACCGATCCTTGACCTGATTCCCCGTTGGGGATAGGTTCCCCCTGCAAGCACGCATTGCCATGGCCCTCGGGCCAGGCGGAGAGGAGCTAGAGATGGCTTGGCGACTGTCCGGCACCTACGTTGCGACCTGCAATTGCCACCTTCTGTGTCCGTGCCCTGTCGACAGCCCGCCCACGAGCCCCGACGGCGAGTGTCGCGGAGTGGGCGTCTTCCACGTCGCGGAGGGAAACCTGGACGACACGGACCTGTCTGACGTCAACATCTGCCTGGTGAACCACTTCCCCTCGAACCTCACGTCCGGGAACTGGCAGCTCGGCATCGTCGTGGACGACGGCGCGTCTGACGAGCAGGCGAACGCGCTGGAGCGCATCCTGAAGGGCGAGGAGGGAGGGCCGTTCGAGCAGTTCGCGGCGCTCACCGACGAGTGGCTGGGAATGGAGCGGGGCAATGTCTCGTTCTCCAACGGCGACCGGCCGTCGGCGTCCGTGGGCGGCACCGACTACACCTTCGAGCCGCTGCCTGGCCCGGAGGGCTCCGGCTCGCAGACCACGGTTAAGAATGCTGCCTTTGGCTTCGCGGAGGAGTTCCGCGCCGGCAAGGCCAGCGGTCACTTCAACGTCCTGGGCCAGGATTTCGACGCGGTATACGGGGAGAGCGCCGACTACGAGTTCGCGAGCGAGATGGCCGAAGGCGCGGCTCCCGGTCGAGGGTGACCACAAGCCGGAAGGGGTAAATGGAGTCCGCGGCACTCAGACGGGCGCCGCCACGACCCGAGCTGATCAGGCTCGGGCTGATCGGCCTGCTGTTTGCCCTGGCCGCCGTGGCCTGGACTGTCACCGACTCCCGCATGGACGGCATGGACGCCGGGCCCGGCACGGCGCTCGGCTCGCTCGGATTCTTCGTCACCGCGTGGATCGTGATGATGGCCGCGATGATGTTCCCCTCGATCGCGCCGATGGTCGTGATGTACACGCGACTCCAGGAGGGGAGGCGGCAGAAGGGCCTGGACACCCCAGCCGGTGCCACCGCCGCGTTCGTGGGCGGCTACCTCGTTGCCTGGAGCGCCGCGGGCGTCGTCGGCTACGCGATCTTCGACATCACCCGCTCCCTCTCGATCGACGCGCTCTCCTGGGACCGCGGCGGACCATACGTGGCGGGCGGCGTGATCGTGGCCGCGGCGCTCTACCAGCTCACGCCGCTGAAGGATGCCTGCCTGCGGAAGTGCCGTAACCCGTTCATGTTCCTGCTCACGGCCTGGCGCCCCGGCCGCGTTGGGGCCCTGCGAATGGGCATCGAGCACGGAGGCTGGTGTGTGGGCTGCTGCTGGGCGCTGATGGCCGCCCTGTTCGCGCTCGGCGTCATGAGCGTCGGCTGGATGGCCTTCATCGCCGCCCTGATCGCCATCGAGAAGCTCCTGCCCTGGAGGGCGCTGGCCAACCGGGGCATCGCGGTGACCCTCCTCGTGCTCGGGCTCGCGGTCGCCTTCGCCCCGGACGACGTGCCCGGCCTTACGCTGCCGAGCTCCGCTGAGGCCCACCAGTCCATGAAGGCGATGGGTTTGGAGGGCGATTCGATGAGCGGCAACTCGGGAGAGCAGCGCGCCTGGATGGGCGGTCAGAGAACGGAATGAGGGGCAAGTAGGCGGGCAATGGCGCTTTCCTGGCGCATAGCGCCACTAAAGCGCCAACGCTCCGGCTTAACTAGCCGGAACGCCTGACGGAGACCTCGTCCGCCTCGGGGGCGCCCTCGACGCCGGCCGGTTCCCGCTCCCGCGGCCCGCGTTGCGAGGCGCGCCGGGCGGCGGCCCCCACGAACTCCCGGAAGAGCGGCTCGGGCCGGGTGGGGCGCGACTTGAACTCCGGGTGGAACTGCGACGCCACGAAGAACGGATGGTCGGGGAGCTCGATTACCTCGACCAGCCGCTCGTCGGGGGAGGTCCCGCTTGCCACGAGACCCTCGTCCTCGAGTCGCCGCCTGAGCATGTTGTTGACCTCGTAGCGATGGCGGTGGCGCTGATAGATCACCGCGTCGCCGTAGATCTCCCGAGCCCGAGTGCCGTCGTGGAGCTTGATCGGGTCGGCGCCTAGCCGCATCGTCCCGCCCATGTCGGTGACCTCCTTCTGCTCCGGCAGCAGATCGATCACGGGGAACGGCGTCTCGGGGTCGAACTCCGCCGAGTTGGCGCCCTCCATCCCGGCCAGGTGTCTGGCGAACTCGACCACCGCCATCTGCATCCCGAGGCAGATGCCGAGGAAGGGGATGCCCTGCTCGCGCGCGATCTGAGCGGCCCGAACCTTTCCCTCGATGCCGCGCTCGCCGAACCCTCCCGGGATCAGGATCCCGTCCGCCTCCTCGAGCTCCGAGACGTCGACGTCCTCGGAGTTGACGAGCTTCACGTCGACGTCGACGCCGTGGTGGTACCCGCCGTGGCTGAGCGCCTCCGCAACCGACTTGTAGGCGTCCGCGAGCTGCACGTACTTGCCCACCAGGGCGATGCGCACCGTGCGCTCGGCGGCGTCCGCGCGGCGCACGAACTGCTCCCACTCCGTGAGATCCGGCGCCTGAGCCTCGAGGCCGAAGTGGTCTAGGACGAGGTCGTCCATCCCCTCGGCCCGCAGCACGAGCGGCACCTTGTAGATGTTGTCGACGTCGCGCGCCGAGATCACGGCCTCCTCCGGAACGCTTCCGAACAGGGCGATCTTGCGGCGGATCTCCCGCTCGAGGCCGCGTTCGGAGCGGCAGACCACCGCGTGCGGCTGGACGCCGATGCGGCGCAGCTCGTTGACGGAGTGCTGGGTGGGCTTCGTCTTCAGCTCGCCCGCATGGCCGACGTAGGGCACGAGGGTCAAGTGGACGAACATGCACCGGCGCGGCCCGAGATCGGTGTAGAGCTGGCGGATCGCCTCGAGGAACGGCAGCGACTCGATGTCCCCGACGGTGCCGCCGATCTCTGAGATCACGAAGTCCACGGCCTGGGACTCGGCGAGGATGAGGATCCGCTGCTTGATCTCGTCGGTGATGTGGGGGATCACCTGAACGGTCGCGCCGAGGTAGTCGCCGCGGCGCTCGCGCCGGATGACCGAGTTGTAGACGGCGCCTGCGGTGACGTTGGAGGCCCGTGAGGTGTTCTCGTCCGTGAACCGCTCGTAGTGGCCGAGGTCCAGATCGGCCTCCGCCCCGTCCTCGGTGACGAAGACCTCGCCGTGCTGGAACGGGCTCATCGTTCCCGGGTCGACGTTGATGTAGGGGTCGAACTTCTGAAGCTGGACCCGGAATCCCCTGCTGACGAGCAATCGCCCGATCGACGCCGCCGCGATCCCCTTGCCGAGTGAGGAGACGACGCCCCCGGTGACGAAGATGAACCGGGTCTCGCCGGGCTTCATCCCCATGTCTCTCGCTCGTGGCGCCTAGTCAACTCTGCCCAGCGAGTCTAGAGCCCGAAGCAGCGGAACGCCCTCGACGGACTTCGAGATCGAGCGAAACTCGCCGTAGAGGTTGAGCGCCACCACCGCCCCCAGGGCCACCAGCCGCCCGGTGTCGCCCAGCGTGACGAGCAGCGAGATGCCGGCGAGCGCTCCAACGAGATTCGACCCGGTGTCCCCGAGCATCGCCCGCTCGCGGAGGGTGAACACGGCTCCGACGAGGACCGGCCCGATGAAGAGCCCGAGGAGGTCGAGGGGCTGGGCCGTCCACGCCCCGATGCACAGCCCGACTAACAAAGCAGCGAAGGCCTTCTCCACCCGGCCGGGTCGCAGGTCGAGGAGGTTGAACAGATTGGTGGTCAGCAGGAGCAGCGCCAGGTCCGCCACGTAGGCCAGGTCGTGGCGGCCCAACCCAGAGGTCGCGTATGCGGCCAGCGCGAGGGCGCCGAGCGCCTTGATCGCACCGGTGGAGAACCGCCCGGCGCCGAGCGCCCGCGCATGGCCGCGCCAACCGCGCGGCACCGCCGCCTGCTCGCCGCGACCGAGTGCGTCGTCCATGAGGCCAAGAAGCGCGACGCCGAGCACGTAGACCGCCCACCGGCGAAGATCGGGGTCCAGCAGGTCGAGATCGGCGCGATCGTCCAGCACCGCAAGCGGCGCCAGGGCCACCAGCGAGCAGGCGACCAGCACGGCGCCCGCGGGGAATGCGACCCTCCGCCCGCGGTAGTTCCGGCGAGCGAGGCCGGTTTCCCTCATGTCGCGCAACCAGGGCCCGGCGACCGTAGCCGCAACCGCCAGCGAGAGCGCCAGCCCGGCGAGCCTCACGGCACGCCGGCGATGCCGCCGGGCGGCCGTACCCGCTGCCGCAGGGCGGGCAGCAGGCGATCGGCCGTGGGCTTGACCCCGAAGTTCCCTTCCGCGCCTCGCAACGCGTACGCGAGGGCCACCCGGCCCGACGACAGGTCGATGCTGTCGACGGTGGCGGCGAGGCCAGCCGAGCCGTAGAACCCGATGGACGAGCTGTCCGCATCCGAGCGCTCGACGCCGACGACGGGCGTGCGACCGGCGCGCCTCAGCCCGTCGAGGAGGCCGGACTCCACGCGGTCGGTGGCCGCCGATTGGGTCGTATTGAGGCTCGCGGGCCGGGATCGAACGACGATCACGCCGTCGATTCCGCCGGGATGCCCGCTGATCGAGGTCAGCATCGAGTCGCGCAGGCGAGCGAACGGGGGGCCGCCGATCACGAGCGCGCGCCCCATGCGCGCCGCCATCCGTGAGAGCGCATCGGGGTCGCGGATCAGCCTGCGAGCTCGAACGTTGCCGGCATCCGCCAGGGCACGAAGGTCAGGCGGCTCCCTCGCGACGGCCACCTCCCCCAGCCCTGCCCCGGTCGGGCTCTCGGGACCGACGACCGATTCGATGTCCCCCTTCATGTCCTCCGGCAGGTTGCCCAGGGCAATCACCGCGATCCGGTCGCTCCGGAGCAGACCCCCCACGAGCGCGGGATAGATCTGCTCCGAGAAGTCGCGCTCCTGGTTCAGCTGTCCCTGGAGGGTGTCGGCGCGGCTGCGGGCCGCCGAGAGATCGCTCTTCAGGCTCTGCTCCAGCTCCTGCCTCGCGCTCGAGACCACGTTGCGGCCGAGGCCCACCCCGATCAGGATCCCGATCGCCAGGGCCAGGAAGACCGCCGCGAGCGAGGCGGCATGGTAGCGCCCCGAGTACCCCATTACCTAGGCGACGAGGAGATGGGCTCGCGGGCGCACTAAATCCCCAGCATGACCTTGATCTTCAGCCAGATCAGGTCCAGAAGGTCGCTGAGGTTGGGCGTCTTGGCCACGACGATCGCCAGCAGGACGACGGCCGCCGCGAAGAAGAGGCCGAGCTGCCTTCCGGTCAGGCCCGGGTTGTAGAGGCGGCTCACGCCCTTGGCATCCACGAGCAGCTCTCCCAGCCGCAGCCTCGTGAGGAAGGTGGACGACATGCCGGCGCGGCTTCGGTCCAGGAACTCGACCAGGTTGAAGTGAGCTCCGACGCTGACGATGAGCCCGGCGCCCTTCTCGTAGGCGAGGAGCATGGCGGCATCCTGGCTCACCCCGACCGCGCGCTGGATCTGATGCTCGAGGCCGAGGCGCTCGAGCCGCTCGCGCCCGGGCGCGGCGCCGTCGGGGTAGGCGTGGACGATCAGCTCGGCGCCTGACCGCAGCGCCGCGTCGCTTGCCGAGTCCATGTCGCCCAGCACGACGTCGGGCTTCCAGCCTTCCTCGAGGAGCGCATCGGCGCCGCCGTCCACCCCGATCAGCACCGGCCGCACGTCGCGAATGTAGGCGCGAAGGGCGCGCAGGTCCTTGCGGTGGGTCGTTCCGCGCACCACGATCAGCACGTGCCGATCGCGAAACCGCGTCCTGGTGCGGGGCATCTCCGTCGCTCCGGCGAGCAGCTCGCCCTCCTCCCGCAGCCGCGACATCGTGTTCTCGGCGAAGGCGGCGAGCGCCTCGTCGATTCTCCGGCGCTGCTCATCGAGCTCCTGGACCAGCTCCTGCTCCCCGAGCGTGCGCCCGGCTGCGAGAACGGTCCCGTTGCGGCGCACCTCACCGCCGACCACGGCGATCGCATCGCCGTCCCGGAGGTCGTCGAACAGAGCGGCGCCGGGGGCGTCGATCAGGCGTACCCCTTCCCGGACCAGCAGCAGCGGGCCGGCGTTCGGGTAGCGGCCGGTGGACGACGGAGCGACGTTGACCACCGCGCGAACCCCCGTCGAAACGAGGTCCTCGGCCGCGATCCGGTCCAGATCGGCGTGGTCGATGATCGCGATGTCCCCCGGGCCCAGGCGCTTGGTGAGCTCCTTCGTCCTGCGCCCAAGCCTGGCGCTGCCGTGAATGAAGCCCTCCGAGCCGGGGGTTGGCGGACGGCTACCCCTGAACAGGCCGCGAGCGCGCGTTCTGGCGGGCATCGCCATCGGAACGCGTCGATTATCCGCCAAAGCCGGCGCCCGAGTGATTGCCGCGGCTACGCCGCGTCGCGTAGGGCCTCGATCTCGCGCTCGGAGGCCAGCCGCCGAAGCGCTCGCTCCTCGAGCTCCTCGACCTGCCTGCCCGGAATGCCGAGCCGGCGCCCTGCATCGCGGATGGATGTCGCCTCGTCGCCGTTGATCCCGTATCGCAGGCGCACGACCTGCTGCTCCGGCTCGGGGAGGCGCGCCACCGCGCGGCGCAGGGTCTCCTCCTCAAGCGCCAGGCTGACCTCCTCGTCGGGGCCGATGTCCTGGCTCGGCAGAAGCTCGCCGAGCTCGGTTGACTCCTCTTCGCCCACCGGTCGTTCCAGGCTGGTCACGGTGCGGGCGGCGTCGCGCACCCGCGCGAGCTCCTCGGGATCGAGCTCGGCCGCGGCGGCGATCTCCTCGTCGGTGGGCTCGCGACCGATGGTCGCGGCCAGCTCCCGCTCGATCCTCGCGATCCGGCGCTCGCGCTGGGCCAGCTCGGTGGGGATCCGGATCGTGCGGGCCTTCTGCTCGAGGGCGCGCTGGATCGCCTGCCGGATCCAGAACGTGGCGTAGGTCGAGAACTTGTAGCCGCGCCGCCAGTCGAACTTCTCGCTCGCCCGTATCAGGCCGAGGATCCCTTCCTGGATCAGGTCGAGCAGCGGCAGCCCCTGCCCCTGGTAGCGCTTGGCGTTGGAGACCACGAGCCTGAGGTTCGAATTGATCAGCCGTTCCTTCGCCTCCAGCTCGCCTCGCTCGACGGCCTGGGCGAGCTCGACCTCCTCCTCCTTCGTGAGCAGCGGGTGGCGCCGGGCCTCGTTCAGGAAGAGCTGGAGGGCGTCGGTGGTGGCCGTCGCCAGCTCGTCGTTTCGGTAGCGCGTGGCCTCCACGCCGTCACGCCCGCAGTCGTCGCGAAGGTCGACGCCCCGAGCCTCGAGCTGCTCGTGCAGGAACTGAGCGTCGGCGTCGTCCAGGTCCAGCTCCTCGACCGCGGACTCCAGCTCCGAGAGCTCGATGCAGCCCTCTCGCCGGCCCTTCTCCACGAGGGCCCGGAGTGGCGGCTGGTCCAGCTGCAGCTGTGCGCCGCCGGCGGTCACTCCACTGTCATAGCAACTCCTAAGCGGCAGCGGCGAGAAGCTCGCGCGCGTGGCGCCTCGCGGCCTCGTCACCGCGCCCGCCGCCGAGCATGCGCACGATCTCGGCGACGAGCTCCTCGCCGTCGACCCGCTGGACGGTCGCGCGCGACTCGCCTCGCTTGGCGCTCTTCTCGATCCTGAAGTGCCCCTCCGCGAGGGATGCGATCTGGGGCAGGTGGGTGATGCAGATCACCTGACGGTCGGCGCCCAGGCGGCGCAGCCTCTCCCCCACCGCGTGCGCGGTGTTGCCGCCGATCCCGGCGTCGATCTCGTCGAACACCAGCGTCGTCCGCGCCGCGGCCTCCCCCAGGCCGATCAACGCGAGCATGATCCGGGACAGCTCGCCGCCGGAGGCCGTGTCCCGAAGCGACGAGAGCGGAATGCCGGGATTGGTGGCGATCCGCAGCTCCACCGTCTCGGAGCCGTTGTGACCGAACCCTTCGGGATGGGGATCGAGCAGGACCTCGAGCGCCGCCCCCTCCATCGCCAGCTCGGCGAGCTCGGCTCCCACCTGCCGCTCGAGCTTGCGCGCAGTGCGCGCCCTCGCCTCGCTCAGCTCCCCGGCGAGCCCGGCGCGCGACGAGGCCGCCGCATTCAGCCGCCGCTCGAGCTCCTCGGCCAGCTCCTCCGAGCCCTCGAGCCGCGCGATCTCCTCTCGGCAGGTCACCGCGTGGGCGAGGACGGCCTCGATCGAGCCGCCGTGCTTGCGCTTCAAGCGATCGACGGCGTCCAGCCGCTCCTCGACCTCCTCGAGGCGACCGGGCTCGGCGTCGATTCCCTCGAGATAGGAGCGAAGGGCGCTGACCGCCTCGTCGAGCTCGATTGCCACCGAGCGAACCTGCACGCCAAGCGGGTCGAGGCCCGTGTCGATTCCATCGACCGCCGCCAGCTGGGCCTCAGCCGCCCCGAGGAGCTCCCGGGCGCCGCCAGCGTCGTCACCGCTGCCGGCGAGGGCCGCCAGCGCTCCCGCCGCCGCCCCGCGCAATCGCTCAGCATGCCGAAGCCGCTCGCGCTCGTCCTCCATCTCGCACTCCTCCTCGGGATCCGGCGCGGCAGCCTCGATCTCTGCGAGCTCGAAGCGCAGCAGATCCAGGTCGCGCTCCCGGGCTCCCTCGCGTTCGCGTACCTCCTCCAGCTGCCGCGCGAGCGCGACGACCTCGGCGTGAGCTTCGCGATAGCGAGCCCGTCGCTTCAGGTGAGCTCCGCCAGCCGCGCCGTCGAGGATCTCGAGCTGCGCTCCGGACAGCACGAGCCTGCGGTGCTCGTGCTGTCCATAGAAGGCGAGCAGCCGCGAGCCGAGGGAGTGCAGATCCGCCGCGCTCGCGCTGCGACCCTGGACGAAGGCGCTGGTTCGACCCGACGACGAGATTCGGCGCCCGAGCACGATCTCGTCGGCGTTCTCGGGAAGTCGCTCACGAAGCTCGGCCAGCTCCGGATCGGCGAACAGGTCGCGCGGCAGCGCGAAGACCCCTTCCACGTAGGCCTCGGCCGCGCCCGGGCGGACGATCTGCGGGCGCGCCTTGCCGCCCATGAGCAGGTCGAAGGAGTGGGCGAAGATGGTCTTGCCGGCCCCGGTCTCGCCGGTGATCGCGTTCAGCCCGCCGGCGAAGCGCAGCTCGGCCTGCTCGATCAGCAGCAGGTTCTCGATCCGAAGCTCGTGGAGCATCGCTGCTGTTACTAGCAGCGACTCGGGACGGATTCGTCCCTATGCGGCGACGGGTTCGGGCGCGGCCTCGCCGTGCTCCGCCACGAAGTCCCGGCCCCGCACGAGGACGAAGCCCAGCACGGCCCCGGCGAAGGCGATCATCGCGCCCACGAGCAGGATCTCGTTGAAGCCGCTGATGAACGCCTGGTCGGCGGCGGTGGCGAGCTGCGCGCGGCTGCCGGGAGGCGCCGCCTGAATCGAAGCCTGAATAGCTCCGGACGACACGGCGTCGGCGAACCCGGGTGGCGCCTGCGGCGCCAACTCGGAGAGCTTGGAGGAGATCTGCGACTGGAAGATCGCCCCCAGCGCCGCGACCCCGGTGGCGATGCCGACCTGGCGGAAGGTGTTGTTGATCCCCGACGCCATGCCGGCCTTGGCTGGCTCCACGACGCCGATCGCCGTCGATGCGATGCCGGGATTAACCATCCCGATCCCCGCGCCCGCCACCAGGAAGCCCGCGAGCAGCGTCGTCCAGCTGTCGCCCAGCACCACGCCGTGCATGAGCAGGAGCGCGGCTCCAACGAATGCAAGCCCCACCCCCAGGAGAGCGCGCACCGGCACCCGGGAGGAGAGCTGGCCGGCAACCGGCGCGACGAAGAACGAGAGCACCGTGAGCGGCAGGAAGCGCACGCCCGTGGCGAGCGGCGAGTAGCCGAGCACGTCCTGCATGTAGAGCGTGATGTAGAGGAACAGCGCGAACATCCCGGCCGACAGCGCCGCCGCGACGATCGACACTCCGGCAAAGGCGGGCTTGCGGAACAGCGAGAGGTCGAGCATCGCGTGGTCCTGGCGGTCCTCGACGATCACGAACGCGACCAGCAGGATCGCAGCGGCGACCAGCGAGGCGACGATCTGCGGGCTAGACCAGCCCTCCGGATTGCCCCTGATCAGGCCGAAGATGAGCGCGAAGAGGCCGAGCGAGAAGGTGGCCAACCCAGGCCAGTCGATCGGCTGGGCGTCGGGAGCCTTGAGGTTCGCCAGCTTCGCGTTCGTAAGCGCGATCGCTCCGATCCCGATCGGCACGTTGACGAAGAAGATCCATTCCCAGCCGAGCCCCTGGGTCAGCGCGCCGCCAATCAGCGGCCCCACCGCGACCGCCCCGCCGATCGTCGCCCCCCACGCCCCGATCGCCGTCCCCCGCTCGCGACCCTGGAACTCCTGCGCGATCAGAGCGAGCGAGGTGGCGAACATCGCCGCGCCGCCCACGCCCTGGAGACCCCGCGCGAGGTTGAGCAGGGTCGCGTCCCCGGAGATCCCGCACAGGAACGAGGCGAAGGTGAAGATCGCGAAGCCGAGGCTGAAGATGCGCCGGCGCCCGATCCGGTCGGCGAACGATCCGGCGGTCAGGAGGAACGCGGCCAGAGTCAGCGAGTACGCATCGACCACCCACTGAAGGCTCGAGAGACTGGCATCCAGGTCCTTCTGGATGTCCGGGAGGGCGACGTTGACGACCGTGATGTCGAGCAGCAACATGAACGTCGCCACGCAGACGGCCAGAAGCGTCCACCACTTGCGCTCCATGGCCCGCGAGATTAGCTAGCCGGCGATGCGGGCCAGGGCCTAGTGGGCGAGGTGGCCGAACTTCTCGCGGATGCGCCGGTAGAAGTTGGCGCCCGGGAGCTGGGCCAGGCTGCCCACCGCGTCCACGAATCCGATCTCGATCTCCTCGCCGCTGGCGAGCTCGCCCACCGGCTCGCCGTCGAGCATCACATCCACCGGCTCGCGCCCCGCCTGGTTTGCGACGTGCAGGACGTCGTCGGGAGCGACGACCAGGGGCCGCGCCGTAAGCGTGTGCGGGGCGATGAAGCTGACGACGTAACCCTTCACCCCCCAGGCCAGGATCGGGCCCTGGTTGGCCAGGTTGTAGCCGGTGGACCCGGCGGGCGTCGCGGCGACCAGCCCATCGCAGCGCACGTGCCCAACCTCCCGTCCGCCAAGACGATAGGAGAGCTCGGCAACGCCGCCGTGCGGACGGCGGATGAAGGAGACGTCGTTGAGCGCCACGGGACTCTCCGTCTCGATCCTCGGGCGCAGGCCAGGCAGGGAGATCACCTCGAAGTCGCCCGCGAACGCTCGCGCGAGTCCGTCCTGGAGGTCCTCGCGCTCAACCGCCGCAAGGAAGCCCACGGTGCCGAAGTTGACGGCGAAGACGGGCACGCCGGTGCCGGCGTAGATGCGAAGCGCCTTCAGGATCGTCCCGTCGCCGCCGAGCACGAGACACAGGTCCGGGTGCTCCGGGGCCTCGGCCGCCAGCTCGACCCCGCCGAGCCCATCGCCGTGCTTCTCCGCCTCCTCGCCGGTCATCACGAGGGTGCACGATGCGGCCCCGGCGGCCGCCGCCGCCTCGCGAAGCGCCTCCCGCGTCTCCTCGGGATGCGTGTGGGTGAAGACGACGGCCGTGCGGATCGCGGTGGGGGTCTTGACGGCTTCGGCGCTCAGGGCTCGACCTCCCGAACGGCCGCCTCCGGGGCGTCTAGTCCCATGCCGGCCCGGGCGCACCGGATGAAGGTCTCGCGATTGCCCTTTGGGCCGGGAAGACCCGAGGAGGCGAATCCCTTGACGGCCAGCCCGAACTCGCTCGCCGCCTCCACGACGGCAAGCAGGGCCTCCCGGCGCTCGGCGGCCGACCGCACCACTCCGCCACGAACGCGGCCGCGCCCCAGCTCGAATTGCGGCTTGACGAGCGCCAGGATCTCGCCGTCCGGCGCGACGCACGCGGCCACTGCCGGGAGGACCTTCGCGAGCGAGATGAAGGAGACGTCGATCGTCGCGAGCTCGGCCCGGAACGGCAGGTCGGCGGCACGAAGGTGGCGCGCGTTGGTGCGCTCGAGGACCGTCACGCGGGGGTCGTTGCGAAGCTCCCAGGCGAGCTGGCCGTAGCCGACGTCCACGGCCACCACCTGCGCCGCCCCGTTCCGCAGCAGGCAGTCGGTGAACCCGCCGGTGGAGGCGCCGACGTCAAGGCAGAGACGGCCCGCGACGTCGATGCCGAGAGCCCCCAGCGCATGCTCGAGCTTCAGCCCGCCCCGCGAGACGTAGCGTGGCGCCTCCTCGACCAAGAGCTCCGCGTCGCCAGGCACGAGCTGGCCGGGCTTTGTGGCCACCTGGCCGTCGTGTCCGATCCGCACGTTGCCGGCCCGCACGGATGCCGCCGCGCTCGTGCGCGATCCGGCGAGCCCGCGCTCGGCGAGCAGGGCGTCGATCCGGCGCCGCTCCATGTCGCCAACGGTACATGCCTCCAGATTCGTGGGCGGGATTTCAGTTGTGTGCGCGGGGTCACAGACAAATCGCACGTACGTTCGTAGGCTGGACCAAGTCATGAGTGGCACGCGAAGCACAATCCCGTTTTCGATTCACGCCGCGATCGAGACGATCTCTGCGCCGGCCCTGATGGCCGCCCCGTTCGTGCTCGGCTTCGGTGAAGCCGCGGCGGTCGTGGCGTTCGCGATCGGCGCCATGCTCCTCGGCCTGGCGCTTCAGGCGGCCGGCCCAAGGCGCACCGTTCCCCTCTCGGCGCACGCTGGCTTCGACTACGGGCTCGCCCTCGTCGCGGCCATCGCCGGCGTTGGGGTCGGGATTGGCACTGGCGATTGGGACGCAGGAATCTTTCTGGTCGGCTTTGGCGCCTTCCAGGTGGCGTTGACCGCATCGACGCGGTTCAGCGTCCCCGCGGGCGCCTAAGGGGTCGGCCTTCCTCCCATAGACACATATATCTCTCCTCCCTGTACCCCTGAGACGCCCCGCTTCGGCGGGGCGTCTCTTTTTATTCGCTCTTCTGGCTGCGCCCGTAGGCCGCCCATGCGTCAGAGGGAAGGGAGGCTGTAGTTGTTGAAGTACCAGAGCGCGCTCGTGTACCAAAGGACGGCGACGAGAGCAACCAAGGTGCCACCGGCCAGCGGCAACGCCCAGCCGGGCAACCGCCGGGAGCGGACGATGACCAGCTTGGCGGCAATCGCCCCGTAGAGGAAGCAGCCGGCCAGCGAGTGAACGGCGACTCGCGCGTCGATGTTCGTCTTCACGCCGTAAGCGAAGGCGCAGTGATAGGCGACCGGCAGTGTGACCACCAGGGCCACGATCCCAACGGCGCGATGCACGTTGCCTGTCGACGTGCCAGCGGTGCCGATGCCGGGCAGCTTGCCGTACATCCACAGTGCCAAGCCGAGCTGCGAGGCGGCGAGTGTCAGCAGGCCCGTGGCGAGCCAGGACTTGAGCGGCAGGGTGCCGGTGGCCGTCCGTCCGAATAGGGCAGTCCCCGAGTAATCGGGAACGTGCTGGGTGCCGAGGACGTACAGAGCCGCCGCGATGGCCAGGGCAGGCCCGAGCGGTAGCCAGGGCCTGCCGAACGATTCGAGCCTTGTGGTTGTCACCTCATAGGGAAGTCAGCTCGGTGTGGGTGAAGCGGCGAACGAAAGCGCCCGGCCCGCGGCCAACCCGGACTACTGCGCGATCCCGTGCTCCAATCCCGAGGAGGACGGATTAGTCATATCGAGCGTCACGTTGCCGGACTTGGCGCTCAGTGAGGTCTGGGTGAACGTCAGGGCGCCGTTGGGATCGGCGCTCAGCTTCACCATTTGCCCGCCGGATGCCGCGCCACTTGGCTGGGTCGAGGAAGCGCCGCCCGAGGTGGTCGAGCTACTCGATGAGGAGCCACCGCAGCCGGCGATGGCGAGGGAAGCAGGGCCACCAGAAAGGCGATCGCGATGAAGCGTGGCTGGGCCATTGGTCAGCTCCTATCTGGCAGGCGACAACCGCTTCTGGTGACGCCGCGCAAGTCGACACTCGGTCTGTAGGGGTACGAGCCGAGCTCTGCCCAATTCAGACGGCCGCAGCCTTGGCCGTCAACTCGCAAGATCGAGAAGCCAAGGAATGCACCGGCTGCCTGCACGGTCAATTCGACGTCGGGTTCATGACATCGCGGTTTTCACGGGTCGATTGGGGGTAGAGGAGGGATAACGCGCGCCGGGCGACACTGGCAAGGTGTGGATTGGTTCCCCCGCTTTTTCTACGTCGTCCGGCGCCTTTTCTTTCCTGATCGCGGCCCTTGCGGGTTTGGGCTAGGCTCGCGGCGTGTCCAGGTCGAGCACCGACGCACTGCGGCGGGGGATCGAGCGAGCGCTCCCCGATCGCCCGTTCACGGTTGAGCTCTGGGACGGCTCGCGTGTTCCCTCGACGCGGCACGGACCGACGTTGACTGTGCACTCGCCGCGCGCGATCGGCCATCTGATCCGTGCGCCGGGCGAGCTGGGACTGGGCCGCGCATATGTCTGTGGAGAGATCGACGCGGACGACCTCGACGGGGTGGTCGCGCTCTTGGGACGATGGGAGGCTCCGCGAATGAGCCTGCCGCGACGCCTGCGCTTGGCGGCCGCTGCGCTGCGGGCGGCCGGCCTTCATCGCCTCCCGAAGCCGCCACCCGCCGAGCTGCGCCCGAAAGGTCGCCTTCACACGAAGCGCCGCGATGCGGCGGCGGTGCGCCACCACTACGACGTCTCGAACGAGTTCTTCGCCTTGTTCCTCGACGACACCATGACCTACAGCTGCGCGCTGTGGGAGGAGGGCACGGAGGCGCTCGAGGACGCACAGCGCGCCAAGCTCGAGCTGATCTGCCGCAAGCTGGAGCTGGAGCCGGGAATGCGGATGCTCGACATCGGCTGTGGCTGGGGAAGCCTCGCGATCCACGCTGCCCGAGAGCACGGCGCCTCGGTCTGGGGCATCACGCTTTCGGAGCATCAGGCCGAGCTGGCGCGGGAGCGGGCACGGGACGCGGACGTGGCCGACCTGGTTGAGATCCGGGTCATGGACTACCGGGACCTGCGCGAGGAGCGCTTCGACGCGGTCGCCAGCATCGGCATGGTCGAGCACGTCGGCGAGGCGCGGATCGACGAGTACGCCGCGCAGATCGCCCGCGTGCTGGAGCCGGGCGGGCGGGTCCTCAACCACGGGATCACAGCGATACCTCCCCAGAAGGGCGGCGCCCACATCGGCGGGGACTTCTCGAACCGCTACGTGTTTCCGGACGGCGAGCTCCTGAACCTCTCGCGGATGGTGCTCGCCTTCGAGCGCGCGGGATTCGAGGCTTTGGGTGTCGAGAACCTCCACACCGACTACGCGGAGACCCTGCGCCACTGGACGAGTCGGCTCGAGGACAACCTCGACGAGGCCGAGCGCCTCGCGGGCACCGAGCGGCTGCGCGTCTGGCGCCTCTACCTGCGGGCGGCGCGGAACTCCTTCGAGACCGCCCGCAACGCCGTCTACCAGCTCCTGTGCAGCCGGCCGCTCACCGAGGGCGCGAGCGCCGTGCCCACGGCGCGGCGCCACGAGCCCGCCCGCCGGCGCGTGCCGCCGGAGCGCGTTCCGGCGTAAGCGCGCTTGGCGAAGCCGGTCCACATCGGCTGCTCAGGCTGGAACTACAAGGATTGGCGCGGGGTGATCTATCCGGAGGGTCTGCCGGCGCGCCGCTGGCTCGAGCATTACGCGGAGCTCTTCGGCACGGTCGAGGTCAACAACACCTTCTACCGGCTGCCCTCACCCCAGGCGGTTGCCAAGTGGGTCGAGCAAACGCCACGGGGGTTCGTCTTCGCGGTGAAGGCCAGCCGTTACCTGACGCACGTGAAGCGCCTCCGGGACCTACGCCAGGGGGTGCGCCGCTACTTCGCCGCGATCAAGCCGCTCGCCGACTCGCCGAAGCTCGGGCCGGTGCTGTGGCAGCTACCTGCGAACTTCCGCCGCGACGACGACCGGCTGGGCGACGCCCTCGCGCAACTCCCAAAGGGCCGCCATTGCTTCGAATTTCGCCACGAGAGCTGGTTCGCGCCGGAGGTCTATGACCTCTTGCGTCGCTACCGCGCCGCCCTCGTGATCGGGGACGACCCCGAGCGCCCATTCCAGACGCACGAGATCACCGCCGGCTGGACCTACATCCGCTTTCACCGCGGCAACCGCGGGCGGCGAGGTAAGTACTCGGAGCGCGAGCTGGAGGAGTGGAAGCGCCGGATCGCGGCCTGGCGCTCACAGGTTGAGGTGTTCGCCTACTTCAACAACGACTGGGAGGGATTCGCGCCGCGCAACGCGCGCTGGCTGGCCGATCGGCTTACATAACGGCATGGGCCGCCCCCGCCTGTTGCTGATTCCCGAGTTCACCGAAGTCACGTGGACGATCAAGCCACGCCTGGAGGAGTGGGCGGAGGTGGCCTCCTACGATCCGCCCGGCGTCGGCGCAGAACCCCTGCCGCACGGCGACCCGCGCTCATTGACTCGCCAGATCGTTGCGGACCGCGGCTTGCAGGAGATCGACGAGCGCGGCTGGGAGCGTTTCTTCATCCTCAGCGACGGGTGGGCTATTCCGGTGGCCGTTCGAATCGCCCAGGCCCGCCACGGTTCGATTCTCGGGATGGCGCTGGGCCACGCATCGCTCTCGTTTCGCAGGGATGGAGAGCGGCCGGCCACGAGCCCGGCGGTTTACGACGCGATGACCCAGTTAGTGCATCAAGACCACGAGGCTTTCATCCGCTACGGCATTGCCCAATCGACCGGCGGGTCGGTTGGCGAGGAGCTCGCGCAGCGCATGCTCGATCGATTCCCAAAGGAGCTCATGTTGATCGGCTGGGAGCGGGTTACCGCCGATGACGAGCCTTTCGGGGACGCGCTGCGTGAGCTCGACCTGCCCATGCTGCTCGCCAAACACGACGGCTGCCTGATGAGCACGCCCGAAGGCTTCGAGGACGCCGTCAAGGCGTTGCCGAGCGCCCGCTCCATCTCCGTGCCGAAGGCCCCCTCGCAGAGCGAGGACTTTGCCGCCGCAGTGCGCGAGTTCTGCGAAGAGGTCAGCCGGAAACAGGAGCAGGCGCCCGCAGGGCACTGACCGCAGCGGGACGCTGACCGCAGCGGGACGCTGACCGCAGCGGGACGCTGACCGCGGCGCGACGCGCCAGGGGGCGAGATCGTGTCCCGTGAACCCTTTGGTCCCCTATGGGGGACCGACAGCGCCATGCCTCGACCCGAAGCGTCTTCGAGCTCGCCGCGAGACAGCACGGGCTCGTAACGCGAACGCAACTCCTTTCGCTAGATCTGAGCAAGAAGGCAATCGCGCACAGGATTGCGAAGGGTCGGCTGCATCCAGTGTTCCGGGATGTGTATGCGGTCGGAAGGCCGGGCCTGACCCGATACGGGCGGTGGATGGCTGCCGTACTGAGTTGCGGACCCAACGCCACACTCAGCCATGGCGATGCCGCGGCACTGTTGGAGATCGCCGTCCCGCGGAGGGGGGAAATCGAGGTTTCCATACCGGCACGGATCCGTCGCAGGCGCCCCGGAATCGTTGTCCACCGCCGTGCGGCGCTCGATGCCGCTGACATCACAGCCCACCGAGGGATTCCGGTGACGACGCCCATCTGCACTTTGATCGACATCGCTCCGCGACTTTCGCCGACGCGACTCGAGGCCGCAATCAACGAGGCCGACAAACGGGATCTCGTGAACCCTGAGCAGCTCAGATCAGCGCTTGACCGCATGTCCCCGCGGCACGGGATGGCGGCATTGCGAAAGGTGCTCGACTGCCAAACGTTCGTGCTCACGGATTCCGATCTCGAACGCCTCTTCCTGCCGATTGCAAGAAGCGCCGGGCTCCCGTTGCCAAGAACCGGGCGGCGACTAAACGGCTTCAAGGTCGACTTCTACTGGCCGGACCTTGGCCTCGTGGTCGAAACCGATGGCCTGCGCTATCACCGAACGCCGGCGCAGCAAGCGAGAGACCGCGTCCGCGACCAAGCGCACGCCGCCGGTGGCCTGACGTGTCTCCGGTTCACGCATGCCCAGATTCGCTACGGGACAGAGCATGTACGAGCGACGCTGGTATCGGTCGTGCGCCGGCTGGGCATTGACACGTGACGCTTGAACCATTGGGGACCCCATAGGGGTCCGAATGGTTCAAGGGTCGCCCAATAGGGGTCAGCCGGGGAGCGGATCCTTTACCCGCAGCGCTTGGAGCACGCGCTTCGCGACGGCCTCGCCCGTAAGTCCGACCTCCTCGCGCAGGAGCGCCGGCTTGCCGTGGGTGACGTAGCGGTCCGGGAGGCCGATGCGCATCACCCGCGCCCGCGACTGCGGCTCGACGAAGGCGTCCTCGAGGTGCTCGAGGACGGCGGCGCCGAAGCCACCGGGCAGGACGTTCTCCTCCACGGTCACGACGAGCTCGTTCTCCCGGCCCAGTCGCTGGACGAGCTCGGTGTCCAGGGGCTTGGCGAAGCGGCCATCCGCGACCGTCACCTGGAGGCCGTGCTCACCGAGGATCCCGGCGGCGCGCAGGGCAACCTGGACGCCGTAGCCGTAGCCGAGGAGAGCCACCCGCTCACCATCTGTGAGGAGCTCGCCCCTGCCGATCGGGATCTCCTGCGGCCGCTCCGGCAGCGACGCTCCCTCGGCGGCGCCACGCGGATAGCGGAAGGCGATCGGGCCGTCGTCGTAGGTGAGCGCGGTGCGGAGCATGTGTACGAGCATCGCCTCGTCGCGCGGCGCCATCAGGACGACGTTCGGGAGCGGCCGGAAGTAGGAGACGTCGAACGCCCCGTGGTGGGTGGGCCCGTCGTCGCCGACGAGGCCGGCCCGGTCCATGGCAAAGACCACGTTCAGCTTCTGGAGACAGACGTCGTGGACGAGCTGGTCGAAGCCCCGCTGGAGAAAGGTCGAGTAGATCGCGGCCACGGGCTTTGCGCCCTGGAGGGCGAGCCCCGCGGCGAACAGCACCGCGTCCTGCTCGGCGATGCCCACGTCGTAGTACTGCTCCGGCACCTCCTTGCAGAGCTTCGAGAGGCCGGTCCCCCCCGCCATCGCCGCGGTGATCCCGATCACGCGGCGATCGCGCTTCGCCTCGGCGACGAGCGCGTCGCCGAACACCGCTGTGTACTGCGGCGGCGAGGGAGGCGGCGGCTTCTCCAGCTTCTCGATCGCCTCGGGCGAGTCCGTCTCCTTCACGGGAGCCGGCTTCGCGTCCGCCGGGCGGCGGTCGACGATCGATTTCGGCTTCGCCGCGTGCCACTTCTCCATCCCCTCCAGGCCGCCCTCCTCGGCCGGTGAGAACCCCTTGCCCTTGACCGTGTGGATGTGGACGACGACCGGCCGCTCCGCATTCAGGGCGTTGCCGATCGCGTGCCGCAGGGCGCCGACGTCGTGCCCGTCGATGACCCCGACGTAGGCCAGGTCGAGCTCCTCGAACAGGAGCCCGGGCGCCGCATAGGCCTTGATTGCGGACTTGAGCTCCGGCCCGAGCCGCTCGATTCGCCCGCCGAGGCCAAGCGGCAGCCGCGTGAGTCGCTCCTCCACGCCCTCTCGAGCGTGGTAGAGCGCGGGGTTCAGCCGGAAGCGCTGGAAGTAGCGCGCCAGGGCGCCGACGTTCGGGGAGATGGACATGCCGTTGTCGTTCAGCACGATCACGATCGGCGTCTGGAGCCCGCCGGCGTTGTGGAGGGCCTCATAGGCGACGCCGCCCGTCAGCGCGCCGTCGCCGATCACGGCGACCACGTTGCCGTCCCTGCCGATCCCCTTGCGCATCGCCTCCTTCAGCCCCACCGCGTAGCCGATCGAGGTGGAAGCGTGGCCGGCGCCCATGATGTCGTGCTCGGACTCGAAGACGGAGCAGAAGGGCGCCAGGCCGCGGTACTGGCGGATCGTCTCGAGGCGATCCCGGCGGCCGGTGAGCACCTTGTGGGGGTAGGCCTGGTGGCCGACGTCCCAGAGGATCTTGTCGGTGGGCGAATCGAGCAGGCTGTGCAGCGCCACGGCCAGCTCGCAGGTGCCGAGGTTGGCACCGAAGTGGCCGCCGATCTCGCCGATCACGTCGATGATCAGCTCGCGCACCTCCTGGGCGAGCTGCCGGAGCTGGTCGTCCGAAAGGCCCTTCAGGTCTTCGGGGCCGTCGACCTGGTCGAGGAGGCGCTCTTCGCCGCTCGTTCGTTGTTCCTCGGGGCTCATGACTGTCGTGTGTAGATGAAGTCCGTTATCTGTCCAAGGTCGCGGGGGTCGCCGCTCACCGCCGCCAGGGCCTCGTGGGCCTTACCGTGCGACTCGGCGGCGAGCTCGCGCGCTCGCTCGAGGCCGAACAGGCTGACGTAGGTGAGCTTGCCATGTCGCTCGTCGCTGCCATGAGGCTTTCCGAGCTCCTCGTCGCTTCCGGTGACGTCGAGGATGTCGTCGACGATCTGGAAGAGCACGCCCAGCTCATCGGCGAAGCGGCGGTACGGAATTGTCTCAGGTTCATCCAGCCGCCCGAGAACGAGGGCCACGCCCACGCTGGCGGCGATCAGCCGGCCCGTCTTCAGGCCGTGCAGGCGGCGGAGGTCGCGCGCTGCATCGTCCCCGGCCGCCCCGGGCGCGCCAGACGAGGAGGCCGCGGACATCGACGTCGTGACGTCCATGTACTGCCCTCCCACCATGCCGTCCACGCCGATCGCTCCAAGCAGCTCGCCAAGCGCGGCGAGCACCGCGGACGGATCGCCCTGCTGGCGCTCGGCGAACAGCCGGACCGCCTCGGCGAACAGGCCGTCGCCCGCGAGGATCGCCACGTTCTCCCCGTAGACGACGTGCGAAGTGGGCCGCCCCCGGCGAAGCTCGTCGTCGTCCATCGCCGGCAGATCGTCGTGGATCAGGGAGTAGGTGTGGATGAGCTCGATCGCCGCAGCGGCCGGCAGCACCGACTCCGGCTCCAGGTCGAGCGACCGCGCGGTGGCGAGCGCCAGCACCGGCCGGATCCGCTTGCCGCCGGCGAGTAGCGAGTAGCGCATCGCGTCCGCGAGCCCACCGGTGTCCGGAATGCTGGAGAACCGCAACGACTCCAGGTATTCCTCGATGAGCTGGCGGAGGTCCTCCGGATAGGTGCTGGCGGCGGCCTGCTGACCGGCCGCCGCGCCCTCGCTCACGGGCTCTCGGACCTCGTCTCGCGCAGCGCGCTCTCGATCTCGGAGCTTGCCTTGGCTGCGAGATCGGCCGCCTCCCTCGCGAGCCCCTCCGCCTCGTCGTCGCCCAGTTCGGGATCGCTGAGCCGCGCCGCGATCTCGCGCAGTCGCTCGGCGAGCTGGTCGGTCGAGGTCATCGGTGCAAAACGGTACAGGCCTGCCGCGCGGGTTTCCCCGGCGCCCTACCGAACCCGCTAGGCACGCTCGGCGCGCGCGGCCGCGCCGAGGATCCCGTTCACGAAGCCGGGTGCCTCCGCGCCGCAGTAGCGCTTCGCGAGCGACACCGCCTCGTCGATCGCCACCTCCGCCGGAATGTCGTCGCGGTGGCGGAGCTCATAGAGGGCCACGCGCAGGATGCTCTTCTCGAGCGCGGCGATCCGATCGAGGTCCCAGCCGCGGGCCAGGCGCGCGATCTCCTCGTCGAGCTCGGTGCGGTGCTTCTCCACCCCGGCCACCAGATCCTGCGTGAAGGGCTTCGCGTCGGCGACCTCCTCGGCGGGCTGGTGACCCGTGACCTCCCCCTGGTAGAGGGCGAAGACCGCGGCGCGGCGTTGATCGGAGCGGCGCATCGGTCCCGGCCGGACCCGTTAGGCGCGGGAGACGTACTCGCCAGTGCGGGTGTCCACCCGCACGCGGTCGCCCTCGTTGACGAACAGCGGCACCTCCACGCGCACCCCGGATTCGAGCGTGGCGGGCTTCGTCCCGCCCCCGGACGCCGTGTCCCCCTTGACGCCGGGCGCCGTTTCCGTCACCGCCATGTCGACGGCGCTCGGCACCTGGACGCCCGCCGGGCGCTCGTCGACGAACAGCACCTCGACCTCTGAGTTCGGCAGCACCCATCGCATCGCGTCTCCGGCGACGCTCCGAGGAAGCTCGAGCTGCTCGTAGTCGCGGGAGTCCATGAACACCGCGCTCTCGCCCGCCTCGTAGAGGTACTGCATGCGCCGCGACTCGGTGCGCACCGGGCGAAACTTCTCCCCGGCGCGGAAGGTCTTGTCCTGGACCGAGCCGTCGTCCAGCCTGCGGAGCTTCGTGCGCACGAACGCGCCGCCCTTGCCGGGCTTTACGTGCTGGAAGTCGACGATCCGGTAGATCGCCCCGTCCACCTCGATGTGCGACCCGTTCCGGAATTGGTTGGTGCTGATCACGGCGTCGGAGGGTAGCGGGGCGACGCAAGCGACCTGCGAGCATTCCCGGCGCCATGGCGACGGACACGCGCGCGCAGGCTTCCCGGCTGAGCGCGGTGCTGCGCGAGGGCGAGCGGGTGATGCCGCTCGAGCTGTTCTTCGACCTCGTCTTCGTCCTGGCGCTCACGCAGTGCACTTCGCTGATGTCCCACGACCCGACCTGGTCGGGGCTGGTGCAGGGCGTGCTGGTGCTCGGGGTGCTGTGGTGGTCGTGGACCGGCTACGCGTGGCTGACGAGCGTCGTCGATCCGGAGGAGGGTGCGGTGCGCATCGCCATGTTCGCGGCGATGGCCGCGTTTCTGATCGTCGCGATCTGCGTGCCGGAGGCATTCGACAGCCTGGCCCTGGAGTTCGCGCTTGCGTACGGCGCGGTGCGGGCCGCCCATATCGCCCTCTTCGTGCTCGCGAGCCGGGAGGACCCGGCGCTTCGCTCCTCGGTGACCGGCCTGGGGATCAGCACCGCGATCGGGGTCGGGCTGCTCGCCGGTGCCTCGGCGCTGGACGGGCTCGCGCAGGGGGCGCTGTGGGGGGCGGCCCTCCTGCTCGACATGGGTGGTCCCTTCTTCTTCGGAGCGGAAGGCTGGAAGCTCGTGCCCGGCCACTTCGCGGAGCGACACGCACTGATCGTGATCATCGCCCTCGGGGAATCGATCGTCGCGATCGGCGCCGGCGCGGCGGCACAGCTGAGCGTGGGGATCGTCGCCGCCGCGGTGCTGGGGATCGCGCTGGCCGCGGCGCTTTGGTGGATCTACTTCGACGTGGTGGCGCTCGTCTCCCGGGGCCGGCTGGTGCGCGCCGAGGAGGGA
>WNGA01001882.1_pt1 | contig 36312 bp, 30 predicted proteins | sample 5400061 | NCBI WGS metagenome assembly WNGA01 (sample SAMN13153366, study PRJNA577476) | soil metagenome | isolation source: 100 cm soil or saprolite under grassland replicate 2 | place: USA:California | collected 2016-06-15
AGCGAGTAGCCGACGAGGTCCGGCTTCTCCAGCCCGAGGTGGTCGATGAGCGCGGCGATGTCGTCGGCCATGAGCCGCACGTCGATCGGCCGGTCGATGTCGGCCGTGCGCCCATGCCCCTGGAGGTCGGGGGCGATCACCAGGTGCTTCTCGGTCAGCGCTGGAATGATCGGGCCGAACATCTCACCCGAGCCGAGCCCGCCGTGAAGCAGAATCAGCGGCCGCCCTTCGCCGTGCGTCTCGTAGTAAAGGTTGAGGCCATTAACCTCGGCGTACGCGCCGGTGCCTTTTGTTTCCGTCGTCCAGGTCGTGCTCACGGTCGTCCTCCTCGTCTCATCGTTCGCGCTGTGGATGTTGATCAGACCGGGCTTGCGCGCGCAACTCATCGGTGAGCGATGACTTCGCGCGGGGGACCGGAAGACTCCGGCGATGACGAATCCTCTCACGACCCGGGCCGAGGGGTCAGCGATCAACTCGCGCGCCGTGCAAGGAATCTCGCCAGGTCAAGCGGCCCGCAGCCGGCTCGCCTGCTGCCTCCTTCTCGGCGAACAGGAAAGCGCCCGTTCGGATCTCGCGGAACGTCTGCGCTGGCAGCGGGTTTGGGTCCACGAGGCGGTGTCGTTGAGTGGCCTCAGGTATTCGCGCGTCGTCTTCTTCCCGGGGCACCAACCACACATGCAACGACATCCGTCGAGGCGGGCCGATCGTATAGTCGGTATGGTTCGAGCGCGCCGTGAGGCCCGAGATCGGCCTGTGCGCTCGAATGTGGAGGACCCATGAACCGAGCATTGCGAGCCGTGCTTCTCGCCATGAGCGTGTCACTGGCCATGGTGGCCACCGTCCAAGCGAAGGCCGGAGGAGTGCCGGCCATCCCGCTCAACTCGGGGCAGGAGACGGGTGAGGTCATCAGCGACGGGAGCGGCAGCTTCAGCTATACGGTCACCGGCGACACGCTGTGCTACGTCCTCGAGGTCCGCAACCTGACCGAAACGCCCGTCGCCGCGCACATCCACATCGGACCACGACAGGTGGCGGGTCCGATCGTGGTCCCGCTCGCCACGCCACCGGGCGCGACGAGCTCCATCTCAGCCTGCATCGTCGCCACAGAGGGTGGTGCCATGACGCCCGCCGAGCTCGCTGCAATCGTGGCCGATCCAGGCGCGTACTACGTGAACGTGCACACGCCGACGTACCCCGGCGGTGAGGTCCGCGGCCAGCTGAAGTAGCGCGGCGCTATCTGGGCCCGAAGCCGGCCGCTTCGGGCCCCTGCCAAGGCGGTCGAGGGAGCGGCCGGTATCCTGTTCCGCGTGTCGAGCCCGCCCGAACAGGTTACAAAGCCCGAGGCCGTCAGGCCGTGGGATCTGGGCTCGCCGCTGACGGAGCGGGTCCTCGATGCCGAGCCACACCTGCTCGCCGACACCCTGGCGGCGCTCGACTGGAAGCCCGACGAATTGGATCCAAGCCTGCCGCCGGCAGTCGTCGATTTCAATCGCCTCCGATCGATCATGCTCGCGGCCGATCTGACGACGGTGCAGCTCATCTAGCGCCAGTCAACCGAGGTGTTCCGGGCGCGAGATCCCTTCCCCGTCGGCAACGTTGTGGAGGACCCGGCGACCGGGGCGGCGGCCGCTGCGACGGGTGCCTATCTCCGCTGGCGTGGCGAGATCGCGCCTCCGGCCTCGTTCGCGATCCACCAGGGTATCGAGATGGGACGTCCGAGCCTCATTGAGGTCGACGTACCGGATGCGACCGGTGGGATCCGGGTCAGCGGGACAGCCATCTCCCTGGACGGGATGAACATCGACTCGCCGACCTGACCGAGCCACGTGATGCAATTCCGACCCGGCGGAGTCTGCGGATGAAGAATCGGCGGCCGGCCGCCTTCGCTCTAACGGCATTTACGGCGAGTTGCGCAGGAGCCCCGCGCGGGCTCATAAGCTGGCGGCGACGACGATGAACCGAACGACGATGCCGCTGGTCACGCCCGCCACGACGAACCCCATGATCGCGATTAGCCCCTCGTTGATCGGCCATGCCTGGATCCGTTGTGCCCTCTCTTCGAGTGCCCGTGCTGCGTCAAGGACGGGGGCTTGGGTGCGCAGGACCGAAAGGCTCGAGTCGATTCGAAGCGGCTCGTATGCGGCGGCGTAGAGCGCTCGCGCCTCGCCGACATATCGCTCCTTGGCCCCGCTCATCTGAAGGTGAAGGCGCCACATCGACAGGAAGAAGATCGGGAGGTTGACACCCAAGATCACGGCGGTGATGAAGAAGGTGGTCGGGTTACGCGTCGTCGCAATCAAGGTCGGTACCGCGGCCGCACCGAGGAGGGCGAATCCGCCGAAAGCGAGCGACCCGACGACACCAAGGCCCAAGCTGCGATCCTGAGGAAAGGGATGGAGCTCGAGGCGGGCACGGCCGAGTTGATCAAGCCCCATCAAGAGTCGGACGTAGGTCCAGACGAAGGTCATCACCGGCAGGACGGCCAGGGCAAGGAACGGCAGCACGACCAGGGTCGGAACAACGCCGTTCAAGCTCCAGGAACTCCAACTCACCACCAGGACCACGACCGCTGAGAGAGCCACCGGACCGGCGACATTCCAACGGTGCGCCGCTTCGCCGGGCTGTGATTCCTCATCCGCCAGCCGCTGAACGTCCGCTCGAATAGCCGTCGCCTGATCGACGAGACGGGCGACACCACAAAGGAGAAGTGCGACGACATAGGAGAGCACCGTTTGCGGTGCCAACTCCCCGAGGATATCGAACTCCGTGCGTGGTCCTGTAACCCATTTCGCTCCGACAATCACGAAGGGCGTCACGAGGACAGCGGCAGCCCACAAGGTGATGAGCACCCATCGTGGTCCCGGAAGGCGGCGCAGGATCCGTTCGGTGATCGGTATGCCAAGCTCGAGAGGCCCGGTGCTCGGGCGGTTGGAAGCGGAATCGACCGCCGGTCCGAGCTCGGATGCCGGCGTCGCCATCAGACCACCGAGAGTTGCGTCCATAGCGCTACAGGCCCGAACCGACCCTGCGGCGTAACGAGCCAGACCAGGGCTCGACACCAGGAGACTGGCGGCGGTCCGTCTGATCCGTCGGCCGAGTTGCGGCGCGAGCAGTTCGGGCCAGGCGTGCCTCGTCGGCTTCCCGGCGAAGCTCGGCTTGGCGGGCGTGGGCCAGCGTCCCGGTCATTGGCAAAGACGGAATCATCGTTCGATCCCTTCAGCTAGGCGATGCAGAGGTATTGATGATGTCCGCCGGCTGGTCCGTGTCCTCGGGATCCTCACTCAGGCTAGAGAGCTCGAAATCGGTGATTGGAGCCGAGGGGATGCGCCAGCCGGGTTCGACGGCGACGACCCGGTCAGCGGTCTGGCCGGAGCGCCGGGCCAAGGTTGCGAAGAACGCCGCGCGGCGATGCGACACGATCCGGGAGTCCTTGCACGTGCAGCCGGCGTTGAGGCAGGCGCCACGGACGCGGTTCTCGGTCGCCTCGACGATTTCGGTGGTCTCGGGAGCCTGCATCGTGGTCCTCCTTTCGTCCGATCGGCTGCCGGAGGTCCCGGTCCGTCGGTGAGGCACACGTTCGGACGTCGAGGCTACGGCGCCATCCGGGGCAGTACGGAGACCACCACGGAAATGTCGGGCTCGACGATCGCCACCACTGGGATCGCTGCCGTCGCCGATACCGGTCCGGCTCGACCGCTCAGGCTTCGGACATCGTCGCAACCCACCGCGCGACCTGGACGCGGGAGTCGACTCCGAGCTTGTTGAAGATGTTTGTCACGTGGCTCTCGACCGTGCGTTCGGAGATGAACAGCTGGGCCGCCGCCTGCGCGTTCGTCGCTCCGTCGGCGACGAGCCGCGCGACCTCCATCTCCCGCGGAGAGAGCATGGCCGACGGCTGCGGAGCCTCCTTGGCCCTGACGCGTCGCTCCGGCACGGGCGCCCCGCCTGCGACCGCGATCACCTCGGAGAGCGTGAGGGCAGACCCAGTGTCGTAAGCCGACTGGTATCGCGCTGCGCCAAGTCGAGCCCTTGTCTCGGCCCTCACGCGATCGTGCTCGTGGAGCATCGATTCGGTATGCACCCACGAAATCGACGCCCAGATCGCGTCTGCGCCGCCGAAGAGCGTCGCTGCCCGTTCGCGCTGGTCGTTGGCGACATCCACATAGGCGAGGACCTCCGCCAGGGACGCGATTCCCGAGACATGGCCGAGATCCCGCCTGATCTCGAGGCCCTCTCGGGCAAGCCGCTGAGCCTCGTCGGGTCGCCCCTCGCGAAGCGTTGACACAGCGAGGAAATGGAGCGCATACGCGCGCAACCAGGTCTCGCCCAGCCTGTCGCTGACCCTGAGCGCCTCGTGCCCGGTTTCGACCGCCGCGGCGGTGTCGCCCTGGAGCCGTTGTCCCAGGGCGAGCACGTTTAATGCCGTCAGCTCCTGCGTACCGAACCCCATCGGTCGAGCCAGGCCCAGGGCCTCGGTGACATCGGCGATCGCCTCGTCCGGGTGGCCTTGGAACCACGACGCCGAGGCCCGGGCGATCAATGCCGAAGCCACAATGTCGGCGGCGCCGATCGATCGGCCGATCGAGAGGGCCTCCTCCGCGAGCCGCCGTCCGCTCTCGTGATCCCCCATCGACGTCGACAGGAAGGCCGACACCCAGAGACCATCAGCCCGTGGACGCTCGGCGGTCGGGACGCGTTCGAGCAGCGCCATCAGGATCCCACGGACCTGAGCGAAGCGACCCTCCGTGAGCCAGTAGGTGTAGAGGTCGCGACAGATCGCAATGCCCCGCTCGACTTCGCCGGCGTCCCCGAGGCAGAAGTCGAGGGCGGTCCAGATGTTGGTCTGTTCGGCCCGAGCCCGGGCGAACAGCTCGACGAGGCGGTCGCGGTGGACGGCCACGTCGGATGCGAAGCGACCAATCCATTCGGCGTGCCGCACGCGGAGCTCGCGTTCGGCCCCGGCGTCGCGGAGCCGTTCTGCCCCGAACTGGCGAAGGATCTCGAGCATGCGGAAACGATCCCGGCTGCCTCCTTGCGCCCGCTTGAGCACAGACTTCTCGACGAGCTCCGCGAGCAGAGCGGGAATCGACTCCGGGTCCAGTGCCGCATCGCCGCAGACCTCTTGGGCGGCGTCGATCTCGAACCCGCCAGCAAAGACGGAGAGCCGCGCCCACAGGAGTCGCTCATCGCGCGCGAGGAGCTGGTAGCTCCAGTCGATCGCCCCCTCCATCGTCCGCTGGCGCGGCAGATCGCTACGGTCGCCCGTCCCCAGGAGCGACATTCGCTCCCGAAGGCCAGCGCTGAGGGCGCCGATGCCGAGCCCGTTGAGACGGACGGCGGCGAGCTCGAGTGCGAGCGGAAGCCCGTCGAGCCCGCGACAGATCTCGAGCACTGCGGGCGCGCTGTTCGCGTCAAGCGTGAAGCCCCCGCCTCGCGCGGCCGCGCGCTCGACGAACAATGTGACTGCATCCGATCGCCAGGCTTCGGTCGATGAGCTGATGTCAGGCTCCGGCATCGACATCGGCGGCACCTGCTCGACGACCTCACCCGCGATTCCGAGGGTCTGGCGGCTCGTCGCCAGGATCGTCACCTCCGGGCAGGCACGCAGCAATGTGCCGGCCAGACCTGCGACCGCCTCGAGCACATGCTCGCAGTTGTCGATGACAAGCAGCATTCGCGTTCCCGCGAGGTGCTCCTCAAGCATCGAGAGCGACCACACCACCGACCGGTCCTGCAGACCGAGCGCCGTGACGACCGCCTGTGTCACCTGCAGGGGGTCCTGTAGCGACGCGAGCGGCACCCACCAGACGCCGTCGGGGTAGTGCGGCACAAGGTCTCGAGCCGTCCGAAGAGCGAGCCGGGTCTTGCCGACGCCACCAGGGCCGGTGAGCGTCAGCAGCCGGGCGGTGCCTAGTCTCCGCTTGATCGTGGCGGACTCGTCCCGCCGCCCGACGAAACTCGTCAGCTCAGTGGGCAAATTGGTCGGGGCAGGAGGCGAATCTGGTAACGGCAAGGCCGGGCGAGCCTACGCCCGCTGCATCTGCGGGGTCAACGCGGAGCCGCCCAGCCCCCTGCCTCCTCACAAGGCGAAATTCCGAACTCCATTCCGTACTGCCCCGGATAGCAAGCGAAGTGGCGGCTACCAACCTTGCCTCGATCGCGTCACCACCGTTTCGAAATTGAGCGGAGTCAGGCGCGAACGATCTGGAAGGAAGTCGCGCCCATGGTTTCCACAGGCACCTTGAATCAGGCAGGACAACCCGAGGTCCTCAACCCTGGCGAGCGCCGCCTCCTCCGGCTGGCGGCCGTACTCGGGGTCGCAGGGCTGGCTCTTCGTTTCCTGGCCACCGCTCGCTACCAGAACCCCGTGAGCTCGAGCGCCGGCGGGATCTTCGGATACCCCGAGTCGGGTGTCGAGCCAGCAGTGGCCGGCGGCCTTGGCGTGCTCTTCGTGACCTTCGCCTTGATCGTCCTGTATCGCTCCATGGGGGAGCGGGAAGTTGTCCGCAACGTCGCCCTCGTGGGGGTCGGAGCGGTGCTCGCCGCGACGCTTTCTGGTATCGGGCTCTCCGTTGACAGCGCGGTGGTCGGCAGCGTTTTCCTCGCGTTCGGGGTTGCCATCGCAGCTGGACGAACCTACCCGACCTGGCTCGGGTGGGTCGGCGTCGCGCCCGGCATCGGCCTGATCGTCGGCGCCCTCGCTTCCGCTCAGATCGACCCCTGGGCACGGGTGTCCGACGGGGAACAGGCCACTGCGGTCGCCTTCTCGGCGGTGTTTGTTCTGGCGATGTCAACGGCCATGTGGCTCCGGTCTCGTGGACCGAGCCCGCTGAAAGGGGCGGAGTAACCATGAAGCTGCTACGCAATCTCGCGCGGCGGAAGCTGCGCACGGCCCTGACCGTCTCGGGGATCACCGTCGGGATCTGGGCCCTCGTTGTGTTCGGTGCGCTCGCGACGAAGATCGATCTCCTCGTGTCCGGCGCGCACGATTACTTCGGCAACAAGGTGATCGTGAGCAGCGCGTCGGGCGGCGGCGGGATGTTCCCGCTATCGAGTTCGCTCGTGGCTGACGCGAATCGGGTCGAGGGCGTGGGTATCGCCTATGGCGAGATCAACACGATGGTCGACCACGACGCCAAGCAAGTCGGCCTGCCCGACGAGATCGTCGGTCTCGACGCCGGGTCCGATCGGGGGCGCGACCAGTTCCCCTACCGGTACGCCGCCGGCCGAGCGCTCACAGTCGACGACGCGAACTTCAAGCACGTCGTCCTCGGCGCCGACCTGGCTCGGAAGAACACCGCCACGATCGGGAGTTCGATCCGGCTGCGCGACGTGGACTTCACCGTCGTCGGGATCCTCGAGGCCACTCTGACCCTGCCCGACAGCCAGGCATTCATGCCGATGGCGGCCGCGCAGGAGTTGTACGTCAAGGACCTTCCGGCCGACATCGCCGAGAACATCGTCGCCTCAGAGACAATCACCCATATCGTCGTCTACCCCACCCCAGGCGCCGATGTCGCGGCTCTCGCAGGCCGGCTCGAAGCGGTGCTGCCGAACGTCACGACGCTGACCGCGACCGAATTCGACGAGACGATCGGATCGACCGCGAACCTGCTCAGCGGAATCATCGTCGGCGTCGGGCTCATCAGCTTGATCGTCGGCGGACTGTCAGTCGTGAACACGATGGCGATGTCCGTGAATGAGCGCACCCGCGAGATCGGGATCAAGCGCGCGATCGGCGGCAGTCGTCGGCGGATCATCACCGAACTCGTCTCTGAGGCCGGCCTGATCGGCTTCCTCGGAGGCGCGACCGGGATCGCCTTGGGCGCCCTCGCCGTCTACCTCGGCAACCAGGCAGGCCGGGACTCCGGAACGGTCCTCTTCAGCCTGACAGCCGTGACGGCCCTTACCTCCCTGATCTTCGCGACCGTCCTCGGGATGGTCGCCGGGATCGTGCCTGCCACTCATGCGGCTCGGCTCGATCCCGTCCAGGCCCTTCGGCACGAATAGGAGCGTTTGACATGGCCCTGCTCGAAGCTCGCAACCTTCGCAAGACCTTCCACCTGGGACGGACAAACAGCGTCCCAGCCCTCCGAGGCGTCGACGTGACGATCGAGGCCGGCGAGATGGTCGCCATCATGGGCCCGTCCGGTTCCGGCAAGAGCACGCTGATGCACATTCTCGGCCTGCTCCAGCAGCCGGACCTCGACGGAGGAGCCACCCCGAGCCTCGTCATTGGCGGTCGAGACATGACCCGACTGTCGGACGGCGCTCGAACCCGGGCACGCGCCGGCGAGCTTGGGTTCGTCTTCCAGTCCTACAACCTCGTCCCGACGCTCACAGCTGTGGAGAACGTCGCGCTGGCGACGGAGTACGCCGGCCGCGGTGGGTCACCTGGTCACGTGGCGGCACTCGAGGCGCTGGACCTTGTCGGCCTGTCCGACCGAGCGCGTCATCGTCCGAGCGAGCTGTCCGGGGGCGAGCAGCAGCGCGTGGCGATTGCGCGAGCGCTGGTCAACCGGCCTCGCCTCGTCCTCGGCGACGAGCCGACCGGGAACCTCGATTCGGCCCGCACCGCAGACGTCCTGGCGCTCCTTCGCCGGTTCAATCGCGAGCGCGGGCAGACGTTCGTCATCGTCACTCACGACCCTGAGGTCGGCGCTGCATCCGATCGGATCATCCGGATGCGCGATGGCCTCGCCCTCGGCGCCGAGCTGACCCGGGCCGCCTGATGTCCTCGCTTCACGACCACTCGGCTTGTCCAACCGGCGCAGCGCCGGAACCCAAGGGTGATCACACGATGAGCGCCACCGACCTGTTTCCTCGTGACATCAGCGGCCTTCTTTCAGCCGCGAGACCGACGCTGCATCGTCTTCGGGATGGTGACCGGCTGGCGCTCGAGATCGCGCCGGTGGTCAAGCGCATCGGCGACTCGGACGTCCGGATGATCGCCTACAACGGGTCGATCCCGGGCCCGACGCTCCACGTCGACCAGGGCTCGGAGATCACGGTCGACGTCATCAACAACGGCGACGTCGAGACGACGGTCCACTGGCACGGGATCCGGCTCGACAACCGCTACGACGAGGTGCCGAACGACACCCAGGCGCCGATCGAGATCGGTGAGACCTTCACCTACCGGGTCCGCTTCCCGGACCCCGGCTTCTACTGGTATCACCCGCACCTCCGCGAGGATTTCGGCCAGGAGATGGGGATATCCGGGACGATCATCGTCGAGCCGGCAGATCCGACCTACTGGCCACCGGTCGACCGCCAACTGGCCATCACTCTCGACGACGTCCTCATCCAGGAAGGTCTGATCGCCCCGTTCAGTCGGTACGGGCCGACCTTCACTGCGATGGGACGCTTTGGGAACGTGTTACTCATCAACGGAGAAGAGCGTCTAACTGCCGAGGTATCGCTCGGCGACATCGTCCGGCTCCACCTCGTGAACACCGCGAACACCCGCATCTTCAATGTCGCGATCCCCGATGCCCGCATGAAGCTGGTGGGCGGTGACAGCGGTCGGTACGAGCGCGAGGCGTTTGTCACAGAGGTCCGCCTGGCGCCATCGGAACGGGCCATCGTGGACGTCCTCTTCGACAAGGCCGGCGACGCGCGGTTCCAGCACAGGACACCCGACCACACGTACGAGCTGGGCCGCTTCTCCGTCGCATCGACGAACTCGGCATATGAGTCCTTCGGGTCGACCAGGACCTTGCGAAGCTGGGCGCGGCCCTCGTGCGCGACCGGGAACGAGCGCCCGACAAGACCCTCGCCTTCCGCTCGACCATGCCGCTCCTGTACGGGACGGATGAGGCAGCCGCTTCCGGGTATAGCTGCCCGATGCACCCGGAGGTCACTTCGGGCGAACCCGGCCGCTGTCCGAAGTGCGGCATGAAGCTGACCCCGCCGGAGGTGAGCACGCCGGAGCCGCCGAAAGAGATGGCGTCGTTCGCGTGCCCGATGCACCCCGAGGTGACAGGGTCCGGGCCGACAGAGTGTCCAAAGTGCGGAATGTGGTTGACGCCCATCGAACCCGCGGCCGCCGTAAGCCAGGGTCACGGGTCCCATCTCGACGGAGATGGCCTCGAGTGGGAGGACCTCATGCCCGCATGACCGCGTGGGTCGCGATCATCGCGACCGGCGTGGTCACGAGCGTGATCGTTCGGCTTCTGCTCACGGCGGCAGGTCTATGAACCGCTCCGGGTGCCTCGGGTATCTGACGATCGAGTAGCTTCGCGACCCCCCGATCGCTATTGACGCGGAACGGCCTGAGGCATATCGTGCTACCCGTGAGTAGCACGATGGGCGAGCCGGACGCGACGGCGCAGGGGCCAGGGTGGGCCGCCAGCCTGGGCTGCATGGCAATCGTCATGGGCGCCGCGGCCGTCTCGAGTGGCTATCTCCTGCTGTGCCTGCTCGTCTATGGATCGCACAGCGACCCGTTCGGCGCGACGACGTGGATGGCGCTCATCGCGATCGGCGCCGGCGTGGTGGCGCTCGTCCCGGTTGGGCTGGTGGGCCTGACCGTCCGTGTGTGGCGCCGCCAGTGGCGCGCCGCGACCGTAACCGCGCTCGCACTGGGCGGGGCGGCCCTGCTCGCCGGCGTTGGGCTCGGCTGGCTTCGGCTCGAGATCCCTCAGAGCGAGTGGCTTCCGCCCGCGCTGACGACGCTCGTCACGCTGGCGGGCGCGGTCGCCGCCGGGCGGGCTATCCAGCCATTCGGGACGGCGGCCCTGCTCGCCGCGACCGTCAGCGGCGGCCTGTTCGGGTGGGGCGTCGCTTCCCGTCTCGACGTCGACGTCGTGCACACGCCGCAATCGATGCGCGCCGCGGAGGCGAAGGCCTTCCTCATGTTCGAGGCGAGCGAGAGCGGCGACTACGTGATCCGCGTCGGCGACGGGGGCTGCCTTCAGGGCCGGCCGATCGCCATCGGAACATATGGTCCGGGCTGGGAGGAGACCGAGGCGCCGCCCGCGATTGCCCGGGTGCCGCTCGGCGACACCGGTCTCGCCGAGGGCGAGAACTCGGTCAGCGTCTGTCTTCGCCACGGGACGGCTACCGGCGAAGACCGCACGCTCGTGGTCGTGGACGACACGGCGCCGTCTGTGGCCACCCTCGACGTCCAGCCAACGACCGGGGCCGGCGGCAACAGGACTGCCGGCACCCGCACCTTGATCTTCTCCGGAACGGCCGATCCGCATGGGCGCGCGAGCCTCGAGGTCAATGGCCTGCCATTGCATCCAGTCCCGGTCGTCGACGGACGATGGTCATTCGAATGGTCCTTCAGCGACATGCTCGACCAGGCGGCCTTCGGGCTCGTTACTCAGGACGGCGCCGGCAACACGAGCCGCTCGGCGATGATCCACGTGCGCTTCGTCGGCATCGACCCGCCGCCGGTGGCGCTGGCGGCGCATCCCGGCCTCTCCGTGGAGTGTCGAGGCGAGCCAGCCTTGGAGGCCGACCGATGCCGCGCGTGGGCCACGGTCACGCTCGAGCGGCACCCCGAGCTCCTGGCGGGCGCGACTCGATTCCTGCTTGCCCTGCCCGATCGATTCGACTCGTGCTCTGCCGAGTCACGCGGCCGGGACGGTTTCACCCTCGTGGGGCTCGTCGTGAGCTGTCCCGAGGCGCACAGTTGACCGGTCGGTTTCCTGTGGCCACGCCGGTGAGCTCTGTCGAGTCTTTGCTCCAAGCGAGGCGAGGCGTATGGTGGCCCGGTCCAGGGATGCCAAGGTAGGAGACGCTAGATGGACGACGAAGGATCGGTTCCGCCAATCGACCCGATCGATCAGTCGATGACGGGCGACGCGGACGGTAGCGGCGTCGACCCGATCGGGATGATCACGGACGTCGTCGGCGAGGTCTTCGACCGGGCCGGCCGAGTCGGCTCCGATTTACAGATGGCAGCGCAGGACCTGGAGATGGCCGCCGACTATCAGAGGCTCAAGGAGGCGTGGGAGCCGAGCTGGTTCGACCGGCTGATCTTCGATGACCCGGATCGGCTGGTCGAGATGAATGCCGAGCTTGAGCGCGCCCATCGCAAAGACGCCGAATATCAGCTGAAGAACGCCGTTCGCGAGGCGATCGGCGAGCCGCAGCTTCCGTACAAGGGGTCTCTGACCCATCCGGACGAGTAGGCTCGGGGCCGATCCTTCACGTCCGCCGGATCACGCGGGGTACCGCAGGCCGGTTGCAGCATCAGGGCCCAGGCGTTCAGGCCGGCACGATGTTGGTCGCATCCGCGGTCTTGACGAGCAGCAGTTGCTGCTGCTTGCCGGTCGTGATGATGATCGCCCGGAAGTCCCCGGATGAAAACGGGCTGCTCACCGTCTGGGCGACGCTCACCTTCACCTTCGGGCTGCCATCGAGCTTGAAGATCTGCTTGCCCTTGGCGAGGTGGAGCTTGACGGGCTTCTTGTCGGTGACGGGGAGCATCTCGACCTCCGAGCTTCGACTGGTGGCAAAGCCGATCTTCCGTTCAGATCCGCCGGCGTCGTAGTAGGCCTGGGCATCGGCCTCCTTGACGATCTCGCCGGCATACGTGCCCTCAGGCGCGAGTGGGTCGTCCCACAGGAATGTGCCATCCGGAAGGCGTGCGATGAACACGCAGTGGAAACCCACGAAGTCGGGTTGGTGGCGCCGCAGCCGGTGGCCCTCCTTGAGACCGGTGAGCTTGCCGATGACGGCCGCCGACAGACCCGGGGTCAGGACACTCTTGAGGCTGGATTTAGAGCTGATCGCATACGAGCGTCCGTAGCGCTTCGCGAATGCCGCTTGATGCCCCACGAGTCCCGTCGCACCCGCGATGGGAAGGTGGGCGGCCGCTCGCAGGGCGTGTGCCTCCACGATCGTGGAAGGCGCCTTCGCGCCTGCAGCCCGGGCCAGCATGACGAGTGAGCACGGAACGCAATCGTCGACGGCAGTCGCGGTCTCGAGCTCGGAACAGTGATCTGTGGCGTCGTGCGTGCCGCCGACGCCGAGGTCGAACCGCAGTTTGGTAGCCATGGCCCCGTCCCCACCCACGCCAGATGCTCGACCCGACGGCACGATGCCCGCCGCAGCGGCACTGGTGGGCCCATCCTGCGAGACGGGCGTCTGGCGAGCGTTCTGACCCGAGCGGGTCCGAGCCTCGGGGACGAGGGCTCAGCCTGCGTTCGGCACGGGCTGGCGCATGCGCCGCCATGCCACGAAGGCAACTCCCAGAATGGCCGCGATCGCGGGAGCCATCCAGTCGCCGAGGGCGACATGGACCACCGTGTCGACCGCCACGGCCGCCCAGAGCACCGCGCCGATGATCAACAAGCTGTTGCGAGACATCGTGTCCACCCATGCTGGCGGGATCTCATCCCTTCGTCCCCGCCTGCGCGGCCATCGGGCCGGCGACGACGAGAGCGAAGTGCCTCCACCGTAGCCGATAGTCCTGCCCTTGTATGCCCCAAAGGTCCCAATGTGGTTCCCTCGGGCACCGGTTAACGAGGGATCCCGGGATTCAATCGCCCAGCAGCGAGACGATGCCCTGGAGCGGGATGGACACCCAGTCGGGGCGGTTGTTGAGCTCGTAGCTGAGCTCGTAGAAGGCCTTCTGGAGGAGGAGCGCGTCGAGGAGGATCGCCCATTCATCGCGATCGGCGGGCAGGAACGGCGCCCCGGCCACGGCCGCCCGGTAGCCGCCCAGGAACGCGGCCGCGACCCACACGTACCAGTGCCGTGCCCAGCCGTCGAGCCGGACCGCGTCGGCCGTGGGGATCGCGCCGGCGTCGGTCATCCGGAGAAGCGCGCCGCTTGCCGCGTAGTGGAACGACCTGATCATGCCGGCCACGTCTGTCAGCGCCGAGCGCTTCAGCCTCCGCTCGCTCAGCGGCCGGCCGGGCTCCCCCTCGAAGTCGATGAAGGCGACGTCACGTCCGGTGTAGAGGATCTGGCCGAGGTGCAGGTCGCCGTGGCAGCGGATACGGGCGCCCCCGATCCGCCGATCGAGCAGGCCGCTCAACCGATCCTCGGCCGTGGCCTCCAGGTTCAGTGCCGCCTGGGCATCCGCGCGGACCGGGTCCGGCAGCGTGTCGAGGCGACGACCCAGGAAGCGGAGGTTCTGCGCGATCGTCGTCCGGACCGATTGGTGGAGCAATCGCTGATAGAGGGCGCTGAACGGCTCCGGCGCGAAGGCCGGATCGTCTTCGTCGGATGCGAGGGCCTGATGGAGCTCGCCGGTCCGGGTGCCGAGCAGGCGGGCAGTTCCCAGGTAGGCGCCGACCGTTTCCTGGACCGCCCTGGGTAGCTCGCCGTCGGCGCGCTCCAGGAGGGCGGCCGCCGAGGCGGCCCCTGCGTCGCTCGCGGACCCGGTGATGATCGCCCGCTCCAGGTAGTCGCCGAGGTCGTCCAGCGTGAGCTCCCAGACGTCGCCCTCGTTCGGCAGGAACGCCTGGGCGATCGCGGCGGCGGCCGGAGCGCCGCTCGCGGTCCGGTATTCGAGCGAGCCGGCAACGGGCGGGACGTGCCCAAAGCCGCGCTCCGTGAGGAAGGCGGAGACCTCGAGATCCGGGTTCAGGCCGGAGTCCAGGCGCCGGTACAGCTTGAGGATGAGGCGGTCGCCGATGATCACCGAGCTGTTGCTCTGCTCGGCGCGAGACGGCGTCACGGCCAGCTGCTCCGCGGCATCGCCGCGGAGCTGACGGAATGCACGCGTGGGCTGGCCGGCGATCTCGCCGCGGCCGCCGCGCAGCCGGCGCCGGCCCGCGATGGCGGCGAGGAGGACCTCCGAGAACGCGGGCAGCCGCATCGCGTCGACGAGGATCCGTGTCCCGGCCCCGTCACCTTCACCTTCGAGCCGGGCGATTCCGGCCCAGGATGTCTCTGCCAGGAGGGTCGCGGCAGCGGCCTCCGGTAGCGCGGCGAGCGGGACGAGGTACTCCTCCGGGTCGCCATCCGTGAACTGGACGCCGAGAACCACGAGCAGGGCGCTCGCCTCGCCGGCCATCATCGGGATCGCGTCGCGGATCTGCGCCGCGGCGATTCGACGGGCCTTGCCGCGGAACCAGCGTCGGTGGCGGCCCCACGACACGAGCAGCTCGGCGAGCCTTCCGGCGCGGGTACCGGTCGTGAGCTCGACCAGGTCCTCGACCGGCGCCAGGCGCGGCAGCTCGGATGGATCGGACGAGAACGGTCGCTGTTCGACGGCCGGCCGCTGGAGCGTGAACCACAGGAACGCGTGTGGACCCAGGCTCAGCAGGTAGGGCGTTCTGGCGATCGTCGGGAAATCGACCTGGCCGAACATCTCCACGGGACGGCTCCCGTCGAACGCCGACAGGTCCAGCTCGGCGTACTGCGCGAAGCGGGAAAGGTTCGCGACGATCAGGAGCGTCTCGTCGGCGTCGCGACGGACGAAGGCCAGGATGTGGCGATTGTCCGGGTGGAGGAACTCGATCGAGCCGCGGCCGAAAGCCCGGTGTCGCTTGCGGAGCGCGATGAGCCGTTTCATCCACCACAGCAGCGAGTGGGGATTGGCCTGCTGGGCTTCGACGTTGATGGCCTCGTAGTGGTACTCGGGATCCACGATCACCGGCAGGTACAGCTGCTGGCGGTTGGCCGAGGAGAACCCCGCGTTGCGGTCGCCGCTCCACTGCATCGGCGTGCGGACGCCGTTGCGGTCACCCAGGAAGACGTTGTCGCCCATGCCGATCTCGTCGCCGTAGTACAGGACCGGCGTTCCCGGTAGCGAGAACAGAAGACCGTTCATGAGCTCGATCCGGCGGCGATTGTTGCCGAGCAGGGGGGCGAGGCGGCGCCGGATGCCGAGGTTGATCCGGGCCTGCGGGTCGCTGGCATAGGCCCGGTACATGTAGTCGCGTTCCTCGTCGGTCACCATCTCGAGAGTCAGCTCGTCGTGATTGCGCAGGAACAGCGCCCACTGGGCCGTCTCGGGAATGGCCGGCGTCTGGCCCAGGATGTCCACGATCGGGTAGCGATCCTCCATCCGGATCGCCATGAACATGCGGGGCATCACGGGGAAGTTGAAGGCCATGTGGCACTCGTCGCCCTGCCCGAAATAGGCGACCGAGTCCTCCGGCCACTGGTTCGCTTCCGCCAGCAGCATCCGATCGCCGAACCGCTGGTCGATGTGACTCCGCAGGTCGCGCAGGAATGCGTGCGTCTCCGGCAGGTTCTCGCAGTTGGTGCCCTCGCGCTCGTAGAGGTACGGGATCGCATCCAGCCGGAGGCCGTCGACGCCCATCTCCAGCCAGTAGTCCATCGTCTTGAAGATCGCCGCTCGAACCCGTGGGTTCTCGAAGTTCAGGTCCGGCTGGTGAGCGTAGAACCGATGCCAGTAGTAGGCGCGGGCCACGGGATCCCACGTCCAGTTTGAGGTCTCGAAGTCCTTGAAGATGATGCGGGCGTCGCCATAGCGATCGGCTGTATCGCTCCAGACGTAGAAGTCGCGCTGGGCGCTGCCGGGCCGGGCTCGGCGCGCGCGCTGGAACCAGGGGTGCTGGTCCGAGGTGTGGTTGCAGACCAGCTCGGTGATGACCCGCAGGTCGCGCCGGTGGGCCTCCCGGATGAGGGTCCGCACGTCCCGCAGCGTCCCATAGTCGGGATTGACGGTCGTGAAGTCGGCGATGTCGTAGCCGTCGTCGCGCAGCGGCGAGGGGTAGAACGGCAGGATCCAGATGGCCGTGACGCCCAGGTCCTGGAGGTAGTCGAGCCTGCTGGTGAGCCCGACGAAGTCCCCCGTGCCGTCGCCGTTGCTGTCGCGGAACGCCCGGACGTGCACCTCGTAGATGACCGCGTCCTTGTACCAGAGGGGATCCGTTGCGGCAGCCGCGGTCGCGCGCCTCGCAGCCGGACGGCGAAGCGCGATGGCAGTCGTCACGGACCGATTCTCACAGGTAATGCTCGAATTCGGCTTCGCTGCGCAGCCGAGGCCGGATGTGGAGGATGGTCGCCGGGCAGACCGCCGGGTCCAGCTCCACCCGGTTGCGCGGTCCCTCCCAGAGATAGGTCGTGCCGTCGATGAGATCGACGGCCTCGTATGCCCCCGCCGGATCGATCCCCAACTCCTCCAGCGGCAGCTCCAGCGTGCCGCTCCGGACCTGGCGGGGATCCAGGTTGACCACCGTCAGCACGACATCCGAGAGGTCCGGTGTTCGCTTCGTGTAGGCGATGAGCCGCTCGTCGCCGATTGGGTGAAACGCCAGGCCGTCGTTGGCCTGGAGCGCGCGATGCTCGTGACGGATCCGATTGACCCGGCCGATGAACGGGGCGAGGCTGTCCGGCCGGTCGATCTCCCAGCGTCGGAGCTCGTACTTCTCTGAGTTCAGGTATTCCTCGCTGCCGGGCTCCCGAGCCTCGTGCTCCATCAGCTCGAAGGCGGGTCCGTAGATGCCATAGCTGGCCGAGAGCGTGGCGGCCAGGACGAGGCGGAACTCGAAGGCCGGCCGGCCGCCGTGCTGGAGCACCTCGTGGAGGATGTCCGGCGTGTTCGGCCAGGCGTTCGGCCGGAAGAACTCCTGCAGGTTGGTCCGGGTCAGCTCGGTGAAGTAGTCGGCCAGCTCCTGCTTGGAGTTGCGCCACGTGAAGTACGTGTACGACTGCGAGAAGCCGATCTTGGCCAGGCGGTACATGACCTTGGGCCGGGTGAACGCCTCGGCCAGGAAGAGCACGTCCGGGTGGTCCGCCTTGATCTGGGCGATCAGCCACTCCCAGAATGCGAACGGCTTCGTGTGCGGATTGTCCACGCGCAGGATCCGGACCCCCTGGCCGATCCAGTATCGGGCGATGTCCGCGAGGGCGGCCCACAGCTCCCGCCAGTCGGCCGATTCGAAGTCGAACGGGTAGATGTCCTCGTACTTCTTGGGCGGGTTCTCGGCGTACTGGACGCTGCCGTCCGGCCGCTGGCGGAACCAGCTCGGGTGCTCACGGACGAAGGGATGGTCCGGCGACGACTGGAAGGCGATGTCCAGGGCGATCGAGATGCCCCGCCGCTCGGCTGCGGTGACGAGCTCGCGGAAGTCGTCGATCGTGCCCAGATCCGGGTTGATGGCGGTGTGGCCGCCCTCCGGCCCGCCGATCGCCCAGGGCACGCCCGGATCGGCGGGCAGGGCCCTGGTCGCATTGTTGGCGCCCTTGCGAAAGGTCCGGCCGATCGGGTGGATCGGGGGCAGGTAGAGGACGTCGAAGCCCATCCCGGCCACGTACGGCAGACGATCGATGACGTCGCGGAACGTGCCGTGTCGGCCGGGCTCGGGTGATGTGGACCGGGGAAAGAGCTCGTACCAGGTGGAGAACCGTGCGCGGACGGGGTCCACCACCACCGCCAGCTCCCGGTCGTAGGTGGTGGCCAGGCGGCGATCGGGGTGGTGGGCCATGAGCGCGGCCAGGTCGTCATCGAACGCGAGGCTGGTCCGGGTCGCCGGGGATCCCTCGCCACGCAGCCCGGTCGCCCAGGTCTCGAGCACCGGCCGGTCGTCCTCGTCTGCCCGTTCGGCCGCGGCCGCAACGAGCTCCGCGCCCACGAGCAGATCGACGCCCACGTCCTGGCCGGCATCGACCCGCTTGGCGAGATCGCGCCGCCACGTCTCGAAATGATCGGCCCAGGCCATGACGGTGTAGAGGTAGCGGCCCAGGTGCTGGACCGTGAACTCGGCTCGCCAGCGATCGTTGCCCAGGGCGAGCATCGGCACCTCGCTCCAGCCGCTGACGCTGGCCCGCCGATGGAGGAGCACCACGGACACGACGTCGTGGCCGTCGACGAATGCGTCGGCCTCCACCACCACCCGGTCGCCGACCGTCCGCTTGATCGGGAATCGACCGTCGTCGACCTGGGGTGAGAGTCCCTCGACAACTGCCCGGCGGCGACCCTCATCGCTCGGGATTCGCTGGTCCATCACGCCCACTTCCCGCTGCTGGGGCCTCTACGGCCTGCTCGTCCGCGCACCCATGTCGAGCCTCGCGGACCGCCGGCTGAGCCGTTTCACAGGCTACCCGATCGGCGCAGCGTGCGTGCCCCGCTCAGCCGCCGTACGCAGCGCCGCGCTCACTGCGCGAAGGCCTCTCGCAGCAGCGCGAAGTGCTCCCGTCGGTCCCCCTGGAAGCCCATGGCCCACAAGCCGGTTCCCAGCAGCCCCGCCTTCTTGACGTACGCCCATTTGCGGGCGGTGCTCGGCACATCGTCGAAGTAGAGCTGCCACCACGTCCCGCCCACCCGCCACACGCTCCACGCGACGCCCTCCACCGGGTCGGTGCGGATGCCGTGCTCCGCGGCGACGCCCACGGCGTCGCGATAGAGGACGTCATAGCCTCCGCCGATCGTCCGTGCATGGAGTCCGCCTGTCGCGGTCGGCCAGGCGTGGCCGTAGAGCGGCACGCCCAGGATGATCCGCGACGCGGGAACGAGCTTCCGGAACGCGCGGACCGTGTCCACGACGTCGTAGCGCGAGCCGCCCATCGGCGCGTTCGAGCCGGCCGTCCGTGACCACGTCCCCCGGTAGTGATAGCCCATGATGTACACCGCGTCGGCCGCGCCTGGCCGGCCCAGCGCCGCCACGTCGTAGCTGGAGTAGTAGCCGGTCGAGTCGTAGGTCACCTGGTAGGCAGGGCGGTCGGGAGCGCGAGCGGCGTCGAGGGCCCGCCGGAGTCCTCGCACGAGCGCTGTGAAGTTGTCGCGCTGGCCCACCGGGATGGGCTCGAAGTCGAGATTCACGCCGTCGATGCCCCGCCTGGCGACTTCGGCGACGAGCTCGCGGATGAGCTGCGACCGGTGCGCGGGACGGTCCAGCAGCGAGCGGGCGGCCTCGATCTGCGAGGGGGACCAGGCGAACCGGGACACGGACAGGACGACGCGGGTCCGCGCGGCGTGCGCGGCGCCGATGAGGTCGGTCATCCGCTGGCCCGTCCAGGCGACCCACTTGGATGCGGGCTTGCCGCCGCTGGTCCGGACGAGGCGGCCCGCGCCGTTCGCCTCGACGCTGAAGAAGGCTACCGTTGAGATCGCCGAGAGATCCAGGCCGCCGGTGTGCCGGAGCTCGCCGGAGGTCACGAACGCCATCACCTCGTGGCTCATGCCCTTGGCTGCAAACCCGAACTTGGCAGTCGTCGACGCGGGCGGTGAGGGGCTCTCGGAGCCGTTCGGGGGCGCCGACGGGGAGCCGGCCGGGACCAACGGGCTGGCGAACCCTGATGCCGCGGTCGATGGGGCGGCGCTGACGGGTGAGCGGAGCCCCGTCGCCGGAGCGGTGGGCGAGACGTCGCCGCAGGCGGCCGCGATGACGGCCAGGACGACGAGCAGGGCGGCAAGGCGAACCCGGGGGAGGGCATGGGCGGTCACGGCCGGGGGAGGGTACCGCGATTGGCCGTCGGCTGTGGCAGAGCCGGCCGTGGCGGATCCGGCCGTGGCGGATCCGGCCGTGCCGCTCGGGCCGGGTATCCTCGCGCCGTGACACGGCCCCACGTTCCCCAGGAGGTCCTGGACCTGGCCCATGCCCGCCGCGACGCGAGGGCGGCGCGCGACTGGCAACGGGCCGACGCGCTGCGCGCGGAGATCGAAGGGGCCGGCTGGACGGTCGTCGACCGGGGCGTGGACTTCGATCTCGCGCCCGCCCATCCACCGGACCTGGAGGCCGGTGGGGTCGTCCGCTACGGATCGAGCGCATCGGTTCCGTCGCGCCTGGATGAACCGGCAACGGCCGGGGCGAGCGTGATCACGATCGCGAGCGACCCGCCAGGGGACGTCTCCAGGGCGGTCCGCGGACTGGCGTCCGGCGACCCCGGCGGGCTACCGGTCGTCGTCGTTGGCGACGATCCATCGTCGGATCAGGACGAGGAGCTGGATGCGCTCGCGGCCGGCGGTGCGGAGATCGTGCGGACGAGTGCTCGCCTCGGTCACGCCGCCGTGCTCAATGCCGGGATCCGGCGGGCGATCGGGGCCGTCGTCATCCTCCTGGACCCCAGCGTCGAACCCACGGGCGACCTTGTCGGCCCGCTCGCCCGAGCCCTGGCCGATCCCAGCGTTGGGGTGGCCGGACCATGGGGCCTGCGATCGGCCGATCTCCGCCATTTCGAGGACGCTCCGGGCCCGGACGCGGACGCGATCGCGGGCTACTGCCTGGCCTTCCGGCGGGCTGACTTCAGCGCCCGCGGGCCGCTCGACGAGAAGTTCCGCTTCTACCGGAATCTCGACATCTGGTGGAGTCTCGTGCTGCGGGACGAGGGCGAGGGCCGGCCGCCCCGGCGGGCCCTTGTCGTGCCAGACGTGCCGGCCGTGCGCCACGAGCACCGCGGCTGGACGAGCGTGGCCCCGGACGAGCGTGACCGCCTGTCGAAGCGGAATTTCTACCGGGTGCTCGACCGGTTCGGCGCTCGACTGGATCTCGCGAGCCCCGAAGCAAAGGCCAGGCGGGGCTGACGACACTCAGCGGGTCTCGACAGACCGCCAGGTGGTCGAGCCGTCGGGCTGGTCGGTGACCTCGATACCCAGGGCGAGGAGCTCCGCGCGCAGCGCGTCCGCGCGCCGGAAGTCGCGCGAGCGCCGGGCGGCCGACCGCTCGGCCAGGAGTGCGGCCTCGACTGCCGAGAGGGCCGGCGGAGGAGACTCCGGAGCAACCTCCCAGACACGATGGAGGTCCAGCCCCAGCACGGCATCCGCATCGAGGAGCAGCCAGCGTCGCTCGTCGTCGGGCAGATCGGCCTTGAGCATCTCCCGGGCCATGGCCAGCGCGGTCGGCAGATCGAGATCGTCATCCAGGGCATCGACGAATCGCCGGTGGAACCGATGGCCCCCTGCGGACAGCGTCTCGGCAGGGTCGTGGGCACGGTCTGTCGCGCGCCAGCCGTCATTCGGCTCGCCGTGCCCGGCCACGCCGTCGGCGACGCCGACCGGCCGGTCGCCGGCAGCGCCCGCCAGCAGTGGCGGTGGCGGCTTCCACGGCCCGTCGGGCGGTGGCGGACCCAGCGCCCGGAGCCGCGCCCGGAGCGACTCGAGAGCGGCCCCGGCGCCGGCCAGCGAAGCGTCCGAGTACTCGAGCTTGTGGCGGTAGCGGGCGGTGAGGCCCAGGTACCGGAACGCGAGCGGATCCAGGGCACCCTCGCCGATCTCGGTGATGCGCTGGAAATTGCCCGCCGACTTGGCCATCTTGCGCCCGCCCATGAGCAGGAACTCGCCGTGGACCCACAGCCGCGCCGGCGGGCGGCCGGTGATCGAGGCCGATTGGGCGATCTCATCCTCGTGATGGGGGAAGACGTTGTCGACGCCGCCCGTATGGATGTCGAACTCCGGGCCCAGGTAGCGCATGGCCATGGCCGAGCACTCCAGGTGCCAGCCCGGAAACCCCTCGCCCCAGCGACGGGCCGGCCACTTGAGGAGCCGGCCCGCCTCGGCCGACTTCCAGAGTGCGAAGTCCGCCGGATCGCGCTTGTCCGGCTCGACCTCTCCGCGATGGCCGGCCCGGAGGTCGTCGAGCGAATTGCCGGACAGGCGGCCGTAGCCGGGAAACGCGGAGACCGCGAAGTAGACGTTGCCGTTCGCCGAGCGATAGGCCTGGCCACCGTCCTCCAGGCGCTCGGCCAGCTCGATCATGTCGGCGACGTGGTCGGTGGCCCGCGGGAACACGTGGGCCGGCAGCAGGTTGATCGCCGCCGCGTCGGCATGGAAGGCCGCCTCGTATGCGGCGGCGATCTCGGCCGGCGTCTTCTCCTCCAGGCCGGCCGCCACGAGCATCCGGTCCTCGCCGCGATCGAACCGCTCGTCGCGCATGTGGCCGACGTCCGTGATGTTCTGGACGTGGAAGACCTGCAGGCCGTGGTACAGGAGGACGCGCCGCACCAGGTCCGCCAGCAGGAACGTCCGAAGATTGCCGACGTGGGCGTACCGATAGACGGTCGGCCCGCAGGTGTACATCCGGATCCGGCCCGGCTCGAGGGGCAAGACGGGCTCCACGGCACGGGTGAGCGTGTTGCGCAGACGGAGCGTCATCGCACGGATAGGGTCCGATTCGGGTGGGGTTCCTGGGGCTTCCTATGGTCCTGGAGGGGGCTGCTCCAGGGCGGCGAGACGAGCCATGCTAGCGGTTCGAGCTGCGTCCACAGATCGCCGTGAAATTCCCCGGACTCGGCCATAACGTTCCGGCCGGCGGCTCGTTCCTTCCGGGCAGAGGCCTCGCAGCAAGACATCGTTCCCCCGGCGGTGTGGTTTCGGCGAGGCCTCATCTCCTGCCCGCCGATCGCCGGCCCGACCGAACCCGCGGGCCTGTCGCGGCAGCCGCCTATACTCCGGTCCCATGTCCGGTCCAACGTCCGATCGCGTGGCGGCCCCCTTCATTCAGACCTCGCCTTCGCGCCCGCACGCCCGGTTCGCCGGAGGCCGCGCCGGCACGGTGCTCCTGGCAATGGCCGTCATGGTCGCGCTGGCGGCGCTTGCGATCTGGCCCGTACCGGCGGGGGTCCTGGCAGCGGCCAGGGACGAAGTGGCGATCCTGTCCAGTGAGCCCAGCTCCTACGACCCTGCGGTCCAGGGCGACATCGGCTCGGCCGCGGTCACCGCCCAGATCTTCGAGGGACTGACCGCCATCGATCCAGGCCTGTCGGTCCGGCCGGCTCTGGCGGCGTCGTGGGACGTCAGCGACAGCGGCCGCCGGATCGTCTTCCATCTTCGGCCCGGCCTCACGTTCTCAGACGGCTCGCCGCTGACGGCCGCCGACGTCGTCCGGAGCTGGCTCCGGCTGATCGATCCGGGCAGTCCCTCGCCGCTCGCTTCGCTGGTCACGGACGTGGAGGGCGCCGAGGACTACCTCCGCGGCCGATCGCGCGATCCGGCCTCGGTTGGCTTGCGGGCGGCCGGCAACGACGTGGAAGTGCGGCTCAGCCATCCCGAGGCTGAGTTCACCTCGGTCGTCGCCGGACCCTCCTTCGGCATCGTGCCGGCCGGTGCCGCGCCGGATGGACGTGTCGGAAGCGGCGGCTATGTGCTCGCCGGCACCGCGAAATCGGAGATCACCCTCCGGGCCAACGATCGCTACTGGGCCGGGCGGCCGGCGATCGCTACGGTCCGCCTGATCACCTCGCTCGGCGGCCGCAGCCCGGTCGACGCGTTCGACAAGGGCGACCTCGACTACACGGGCATCGGTGCCTTCGACGCCTCCTGGATCGCCTACGACCCGGACATGGGACCGCATCTCCGGGCGGTGCCCTCGCTGTCCGTCCAGTACCTCGGCTTCGACGTCCGCCAGCGGCCCTTCGACGACGTCCGGGTCCGCCGGGCCTTCGCGCTCGCCGTGGACTGGCCACGGCTCGTCCGTCTCGCCTCCACAGGCGACGACCTGCCGGCGACGAGCATGGTCCCGCCGGGTGTGCCCGGCCGCTCGGAGCGCGACTTCGGCCAGCACGCAGATCTGGAACAGGCTCGTCAGCTGCTCGCCGACGCCGGCTACCCGCAGGGACGAGGCTTCCCCGGCGTCACCTACCTGTCGGGCGGAACCGGGATCGACGAGGGGATCATCCGCCAGCTGCACGACAACCTGGGGATCGCCGTCCGCTACGAGACCATGGATTTCGGGCCCTATTTCACCCGTCTCGCCCAGGACCCACCCGCGATCTGGTCGCTCGGCTGGACGGCGGACTACCTGGGTCCCAACGATTTCCTGGGGGTCCTGCTGGGCAGCCGTGCCTCCAACAACTATGGCCACTGGAACTCGGCCGCCTTCGATGAGGCGATCACCGACGCGGGTGCCGCCACGGATCCGGCAGTTGCCCGGGCGGCCTATGACCGGGCCGAGGAGATCGTGCACGCGGAGGTTCCCGTCGTCCCGATCTCGTACGGGTCTGGCTGGGCACTCTCGCGGGACGGCCTCAATGGGGCGACCCAGAACGGCCTGGGCTACCTGCGCATGGCCGGCCTGACGTGGTCGCCATGAGCGGCTACATGGTCGCCATGAGCCGCCGCCGCGGAGCCGGCGGATGGCAGGCCCGTCTCGTGGGCAGCATTGCCGTCGCCCTCGTCGTCCTGTCGGTCCTGGCGCCGGCGCCGGTGAGGGCCGCGGTGGCGACCTTCGGCCAACCGTCGGCCAGGGCGACCTTTGGAACCGAGATCGTGTTCGAGCAGCCGGTCGAGCTGCAGGCGCCGCCCAGCCGGGTCGAGGTCCTCATCTCCTTCCCCGGCGCGGCCGGCCCGCTCGTCACGGAGGTCCGGTCGCCCAGCGGCGCGGGCCGCCAGACCCTTCGTTATCGGCTCCTGATCGCGGACGGCCACGTCTCGCCGAATACCCGGATGACCGCCCGCTGGCGCCTCACCGCCGGCTCGACCTTCGAGACAGGGCCGCCGGCGTCCGTCCTGTACGCCGATACCCGGTTCGACTGGAAGACGCGGAAGGGCGACATCGTCCGGATCCACTGGTACCAGGGCGACGATGCCTTCGGGCGCAGGGCGCTGGCCATCGCCGAGCAGGGCGTCGCCAAGGCGGAGGAGCTGTTCGGAGTGTCCGAGAAGGAGCCGATCGACTTCTTCGTCTACGCGTCCCAGGCGCCGTTCTACGACGCCCTTGGTCCCGGTACTCGCGAGAACGTCGGCGGCCAGGCACAGGCGGACATCCGGACCATGTTTGCGCTCATCACGCCGGGCGAGATCGACGACGCCTGGGTGGCGAACGTCCTGCCTCACGAGCTCACCCACCTCGTATTCAACACGGCCGTCAAGAACCCGTATCACTTCCCGCCACGCTGGCTGAACGAGGGCCTGGCCGTCTACCTCGCCCAGGGCTACGGGGCAGACGATCGGGCGCTGGTCCGGGGAGCGGCCCGCGACAGCGCGATCATGCCCCTCGCGTCCCTGACCGGACAGTTTCCGACGACGCGCGACCGGTTCTTCCTGGCCTATTCGGAGAGCGTGTCCGCGATCGACTACCTCATCCGAACCCACGGCCGGCCGGCGCTGGTCAAGCTGGTCCGATCCTACGCCGACGGGGTCACCGACGACGAGGCGTTCAAGGCGGCCCTGGGCATCGACGCGGCCGCCTTCGGCACCGCCTGGCTGAATGACATTGGCGCCGGTGCGCCGAAGAGTTACGGTCCCCAACCGGCGCCCGCCGGGCCCCTGCCGCCAGGCTGGTCGGCGGACGCCTCACCGGCGTTGCCGGATGCGGCGTCATCCCCGGGCGCACCGCCCCGCCCGAGCGCGCCCGCCATCGACGGCGCCGCCGTTGGCACGCCGCTCAATGCCGGAACCGTCGCCATCGGCCTCGCGATCGTCGCCGCCGTCCTGGGGCTCGGTGGGCTCGCGCTCGTCCTCCGTTCGCGGCGCAGCCCGTGAGCGCCCCGCCCGGTGCCACGGCACGCTGGCTGGGCATCGCCAGCTGGCAGGTGACGCTGGGCGTCGCGCTCCTGGTCCTCGGGTTCCTCATCGCGGCACAGCTCCAGTCCGAGACGCCCCGGGCGAGCTACACGAGCCAGGAACGCCAGCCGCTCGTGAGGACGGCCCTCGCCCTTCAGGCGCAGCAGGAAGCGTTGAAGGGTCGGATCCTGGAGCTCAGAGCCCAGATCCAGGCGCTGGAGCAGCGCGGCCAGGGCAACCAGGTCGTGACCAGCGGGCTCAATGGCCAGCTCCGGACGGCCCGCGTCGCGGGTGGATTCATCGCGCTGCGGGGGACCGGCCTGGTCATCCAGCTGGAGGATTCCACCGACGCTGTCCCGCCGGGCGTCAACGAGACCGACTACCGGGTGAGTGGCCGCGACATCCGGACCGTCGTCCAGGAGCTGTGGCTGGCCGGCGCCGAGGCGATCGCCGTCAACGGCGAACGGGTCACGGTCTCCACCGCGATCATCGACATCGGCGGTTCCGTGCTCGTCAACTCGGCCTACCTGGCGCCGCCGTACCAGGTGAGCGCGATCGGCTCGCCGAACCTGTACGCGGACCTGGCGGCAGCGCCGGCCTTTGCCGCGTTCGTGCGTGCCCGTTCCGAGGCGTTCGGGATCAAGATCGCGTTCGCCCAGCCGGCCGAGGTGACGGTGCCGGCCTTTGCCGGCTCTCTCAATCTCCGCTACGCCAAGCCCGATGCCGCGGGACCGTCGGCGGCACCGTCGGCGGCACCGTGAGCCAGGCCGGCCGATGACCCACTCCCTTCGCCAGCCCGGCAACCAGCTCACCGTCGCGGCCGTTGCCGTCCTGCTGGGAGTGCTCGTCGTCATCCAGATCCGGGCCCAGGGCGGAGGCTCCGGCCTGGAGGCGCTCTCGGCGACGGAGCTGACCGACCTGGTCGCCAACCTCAACACGCGCAACGACCAGATCCGGACGGAGATCGCGTCGACCGAGCAGGAGCTCGCCCAGCTGACAGGCTCCCAGTCCCGGGGAGAGACGTCTCTGGGCCAGCTCCAGTCCGACCTGGCCCGTGTCCAGGCCTGGGCTGGAATGCGCGCCGTCTCCGGCCCGGGCGTGGAGATCATCCTCAGCGGGCCGATCCCGGGCACGGCCGTCGAGGACCTGCTCAACGAGCTGCGCAATGCGGGTGCCGAGGCGATGGCGATCGGGGGCGTTCGTCTCGTGGCGGGCAGCGTGGTGGCGGGCGATCCTGGCGACCTGTCCGTCGAGGACACGCCGCTGGACGATCCGTTCGCGATCGATGCCCTCGGCAACGGGGCCACGCTCACCGGCAGCCTGACCCGCGCCGGAGGCATCATCGCCCAGTTCCGGGCGACGTTTCCCGGGGTGGAGGTGACCGTCACGCCGGTGGATCGGATCTCCCTGCCGGCCACGAGCCGGCCGTTGGTCCCGAGTCATGGCGTCCCGCGGCTCTGATACGCTGACCCGCCGAATGCGCGACAGACCCGTCCTCGAGCTGTTCCTCGGCGACGTCGTCCGGCTTCGGCGCCGTCATCCGTGCGGCGGCGACGAGTGGCTCGTCGACCGGTTGGGCGCCGACATCGGCCTGCGATGTCTGGCATGCAGCCGGCACGTGCTGCTGGAACGAGTTGTCCTGGAACGTCGACTGGGGGGGTTCGTCAGCCGCGGGGACCCCGAGCTCGGCCGGGCGCTGCGGCCGGACGCGTGACCGGACATCCGCCGCCCGAGCTGACCGCACTCGCCAGCGGCGATCGGCCGCCCGAGGCAAACGGCGACGCCGAGGACGCGGAGTCCGGCGCACTCGCTGTCCTGCGCAATCGACCCTTCCTGCTCCTGTGGCTGGCCCAGGCGGCCACCCAGGTCGGCGGCAACGTCGTGCTGTTCGGACTCACGGTCATCGTCGTGGAGACGACCGGTTCGCCAGCCGCCGTCAGCGCGCTCATCCTGACGTTCCTCGTCCCGGCCGTGCTCCTGTCGGCGCTGGCTGGGGTCTTCGTGGACCGGCTCGATCCGCGGCTCGTCCTGGTCGTGACGAACGTGCTCCGGGCCGTGGCGATCGCGGCGATGGTGTTCAGCCGGGACAATCTCGCCGGGATCTACCTGCTGAACATCTTCGTGTCGACCGTGACCACGTTCTTCTCGCCGGCCGAGGCGGCGATGATTCCCAAGCTCGTCCCGCGCGGCCAGCTCGTCGCGGCGAATGGCATCTTCACGATCACCCTCAACGCAGCCTTCGCATTGGGATTTGCCCTGCTGGGGCCGCTCTTCACCAAGGTCGCCGGGACGACGGCGCTGCTGCTCGTGGTCGCGGCCCTGTACTTCGTGGCGGCCATCTTCTGCGTGACCCTGCCCGGATCCAATGGCAAGGCCGTCCGTCAGGGGATTGCCACGAAGCAGGCCGTGGTGGAGGCCGAGCGGGCGGTCTCCTCCACGTTCAGGCAACTGTGGGAAGGGCTGGAGTACATCCGGCTCAATCCGACGATCGCATGGAGCATCGTCTACCTTGGCGCGACGGCTTCGCTCATCGGCGTCCTGGGCGTCCTTGGCCCCAGCTTCGCGCAGCTGACCCTGGGCCTCGCACCGAGCGACTTCGTCGTCGTGGTCCTGCCGCTGGGCTTCGGCGTGGTCATGGGCATCCTCGCCCTCAACAACTTCGGTCACCTGGTCGAGCGTCAACGGCTGATCGAGACCGGGCTGGTGGCGCTCGGGGTGCTCATCGCCCTGCTGTCCGCGGTCGGGTCGATCCCGAGACTCGTGGCCGGCCTGGACGCGCAGACGTCGCTGTCGCTCTCCACGGTCGTGTCGGTGCTGTCGGTCGTCATCCCGATCGCCTTCCTGGCCGGGATCGCCTATGCCCTGGTTGCCATCTCGGCACAGACGCAGCTCCAGGAAGAGCTGCCGGAGGACGTTCGCGGGCGCGTGTATGGCGTGCTGTTCACGCTGGTATCCGTGGCCAGCTTCGTTCCGGTGATCGCCGTCGGGGGAATCGCGACCCTGGTCGGCACGACGCCGGTCATGCTGGGAGTTGCGGCGCTCATCGTCGCCACGGGCGCCGCATCGATCGTCACCCGGCAACGGCCGCAAGCCCGGCCCGCTGACAAGCCGCCCCGGGCTCGTGGTCGCCGGCGCGGCGACGGTAGAGGTGCTCGCCGCCCAGCCCCGGCCGAGTCCCCCATCCTCACCCCGGATTCGGCCGCCGCCGGCACACGATCCACCGAACCTCGCAAGCGGACGCGGCGGTGAGCCGGTCGGAGGCACCCCTGGTCGCCGTGGGACCGGGCACGCGGCAGCCGTCGAGCCAGCCCGACCCGACGACGGCCGGCTCGATGCCCGATTCGGCGCCCGATTCGGGGCCCGCTTCGACGCCCCTGGCCTGGCGCGCCACGGCCCTGGCGACCCTCTTCGGCGGTCTCGTCGTCGGGGACCGAGCGTCGAGCGGGGGAGTGGCCCGCCTTGCCGCGCACCTCGGCAGCTGGGCCGCGGCCGTCGGGGCCCTGCGGATCGCCCGGGCGAGTCGACGTCCGCCGGTCGCACCGCAGACGCGGCAACTGGACGGCCTGCTCCCGCCGCCCACCTTCAGCGTGGTCGTCGCGGCGCGTAACGAGGTCCGCGTCCTGCCCGCGCTGGTGGCCGACCTCGCGGCGCAGGACCACCGCGCGCCGGGCGGCCAGCCGATGTTCGAGCTGATCCTGATCGACGATCGTTCGACCGACGGCACGGCCCAGGCCGCCCTGCGGGCGGCCGCGGCGACTGGCATCGGGGAGGTGACCCACCTCGTGCGACGGGGCGGCGGCGACGGCGCGACCACTGCCCTCGAAGGCAAGGGCGCGGCCCTGACTGCGGCCCAGCCGTCGACCTACCGAGGCGACGTCGTCGTCGTCCTCGACGCCGACGCGCGGGTGGGTCCGTCCTTCTTGAGCAGCCTGGCCGGCTACGTGGCTGCCGGCGAGCGGGCGATCACGGCCCGCCGGCGCATCCTCCACGCGAGCTCGAGCGCCCTGGCCGGCGTCCAGGCCGACGAGCAGACGGTCGACGGCGAGCTGCAACGCGGTCGTTGGGCTCTGGGCGGGTGCTCGGAGTTCCGCGGCAACGGGATCGTCATCCGGCGTGACCTCCTCGAACGCGTCGGCGGCTGGCGCGCCCAGGCCCTCACGGAGGACCTGGATCTGTCGAGCCGCATCGCCGCGGCGGAGGGCGTCCGGGTCGCCTGGGCGATCGACGCGGAGGTCTGGGAGGAGCCGGTCCTGAGCTGGGCGGCGCTGTGGCGCCAGCGGCTGCGCTGGGCCGAGGGGGCGGTCCGTCGGATCCTGGAGCACGGGCCGGCCATGCTCGCGAGCCGCCGCCTGCCCTCCGCGGCTCGGGCTGACTTCGCCCTGTACGCGGCCCAGCTGGCCGCCCCGCCGGTCCTCATCGGGGCCCTGGCGGGCGGGCTTCGGCGCCGCCGCCCCGGCATGGCGCTGGCCCTCCTCGGCATGTACACGGCCACCGGCGTCGCGCTTGCCTGGGATGCGCTCCGCTGGGAGACGGACGAGACCGGGGCAACCCTGGAGCCTGCCGAGCGCGGCTGGCGGGCGGTGCGGGCCGCGGCATTCGGCGGCATCTGGCTGGCGGCCGTGCCGGCGGCGCTGTGGCGGGTGGGGACGCGGCGCGGGCGGCTGCAATACGACAAGATGTCGCACGGGATGGAGCAAGGGACGACGGGTACCGTCCGGCGGGCAGAGTCCACCCCGTTGCGGGAGGCCGTCGTTGCCCGACCCGAATGAGCGGACCGGTGAATCGCCGGTGCGTCGCCGATGAAGCGCCGGTGAGCCGAGTCGCCGTCGTCTTCACGGGCGGCACGATCTCGATGGCGTACGATCGTGTGGCCGGCGGCAACGTGCCGACGCTCGACGGCGCGGCGATCCTGGCACGCACGCCTGGCCTCGCCGACAACGCCGACGTCGTCGCGATCGACTGGGGACGGCTGCCGGGCAGCCACTTCACGATCGCGACCCTCGTCGAGCTATGGGCCACGATTCGAGAGGCCGCGTCCGATCCGAACGTGGACGGCGTGGTGGTGGTCCAGGGCACGGACACGATCGAGGAGTCGGCCTTCTGCTGGGACCTCCTGCACGAGGGCGAGACACCGATCGTCGTCACCGGCGCGATGCGCTCCTCGACCGAGGCGGGCTACGACGGGCCGGCGAACCTGAGCGACGCGGTACGGGCCGCGGCGTCCCCGAGCCTGCGCGGCGAGGGGGTGACGGTGGTGATGGCGGGGACCGTCCACGCTGCGGACGACGTCGCAAAGCGGCACGCGACCGCGCCGTCGGCGTTTCAGAGCCCGAACCTGGGACCGCTCGCCGTCGTCGGCCGCGACCGCGTGGTCCTCGGGCGCCGGCGCGCCGGCCGTCGTCACGTCGCGCAGGCGAGCGCCGCCGAACCCGTGCACCTGATCACGTCGGCGGCGGGCACGGACGGATCCCTGCTCGACGCCACGGTGCGCCTGGGCACGCGCGGCATCGTGGTGGCAGCTGCCGGCAGCGGCAATACCTCGGCCGAGCTGCTGGTGGCCGGCGAACGGGCCATCGCCCACGGCATCCCGGTCGTGCTCGTCTCGCGGACCGGGGCAGGCTGGGCCGGGACCGGCTACGCCTTTCCCGGCGGCGGCGGGACCTGGGTCCGGGCCGGCGCGATGCTGGCCGGCTCGCTCAACGGCCCCAAGGCGAGGATCGCGCTCGCGTTCGGGATCGGCAACGGCCTCGACCAGGCAGGTCTGGCCGGCTTGCTCGCGGATCCCGTCGAGGCGTGATGCCCGCCGACCTCGTCGTCCGAGGACGGATCGTCACGATCCGTGGCGCCCGGATCGTCGCCGTCGGGCGGGCAGAGGACGTGGAACCGGTGATCGGACCGGGAACCGCGCGCCTGGACCTGGCGCCCGACGAGATCGCCCTGCCGGGCCTGACCGACGCACATCTCCATCTCGCCGACGCGGCCGTGGCGTCCGGCCAGGTGGACCTGGAGACGGCACCCTCGCTGGCAGCCGGGTTGGCGCTGGTCCGCTCGGCGCACGAGGACCTCGGCGAGAACGACGGCTGGCTGCGCGGCGGTGGTTGGGACGCCGGCCGCTGGGGGGGCTGGCCAACGGCCGCGGATCTGGACGGCGTTGCGCCCGGCCGGCCGGTCCTCCTGTGGGCCCACGACCTCCACAGCGTCTGGGTGAGCGCGCGGGCCCTCTCGCTGGCCGGCATGTCGCGCGACACGCCCGATCCGCCTGGCGGCGTCATCCGCCGGCTGGCCGACGGCGCCCCCGCGGGAGTTCTCCACGAGGACGCCACGCTGCTCGTCACCCGGTTCGCGCCGAGCCCCGCCGGGGAGGAGCTGGCCGACCGCATCGAGGCCTACGCCCGTCGGCTGCTGGCCCTCGGCGTGGTTGCCGTCCACGACCCGGGCGAGCTGGAGATGGACAGCACGCTCGAGCGTGGCTTTGCCGCCATCGGGCGCCTGGCCCAGGCTGGCCGGCTGCCGATCCGGGTCCACGCCGGGCTGCGGCGTGGGGCGCTGGACGTCGCAATCGCCCGGGGGTTGCGCAGTGGCGATCCCCTGGCCGATCGGATCGGCGATCGGATGGGCGATCGCCCTGATCCCGCAGACGGCCGGGCCCGGGTGGGCTGGCTCAAGCTGTTCGGGGACGGGACGCTGGGCTCGCGCACCGCTGCGCTCCTCGCCGCGTACGAGGCCGATCCCGAGCGTGGCGAGCCTCCCGGGGGTCCGCTGGGTCTCCTCGTCACGCCCCCCGACGAGATGGCCGAGCTGGCCGAGCGAGCCGCCACTGCCGGGATCGCGACGCAGATCCACGCGATCGGCGACCGAGCCCTGCGGGCCGCCCTCGACGCGCTGGCGCCGACGGCGGGGCGGACGGCGCTCCGCCCGCGGATCGAGCACGTTCAGCTGGCCGACGCGCTCGACCTGCCCCGGTTCGCGGCGCAGGGGATCGTGGCATCGGTGCAGCCGAACCACGTCGCCGACGACGCGCCCAAGGCGCGCCGGGCCTGGGGCGATCGCGCCGAAGGCAGCTACCCCTGGCGCCGCCTCGTGGAGAGCGGCGCGACCGTGGCGTTCGGGACCGATGCTCCGGCCGATACCGAGGACCCCTGGCCAGGGCTCGCGATGGCCGTCACGCGCCGCGACCCGCACTGGCCGGCCGCCGCTCCGGCGTTTGCCCCGCGGGAGGCCCTGTCGCTTCGCCAGGCGCTCTGGGCGGCCTGCGTCGCGCCGGCTGCGACCGCCGGCGAGCCGGACCGGGGCCGGTTGAGCGTGGGCCAGCGGGCCGATCTCATCGTCGTACCGGGCGCCATCCTCGAGAATGTCGACGCGCTGCGGCAGGCGAGGCCCCGTCTCGTCCTCCTCGACGGCAGGGTCGAGTACGAAGCGTGACGCAGCCCGCCCGGTCCCTCAGCCCTTGCCGGCGACGACCGCGTCCTCGCGGAGCTGACGCGCCGCGTCGGCGAACAGGCCGTTGAAGATCCGCGAGGTCGACGGGAAGGCGTGGATCGTCTCGGCCAGGACCTCCACCGGGATTCGGGCCTTGATGGCCAGCACGCACTCGTGGATCGCCGCCGAGGCGTCCGGGCAGGCCATGGCGGCACCCACCAGCTGGCGAGAGCGGCGATCGACCACGATCGTCACGTGGCCGATGTCCGCCTCCACGGAATAGCCCTTCGACGACTTGGGGAAGTCGGCGACGAGCTCGAAGGCGTCGATGCGGGCGTCCAGCGCCTGGTCCAGGCTCATCCCCACCGATGCGGCCTCCGGCTCTGTGTACGTCGCGCGCGGCAGCGCCCGGTAGTCGGGCGCGATGTCCTCTCCGAGCGCCATGCGGACCGCGAGCTCGCCCTGGTAGTGGGCCTGGTGGGTGTGCAGCTCGGGGCCGGCGGGGTCGCCGACCACGAACAGGCCGTCCGCCACGCGCAGGCGCCCGTCGTGCGGGAACGGTGCGCGTCCGGACGTGTCGAGACCGTAGTGCTCGAGGCCCAGGTCATCGAGCGGAAACGTCCGGCCCACGGCCAGGAGGACCGCGTGGCCCTCGGCCGCGGAGCCGTCGTCGAGGTCGACGACGTGCGCGCCGCCGGTTCCCGCCCCGGCCCGAGCGCGCTGGGCGCGCACGCCCAGGCGAACGGTGACCCCCGACTTGCGGAGCGCGGCCAGGACCGCGGCGGAGTTGCGCGGATGCTCGGTGGGCATGAGGCGCGGGCCGGACTGGACGACCGTCGTGGGAACGCCGAACCGGGCGTAGACCTGGGCCAGCTCGCAGCCGGTGGGCCCGCCGCCGAGCACGAGAAGACTCTCCGGTAGCTCGCGGGCAAGCGTCGCCTCGCGGTTCGTCCAGTAGGGGATCTGCGCGATGCCCTCGATCGGCGGGATCTTCGTGGTGGATCCCACGGCCACGACGATGTGTCGGGCCGCGATCTGGTGCGTGGCGTCGTCGTGCCGAACCTCCAGCTGCCCCCGGCCGGAGATCCGTGCCGTCCCTCGGTAGACGCTCGCGCCGGCCTCCTCCAGCGGCTTGACGTGGCTGGAGTCATCGGGCTCGTCCCCGTCGGGCGGGCGATTGACCATGAAATCGCGTCGCTGCGACGCCCTCGACCAGGAGTAGGCCGCAGGGTTGGCGGCATGGCGCGCGGCGGCGTTGAGCAGGCTCTTCGACGGAATGCAGCCGATGTGTGGGCAGCTGCCGCCGAACCAGAGCCGCCGGACGTGCCTCGATCTCCGCCTATGGTGCCTCTTTGTGCGGCTGTCGTGAGCCGGCGGTGGCGCGGCGGCGCTGGCGCACGGCTTCGTAGAAGAGGACCGCCGCGGTGGCGGAGACGTTGAGGCTGTCCCCGGAGCCACGCATCGGCAGCCGGACTGCCCGGATACCGGCGCCCGGGCCCGACCAGGCCGCGGTCAGCCCTCCGGCCTCGGAGCCAAGCACGATTGCCACGGGCCCCGTCAGGTCCGCATCGCCGTAGTCGGTCGTGGCATCCACCCGCGTCGTCACGATGCGGAGGCCGCGCTCGCGGAGCCAGGCGATCGCGTCTGTCGTCCCTGCCGCCACGACCGGGAGCGCGAAGATCGTCCCCAGACTGGCCCGGATCGCGTTGGGGTTGAAGACATCGGTTCGGGCATCCGCGGCGACCACGGCGTCAAGCCCCGCGCCGTCGGCCGAGCGAACGATCGCCCCCAGGTTGCCGGGCTTCTCCACGCCCTCGACGACCGCCACCAGGGGATCCGGCGGGAGGACGAGGTCGCCCAGGGACAGGCTGCCTGGCCGGACCACGGCGACGATCCCATCGACGCGGTTGCCGAAGGCGAGCTTCTCCAGGACGACCTCGCTCACCTGGGTCCAGCCCGATCCCGCTGCGGCCAGAGCGTCGAGCGTCGCCCGCGCTTCTTCGCCGATTGCCAGGGGCTCGCACACGAACACCTCGACGAGCTGGACGCCGCCGCCGATCGCCCGGGCAAGCTCGCGGGCGCCGTCGACGATCGTCTGGCCGGTTCGCTCGCGCTCGGCCCGATCCCGCAGGCGGACGACCGCCTTGACCCGCGGATTCGACGGGCTCGTCAGGCCTGCAGGGCCTTCGCTCATGCCGTCCAGCGGACCGACCATCCGAGCGGCAACGATTGGCCGGAGATCGAGTCAAGGGCCATCACGGCGAACTCGGTCCGGCCGTCCCGCCGGCTCCCGAGCGCCTCCTCGAGCCAGCTGGCCAGTTGGGCCCCGTCCACGCCGGGCGTGTGTGCCGTCAGGAGCACGAACGATCCCGCCTGGTCCGCCAGGAGCGAGGCACAGCCCGCCAGGAGCCCCGGCAGGTCGCGTTCGAGTCGCCAGTCGTTCCTGGTCGGGCCGTGGCCGTAGCTCGGCGGGTCCAGGACGATGCCGGCGTACCGCCGGCCGCGGCGGGCCTCGCGCCGGACGAATGCCGCCGCATCGTCGGCGATCCAGCGGACGGGCCGATCGCCGAGCCCGTTGA
>WNGA01001811.1_pt1 | contig 36307 bp, 36 predicted proteins | sample 5400061 | NCBI WGS metagenome assembly WNGA01 (sample SAMN13153366, study PRJNA577476) | soil metagenome | isolation source: 100 cm soil or saprolite under grassland replicate 2 | place: USA:California | collected 2016-06-15
CGCCGTCGAACCTAGGGCCGATGTCCTCCAGATCCTCCTTGATGTTGCTGAGCGTGAACGGCACGGCGCAATCCTATGGCGTCATTCCGGAACACTGGCGCAGGCGCCTTCTCCGACCCATCGCTCCGTTGCTAAGAGACGAATGCTTTCCGCACACTGGTGGCTGACCACGTGGCGTGGCCATGTGGCCTTCGTGTCCCCTTGTGGTTCAGGTTCTCGGCGATCTCCTCGAGTGACATCCCTTTCTCAAGCATCCGTCTGATCCTCATACGCCGGCCATAGTCCTCTCGGTTGCAGAGCACGTGCGAGAGCCGGACATTCCAGGAGACAAGATGTCCACCATCAGCCTTGAGCCTGGGGTAGTGGTCCGGCGAGGGTGCCCAATCCGGCAGAGGAGCGGATCTCGGCTCGAAATAGCCCCGCCCCTTGTGTACGCGTGTAGTTGGGTCGTTGCCTCGTTCGGTAACAACGCGTCACTCAAAGCGACGTGACGGGGATCCGGTCCGAGTTCGTTGCGCTTAGAGGCGTGCTTGATGTGGATTCCAAGCAGCAGTAAGGTCAGGGAGGACTGCGGCATGGGAGGGACTGGAATGGGGATTCTTCTGCGGCTTGTTGTCGGCGGGCTCTGCCTCGCCGCGGTTCTGGCTGGGTCCACCTCGTCGCTGGCAGGCGGAGCAAGCGCGACGGGAGCCATTCCCGGTCAGTACATCGTGGTCCTGAAGCCAGGATCCGACAGAGCGGCGATGGTGGCCAATGCCCGCTCGCTCGGCGGCGACGTCTTCCTGCAGTACGGCTACGCCCTCAGCGGCTTCGCCGTGCGGCTGCCGGACGCGGCGCTCCCCGCGCTCGAGCGCAACCCGAGCGTGCTGTTCGTCGCTGCTGACCGAGAGGTCGAAGCAGCGGCCAAGCCAAAGCCCTGCGTCGACCTTACGCAGTGTCAGGTGATCTCCAACGGTGTCTTGCGAATCGACGGCGACCTCAGCAGCACCCCCTCAGGGGACGGGCGAGGCTCCGTGCCGATCAACGTCGCCGTGCTCGACACAGGAATCGAGGCCACGCATCCCGACCTGAGCGTGGTCGGCGGCGTGAACTGTAAAGGGCCCGGGACGAGCTTCACCGACCGCAATGGCCACGGCACGATGGTCGCCGGATTCGTCGGGGCACTCGACAACGATTTCGGCCGCGTCGGCGTCGCTGCCGGCGCGCGCCTGTGGGCAGTGCGCGTCCTCGATGATGGAGGCCACGGGACGACCTCGACCATCATCTGCGGAGTCGACTGGGTTACGTCCACGCGAACCGACGGGGACGCGACGAACGACAGTGCCGTTGCAAACATGAGCCTCGCCGACAACGGGAGCGACGACGGAAATTGCGGCTTGTCGAGAAACGACCCGCTTCATTTGGCGATCTGCAATTCGTCGGCCGTCGGCGTCACGTATGTCGTTGGTGCAGCCAATGATGACAAGGACATTCAGCGGGTCGTTCCGGCGGCCTATGACGAGGTGCTGACTGTAAGCGCGATGGCAGATTACGACGGCCAGCCGGGAGCGCTCGCACCGACCCCGTCTGGGTGCTCCGGGCTTGGGTCTGACGATACCCCGGCCACTTTCAGCAACTTCGCCACGCTTGCTTCAGACCGTGCTCACACATTGTCGGCTCCAGGTGTATGCATCGGCTCGACGTACCTGAACGGTGGCTACGCGATTAGCTCGGGAACCAGCTTCGCCAGTCCGCTCGTCGCGGGCACCGTCGCTCTCTGCATCTCCTCCGGTCCATGCGCAGGACTAACTCCTCCGCAGATCGTCCAGAAGATCGTTGCGGATGCGGCTTCGTACAACACTGCGCGCAAGAACTCCGGCTACGGCTTCCAGGGCGACCCGCTGCGTCCGATCAGCGGCAAGTACTACGGCTACCTGATCCGAGCGGGCCTGTACTAACTTCCCGGCGTCGCCGATGCGCCAACGTTCGCTGTGTATTCGAGCGCGGCGGCAATCGCGTCGTTTTCGTCGAGCAGCGCACCGGCTCGCCACGCGGTGGCAAGGGTCTTCGTATCCAGTTTCGCTTGCAGCTTCGTAACGTTTTGCTCCCAATCGGCGGGATCCCATAAGCGGACTGAGTGTTCTGTCCGCAGTCGCTCAGACGCGCTCAGCAGTGCGGCGGCCTGTTCGAGATCTCCCTGTCCCAGCGCGAGACCGCCGGTTTCCTGAATGCACTCGATCCAAGCCCAGATGTCGCCGATCTCCGCGTAGAGCTCCAAAGCACGGCGAAGCTGTTTCGCCGCCGTCTCTAGCTCGCCCAGGCGCCGAGAGCACTCAGCGACCATGAGGGTTGCGCCGGCGACGTCGCTGAAGTTCTCGTCCGCTTCGAAGGTGTGGATCGTCTGTTCGTAGATCTCGCGGGCTTCGCGAAAGCGGTGCCCGAAGAACGCGATTCCGGCCTTGCTCAAGAGCGCGTCTGCAAGTCCGGAAGCATCGCCGATCTCGTGGCGTAGAGAGAGCTGCTCGTCGGCGAACGCTGAAGCCGTCTCCAAATCGCCTTCTTCCAGCGCAATCCACGCGAGATCGGCGAGCGCGTGTGCCAAAGCAGCGTGGTCTTTGAGCTGCCGCAAGATCGCGGCTTGTTCGGACGTAAGTCGCTTCGCGAGAGCCAGATCGCCTTCGAAGCGAACGAGCTTGCTGATCGCGTTCAGCAGATTCGCGCGCTCGTCTAGCGGCAGCTGCGGTGTCGTCGGGAGTGCCCGACGCGCCCAGGTGGCTCCTTCTCCGACGCGGGCAGCTTGGATCCAATAGAACCTCGTACCCCAGAGCAGGCCGCTGACGACGTCGTGAGCATCCGACTCCAGCGCCCACTGCAGTGCGATGCGAATGTTGTCGAGCTCATCGTCGATTGCACGTACCGATGTCGGCTCGCCGCGCCGGAGCTCCGCCTGCAGCTTTCGCGCGAGGGCCGCGAACCATGCCGCGTGAACGGCGGACCTTGCGGCCTCCTCGCCTAACGCGTGCAAACGCTCAAGCGCGAACTCGCGGATCGTCTCGAGCATCCAATAGCGCTCGTTCGAGAAGCGGACGAGGCTCTTCTCGACGAGCGACTGCAGGGTGTCGACGTCGGCCTCTGCGACTTCTTCTGCTGCTTCGAGCGTGCAACCGCCGGCGAAGACCGAAAGGCGAGCGAAGAGGTGCTGCTCCTCCGATCGGAGCAGGTCGTAGCTCCATTCGATCGTTGCCCTAAGCGTCTGCTGACGGGGATCAGCGTCGCGGCCGCCCTTGAGCAGATCGAGGCGCTGCGAGAGACGCTCCAGGATCTGGGCGGGGGAGAGCGCCTTCGTGCGGGCGGCGGCCAGCTCGACCGCGAGCGGCAGCGCGTCAAGGCGCCGGCAGAGTTCGGCGATCTCCTCGCTCGGCTCGGTCTGCGCGCGTTCGCAGAAGAGCGAGACCGCCTCCCCTTCCGCGAGCGGCGGAACCGGGTACTCGAGCTCACCCTGCACGCGCAGCAGCTCGCGGCTTGTGACGAGGAGGGTCAGGTGGGGACAGCCCTGCAGAAGGCTCGAGAGCTCCGGCGCGGACTCCATGACCTGTTCCAGGTTGTCGAGGAGGAGGAGCATTTCCCTCTCGCCGATGTGCTCGGCGAGGCCGTCCTTCGCCCCGAGCGTCTGGGCGATCGTCTCGGAGACGAGAGCTGGGTCGCGGAGCGCGGCGAGCCCGACCCAGAAGACGCCCGCCTTGTACTCCGGCACAAGGGTCGCCGCCGTCTCGAGTGCGAGCCGCGTCTTTCCCGAGCCGCCGGGACCAGTGAGCGTGAGCAGGCGCGCGCCGGCCTCGATGCCGGCGAGCACCTGTTGGAGCTCACGCTCCCTGCCGACGAAGGAGCTCGCCGCGCGGGGCAGGTTGGTATTCGAGATCGTCTTGAGCGGCGGAAACTGTTCGTCGCCGAGTTGGAAGATGGCGACGGGCTCGGGGATGTCCTTGAGCCGGTGCTCCCCGAGCTCGAGGAGCGAGTAGCGCTCGTCGAGGAGGGTTCGGGTTGCCTGCGAGAGAACGATCTGACCGCCGTGCGCAGACGCAGCCACGCGCGCGGCGAAGTGGACGTCCTCGCTGACGTAGCCCTCCTCGGTCAGGAGTGGTGTTCCCGTGTGCAGTCCGATCCGCAACGTGATCGCTCCCGACGCGAGCTCCTCGGTGATCGCCCGAGCGGCCTCGAGTGCCTCTGGCGCCACGGGGAAGGCGACGAAGAAGGCGTCCCCCTGGGTGTCGACCTCGACACCGCCGCGAGCGGTACAGGCGTCCCGCACGACCCTTCGGTGCGCGTCGAGTGCGTCCGCGTACGCCTCGGCGCCGAGCTCGTGCAAGAGCTTGGTCGAGCCCTCGACGTCCGTGAAGAGGAAGGTGACGGTGCCCGCAGGAAGATCACGCCGCATGTGTCCGTGATCATGCGACGCGTCCGGCGGCGCGTCCAGGTCCGGTAGCGCCGGGACCCACGGATCCAGTGCCGCCCCTCTCGGCCGGCCCGAGAGCGCGTCGGCCAGGTACATGTCCTCCTGCGGCGGCGAACCGGTCCGCGCTGGCGTGACCTCCGGTCGTTTCGTGTAGTCGCACGCCAGCTTCGTGACGGCCGGAATCGGAGCGGGAATCGGCTTGAAATTGAGTCCCGCCGACCCACTTTGGGCGGTTTCGGGTCGCTTCGAGCGAAAGTCTGTGTAGTCGGGCCCGATCTGGCGTCTGAGCCGACAACACACATGCCGATTTGCAGGGATTTTTACGGGGGCGACGGGACTCGAACCCGCGACCTCCGGCGTGACAGGCCGACTCGGGCACCGCGACGGTCAATGGCTGACCACTTCGATTGGCTCCTTTTGCGGGGATTTTTCGGCTCGGTAAGAAACTGCTCCGCATGGTTGAGCCGATCGTCAAATCGGCGTTTGGACCACGAGTGGACCACCAGATGTTGTCTATTCGGACATCTGGTCGCCGGCGCATGGAGCACGCGTATCGTCGTCGCTTCCATTGCGGCCGCCGCGCCTCTTGTCAGGCGATGAGCAGCTCGGGTGCCTGCTCGGTGAGTAGACTGCCCGCTTCCCGGCGCGTCGCTAGTCGACCCGTGAAGGCGCGTCCTCCGAGGCGAGTTCCGGCCCGTTCGCAACTGCAGAGATTCGGTGAATGCTCACGGCATTCAAGCGCCCGAGCCTCAGCCGTACCAAGGTTTCTCATCTGGCTCGACCCGTAGGCCGTCCATCAGCTTGTTGAAACCGCTGAACAGGTCGACGACCGCCATCAACTCGAGCACGGCCTCGTCGCCCAACCCCAACTTCTGCACCGCAGAAGTGTGGACCTGCAGTCAGTAATCGCAGCTGTTTACTGCGGATACGGCGACCGCGATGATCTCCTTCGTCAAGCGGTCGAGATGGCCCGACTCGATCATCACCGCCTTGACCTTGTTCCAGTTCGCCTCGAGGTAAGCCGGGTTTGGAGCCATCACCTTGTAGAGGTTCGGCACGAAGTCAATGCCGAACGTCTCCTTGATCTCCGCGTAGACGTCCTTGACTCTGCCTTTGGCTTCCTCTTCTTCGATCATCTTGATCGTCGTCATTTCGCTCCCTCCTTGCAGCGCGCGGACAGGCCAGTGCAGGTTGGACTTGCTCTCTCGCGATTAGCCCTCACTGGTGTCGAGCAGCGACCGGTCAGGCGATCGCGCACGTTCCGTCCACTAGGCACCACTGAGTCACGGATCATCTCACGATGTCGAGTCGACGGACGACCGCGGGCGGCTGCGGGAGTAGCGACGAAGCCGGAGCGGCCCGGAGGGCGGGCCACTCCTAACCCAGCGCAAGGAGTCGCCTCGTGCGTTACGCGACCGTGATCACCAGGCGTAGCTGGTGGTCGGGGCCGACCGTCTTGACTTCCATCGCGCCGCCGGGCATCTCGACTGTCTTGGTGCCGAGTCGATAGACGCCCTTCTCGGCGAAGGCGAGCGTCATCCCGTGGTTCATCATCATCGGGCCGCCCATCTGCAAGTGCGTTGGGCCGGCGAGCTCCATCATCTGGTGGGCGTCGACGTCGTTGTCGAGGATCGACAGCTTCTGACCCGGCTTGAGATGCAGCCGCATCATTGACGCCGTTGTCTTGCCGTCCGACCAGACGTGGCAGCCGTTCTGAACGTGCTGGATGGTCAGCTTCCGCGTCGCCAATGAGTTGGACGCCATCGTTGAGCCCGCCATACTCATCCCGCCGCTCATGTAGGGCGTCGCCGCGGTCTGCCGCGCTGGCTTGACGGTGACGCTCGTCGTCTTGGGAAGCGCGAAGAGGAGGCCCACCACTAGCGCGCCGCCGGCGAGGAAGCCGGTGGTCGCGATAAGGAGACTGCGCATCGGGGTCACCTCCTGTCGTCGTGCTGGGTTAGCCCACAGAGTGCTCCCGTCCTCGCGCGCGCGTATCGGGCTTATTACGGCTCTTCGTGCGGGGTTTGCCGCAGACTTCCGCGACGAGGGATGCGGTCTTGGGCTCGTGCCGGCGGCGCCTCGCGCGCACCGAATCAGTAGTTACCCCTACCAGGTATGCGGCCATGCCGGATGGCCGCGAGCTGGCGCGGGTGCACGCTTACGCCAGAGTCAGAAGGAGGTGTTTGCCGTGCATTGGATGAACGGATCGGACTGGGCCTGGATGACCTTCATGATCGTCTTTTGGGTTGTCCTCCTCGGCGCAGTCGTCTACGCCGCCGTCCGCCTCGCGCATCGCCCGCCGCGCGAGGGGAGGTCGTGACGGTCGCCACTCGCGAGCTCACGCTCGTTACACAAGATGACTGCCACTTCTGCGAGCGCGCGCACGAGCTGCTGCGCGCGCTTGGCGTCAGCCCTCGCGAGGTCGCCGTCGACTCGGCTGAGGCCGAGGCGCTGGCCGCGCGCGGGATCCGCTGGCCTTCCTGCCGGTCTTGACCGACGGCGAGCGGGTCGTGGCCTACGGCCGCTTCTCGGAGAAACGCGTCAGGAAGGAGCTGGCCCGTGAGCGACCTGTTGATGGCTGGCGCACGGTATCGGCTGACGCCGCATTTGAGGTAACGCGCCGTGCCTAGCGGCAGACCGTGGCGACGAGTTGGCGCACTGCGGGCGAAGTCGGCGGTAGCGCCGCCGGTGACCTGTCCGAATGGATGTCGCGTAGCGCGAGCGCGGCACGTCGCTCCTCGCTCGAGCTGCGGCCGTAGATCTTGATCACGCGGCGGCCGCTGAAACAGGACGAGCCGTCGTGACGGATGGTCGTCACGCATGTAGAGACGGCCGGCGTCTGCAGCCGATCGCCGCCCTCCAGTTGCGTCCTCAGCACTCCTTTCTCTATGCCGCCCCGGGCCGCCTGGGATCACCGCTTCGAAAGGTCAGTAGTTACCCCTACCAGGTATGCGGCCAGCGACGGATACCCCGGAGGGGTTTCCGGAGAACACTTACTCCGAGTCAAAGAGAAAGGAAAGGCAATGCATAGCTCCGACACTCGTCCGCGAGTGAGCCGCCTTCCACTCAGCGGCCTTCTGCTCGTGCAGCTCCTCGTCGGTTACGAGTGGCTGATGTCAGGCCTGACTAAGATCGTCCGCGGCGGGTTCCCCGGCGGACTAGCCGCCGAGCTGCGCGAGAAGTCAGGCGGCGCAAGCGGTTGGTATAAGAGCTTCCTCGACGCTTCGGTCATCCCGCACGCGAGCGCGTTCGGGTACCTGATCGAGATCGGCGAGCTGGTAGTCGGCCTGGCTCTGGTCGCCGCCGCGTTGATCTGGCTGTTCCGCTGGGAGCGCCTGCCGTACTCGGGCCGCGTGGCGGTCCTCGCAGCGACGGCGCTCGCCTCGCTCGGCGCCATCTTCATGGCCGTCAACTTCCACCTCGCCAACGGCGCCCCGCACCCGTGGTTGATCCCGAAGGACGGCTTCGACGAGGGCATCGACCTCGACAGCCTGCTGCCGGCAGTACAGCTCGTGCTCGTTGGCGTGAGCCTCGGCGTCCTGCGCGCGCTCCGGCGCGAGCACAGCCCGCAGGCGGCCGCGGCGCCCACATCCGTCCAGTCGATCGAAAGGACCCTGACATGACCGCTTCGACCGTCTTCTTCCTGCTTCTCGTCCTCGCCTGCCCGCTGATGATGATGTTGATGATGCGCGGCGGCCACGGCCACGGCGGTGGCCACGCCGGCCACGCCGGCGGTTGCCACGGCGGCCACGGCCAGGAGGCCGAGGCGCGCGACACGTCTACCGACGACCTCCGCCGCCAGCGCGCCGAGCTCGATCGCGAGATCGCCGAGCGCGAGCAAAAAGACCCCGAGCGCCAGCTCGAGTCGAGAGACTGGGGGATGCGGTGAGCGCGGCCACGACCGTGGCGCCCGCTGAGCGCCGCGGCCTTGGCGCGCGCCTGTGGGGCGGCATCGTCGCCGCCTGGGCCGTCGTCACCGGCCTAGCGCCGCATGTGCTGCACCACGTCGGCCCGCTGGCCGGCGCCGCGCTCTTGGCCGGCTTTGGCGGCAAGGCGCTGTTCTTCGCCCTCGGCCTCGTCCTGTCGGCCCCGATGCTGCGCCGGCTCTACCGGCGCTTTGGGACGCTGGTCGCGCCGGCCTTGGCGGTCGTTGCCTTCGCCGCCGTCTTCATCTTCTCGAGCCTGGTGATCGCCCCGCGCCTGACCGGCTCCGAGAGGGCGCCGGCGACGCCGGGTGTCGAGCAGCCCGCCGGACACGCTGGCCATCACTCCGGAGGCGGCAAGTGACCGGACTCGGCTCCCACTCGATGTCCGCCGGCGATTGGATCTTCATCGCCGTCCTCCAGTTGGCGCTGATCCTGCTCGCGGTCCGCGTGGTCTGGTTCGCCGCCCGCATGGCTGGGTCAGGGAGCGAGCGATGAACGACAACGGTTACGGCCTCTGGTTCCTGGTCGTCTTCAACTCGGCGCTGTTCATCATCTTCGCCGTCAGCTTCTTCCACCCGAAGAGCAAGCGCGACTGGCGGGTGATGAGCGGCTTCTCGGCCTTCGTCATCGCGCTGTTCACCGAGATGTACGGCTACCCGCTGACGGTCTACCTGCTGACCGGGCCCGTGGCCGGGCTCGTGCCGGGCGTCGACCTGTCGCATAACGCCGGCCATCTTTGGACCGACCTGATCGGCTGGAAGGGCGACCCGCACCTGAGCCCCTTCCACCTCGTCAGCTACCCGTTCATCGGCGGCGGCTTCTGGCTGATCGCCGCCGCCTGGCGCGTGCTCTTCGCCGCCCAGCGCCTCGGCGGCCTCGCGACGACCGGCGCCTACGCGCGCGTCCGTCACCCGCAGTACGTCGGCCTCATCCTGATCATGGTTGGCTTCCTGCTGCAGTGGCCGACCATCGCCACGCTGCTGATGTTCCCGATACTGATCTCCGTCTACCGGCGGCTGGCGATCCGCGAGGAGCGCGAAGTAGCCGCCGAGTTCGCCTCCGTCTACACCGTCTACGCCAAGCGCACGCCGCGGTTTCTGCCACACCTGCACACAACGCTGCCACCGCTGGCCGGGAACAGGTAGTGATCGGCGGCGCCGTCCCGGTCGGCCGCCTCCAGTTGCTTGCCGAGCCGGCCAAGCTGGTCGTCGCCGTGTTGGCGGTTGGCGTGAGCACGCGAATGCCTCTGATACCCTAGAGGGGTATAAAGGCACAGGAGCGAGACGATGAGAGAGATCACCTACACCGTCCCCGACATGAGTTGCGGCCACTGCAAGCAGGCGGTGAGCTCGGAGCTGGGCGAGGTCGCCGGCGTCGACAGCGTCGACGTCGACCTCGACACCAAACTCGTCACCGTCCGTGGCCATGACCTCGACGACATCGCGCTGCGCGCGGCGATCGAAGAGGCCGGCTACGAGGCGGCACAAGAGGAGGAGTGATGACGACCGCGACTGCCCCCAAGAACCAGGAGACGAGTCTCCGCCTCGAGCTCGAGGGGATGACCTGTGCCTCCTGCGCGGCGCGGATCGAGAAGAAGCTGAACAAGCTCGACGGCGTCGAGGCAACGGTCAACTTCGCAACCGAGCAGGCGACGGTCCACTGTGACGCCGAAGTTCCGTTCGTCGAGCTAATAGCGGCCGTCGCGTCGGCCGGCTACGGCGCGCGCCCCGCCGGCGCCGCACACGACGAACACGCAGACGGCCATGACGGCGCTGAGTCCGGCCATCATCACCACAACGAGCCGCTGCGCGTCCTGACGCGCAGGCTCGCGCTCGCCGTCGTGCTCACCATTCCGGTCGCGCTCTTGGCGATGGTTTCGCCGCTGCAGTTCGCCGACTGGGAGTGGGGTGCGCTCGTCCTGTCGATGCCGGTCGTCTTCTACTCCGGGATCGGCTTCCACCGCGCCGCACTCAAGAACGCCCGCCACTTCGCCGCTTCGATGGACACGTTGATCTCGCTCGGCACGACCGCGGCCTGGCTCTGGTCGACGGTCGTCTTAGTCGGCGCGCTCGACACCGATACCTACTTCGAGGTCGCCGCCGTGGTCACGACGCTGATCGTCCTCGGCCGCTACCTCGAGGGCCACGCCAAAGGCCGCTCCTCGGAGGCGATCAAGAAGCTGCTCGAGCTCGGCGCCAAGGAGGCGCGCGTGCTCCGCAATGGGGAAGAGGTCCTCGTCCCCGTCGATCAGCTTCAGGTCGGCGACCGCTTCGTCCTCCGCCCCGGCGAGAAGATCGCCACCGACGGGGTCGTCATCGACGGTGAGTCGGCGATCGACCAATCGATGCTGACGGGCGAGTCGGTGCCGATCGAGGTGGCGCCCGGCTCCGACGTCGCCGGCGCGACCCTCAACAGCTACGGACGCCTCGTCGTCGAAGCAACCCGCGTCGGCGCCGACACGGCGCTGGCGCAGATCGCTCTGTTGGTCAACGCCGCGCAGTCGGGTAAGGCACCCGTCCAGCGCTTGGCCGACCGCGTCTCTGCGATCTTCGTGCCGATCGTGATCGTCCTCTCGCTCCTCACCCTCGGCGGCTGGGTGCTCGCTGGCGCGAGCGCCGCGACCGCCTTCACCGCCGCCGTCGCCGTCCTCATCATCGCCTGCCCGTGCGCACTCGGTCTCGCCACGCCGACCGCGCTGATGGTCGGCACCGGCCGCGGCGCGCAGATGGGCGTCCTGATCAAAGGCCCCGAGATCCTCGAGCAGACACGCCGGGTCGACACGATCGTGCTCGACAAGACCGGCACCGTCACCGAAGGCAAGATGGAACTGGCCGAGGTCGCCCTCCTGAACGGAGCCACCCGCGCCGACGTCTTGCGGCTCGCGGGCGCCGTTGAGACCGCCTCCGAGCATCCGATCGCGCAAGCGATCGCCGACGCCGCCCGCGCCGAGATCGGGGCGCTCCCGTCCGTCGAGCGCTTCCGCAACGAGCCCGGCGTCGGGGTCACAGGCGTCGTCGACGGCCACGAAGTCGCGGTTGGCCGCAACGACGGGCGCATCGAGGTCACCTGGGACGACCTCGCGCGTGCGACGCTCGAAGTCCGCGACACCGTGAAGCCTTCGAGCGCCGAGGCGATTCGCGAGCTGAAGGAGCTCGGGCTGACGCCGGTCTTGTTGACCGGCGACTCGAACGAGACGGCCGAGCGCGTCGCCCACGAGATCGGGGTCGAGCGCGTCTTGGCCGAGGTCTACCCGGCCGACAAGGTCAAAGAGATCACGCGTCTACAAGAACAGGGAAACGTCGTGGCGATGGTCGGCGACGGCGTCAACGACGCACCCGCGTTGGCCCAGGCCGATCTCGGCCTCGCGATCGGCACCGGCAGCGATGTCGCCATCGAGGCCTCTGACCTGACGCTCGTCTCCGGCGACCTGCGCGCCGCCGCCGACGCGATCCGCCTCGCCCGCAAGACCCTGCGGACGATCAAGTACAACCTGTTCTGGGCCTTCGCCTACAACGTCGCCGCGATCCCGCTCGCGATCGCCGGCCTCTTGAACCCGATCATCGCCGCCGCGGCGATGGCCGCCTCATCCTTGTTCGTCGTCAGCAACAGCCTTCGCCTCAAGCGCTTCCGAAGCGCCCGCCAAACCTAAGGAGACCGCCATGACTGAAATCGTCGAGAAGCACGTGCACGGATACACCAAGGACAAAGAAGCGCTGGTCAAGCGCCTGCACCGGATCGAAGGGCAGGTCCGCGGCATCGAGAAGATGGTCGAGGACGACCGCTACTGCATCGACGTCCTCACCCAAATCTCGGCCGTCAACACGGCGCTCGAGTCGCTCGCCTTCAAGATCCTCGACGAGCACGTCCGTCACTGCGTCGCCGGCGCGCTCGCCTCTGGCAAAAAGACCGACGCCGCGACAAAGACCGAAGAGCTCTTGGAGGCCGTGCAGCGGTTCGCGCGCACGCGCTGATGCGCACGCACGAGCAGCGCCAGGGCGCCAGCACGGCCGAACCCGCGCGGGTCGTCCTGCACGTTGGCGGCCTCCACTACGCGACCGAGAAGTCGGTCGTCGAGCGGAAGCTGGGCGAGCAGCCGGGCGTGCTCGCTGTGGACGCGAATCCGGTCGCGCAGACGGCGACGGTCGCCTTCGATACGAACAGGACGTCGGTCGAGTCGCTGCGCCGCTGGGTCGAGGAGTGCGGCTTCCATTGCGCCGGCCGCTCGGTTCCCGGCCACCTCTGCGACCCGCTCGCGACGGAGGAGCCACTGGCGCCCGCACACGACCAGGCGGCTGCCGAGCGCGCCGACGAGGCGCACGGGCACGGCGGACATGCCGGCATGTCGATGGACGAGATGGTGCGCGACATGCGCAACCGCTTCCTCGTCGCGCTCCTGTTCGCGATCCCGATCGCGATCTGGTCACCGATTGGCAAGAGCATCTTCGGTTCGACGCCGCCGACGCCGTTCGGGATGCGCGAGAGCCTCTGGCAACTGCTGCTCAGCCTGCCGGTCGTCTTCTACTCGTCGCAGATCTTTTTCACCGGGGCCTGGAAGGCGCTCAGGGCAAAGACGCTGGACATGATGGTGCTCGTCGCCGTCGCGATCGGCACCGGCTGGCTCTACTCGCTGGCCGCGACGTTCTGGATCGGCGGCGACGTCTTCTACGAAGCCTCCGCCTTCCTCGCCACCTTCGTCCTGCTCGGCCACTGGTTCGAGATGCGCGCCCGCGGCGGCGCCAACGACGCAATCCGGGCGCTGCTCGACCTCGCCCCGCCGAAGGCGGTCGTGATCCGCGACGGACAGGAAGTCGAAGTGCCGACCGCGGAGGTCCAGGTCGGCGACCTGTTGCTGATCCGGCCGGGCGCGAAGGTGCCGGTCGACGCCGAAGTCGTCGAGGGCGAGTCCTCGGTCGACGAGTCGATGGTCACCGGCGAGAGCCTGCCAGTCTCCAAGAAGCCGGGCGACAAGCTGATCGGCGCGACGATCAACAAACAAGGGACGCTGCGCGCACGCGCGACCGCCGTCGGCTCCGACACCGCCCTCGCCCAGATCGTCAAGCTCGTCCAGGAGGCACAGAACTCAAAGGCGCCCGCGCAGCGGCTCGCCGACCGGGCGGCGTTCTGGCTCGTGCTGGTCGCGCTGATCGGCGGCGCCGGCACGTTCCTGGTTTGGCTTGGCCTCGGCAGCGCCACCACGACCGCGCTGCTCTACGCGATTACCGTTGTCGTCATCACCTGCCCCGACGCGCTCGGCCTCGCCACGCCGACAGCGATCATGGTTGGGACCGGCCTCGGCGCCAAACGCGGGATCCTGTTCAAGAACGCGATCGCGCTCGAGCAGATCGCCACGGTCGATACGGTCGTGCTCGACAAGACCGGCACGCTGACCAAGGGCGAGCCAGAGGTCGTCGCCGTCGAAACCGTCGACAGCCTTGCGCAGGACGAGTTGCTTCGGCTCGTGGCCGGGCTCGAGCGCGAGAGCGAGCATCCGCTTGCCGAGGCGATCGTCCACGCCGCCGCTGAGCGTGGCCTGGTCGCGCCGCCCGCAGCGGGATTCGAGGCCGTCGCCGGTCACGGCGCGCTTGCAACCGTCGACGGGCACCGGCTCGCGGTCGGCAACACGCGCCTGCTCGAGCGCGAGCATGTCTCGCTCGACGGACTCGGCGAGCGCGCGGCCACGTTCGCCGAGACGGGCCGCACCGTCGTCCACGTCGCCGTCGACGGTCGCGCGGCCGGGCTGATCGCGATCGCCGACGCGCCGCGGGAGACCGCAGCAGACGCAATCGCGGCGCTGAAGGAACTCAGCCTTCGTCCCGTCATGCTCACCGGCGACAGCCGCCAGACCGCTGAGCGAATCGCGCGCGAGCTCGGGATCGACGAAGTGATCGCCGAGGTGCTCCCCCAGGAGAAGGCAGCAAAGGTCGTCGAGCTTCAACAGCAAGGTCGAAAGGTCGCGATGGTCGGCGACGGCGTCAACGACGCCCCAGCGCTGGCCCAAGCAGACGTCGGGATCGCAATCGGCGCCGGCACCGACGTCGCGATCGAGACCGCAGACGTCGTGCTCATGCGCTCCGACCCGCTCGACATCGCGACCGCGGTCCGCATCGGCCGTGCCACCGTCCGCAAGATGCGCCAGAACCTCGCCTGGGCGATCGGCTACAACTCGCTCGCGCTGCCGATCGCCGCGGGCGTCTTCGAACCCTTCGGGCTGACACTGCGGCCGGAGATCGCCGCCATTTCGATGTCCGGCTCCAGCATCCTCGTCGCCGTAAACGCGCTGGCCTTGAAGCGCCTGCGCCTGTCGCGCCGCTGACGGCCATCACGCCGAGGATGTCCAGGTTCCGCGCGTCGGCGAGCGCGATGCGGTCTAACTGATGCGCACTCGGACGACGTAAGACGCGGAGCCCGCGGCGCTGCGCACGTCGAACGAGACGACGCCCGTGAGGGTCGGCCGCCAGGTGACGATCCGACCCGGCCGCAGTGTGGCGTGCTTGAGCGTTGTGCCGGCGAACGTCGTCGCGTGCACCTGACGCGGCGCGAAGGCGAAGTGGACACGCACCATCGCGCCGCGGCGGACGGCGATGACCGGCAGATCCGTCCGCGATTGCGGCGGCAGGTAGTCCGCGCAGGCCGTCTTCCAGCAAAAGCTCGAGAAGGCGAGCCACAGCGAACGCGTTCGCGTCTCGAACCAGGCTGGCGGCGGCCCGGCCGCTCCCTTGACTCGTGGTGCTGGAGCTGCCGGCGGACCCGGCCAGTCCGCGCCTGTCGTGCGAGCCGCCCATGTGCCAACCGCGGTGGTCGCGGTCAGGACAGCTGCGACGAAGAAGATTGCGAAGGTCGCTCGGATGGGCGATACGTTGCCACGTCCGCCTCGCCATTGTGACTGCACCCCCGTCGCGCCTGCCAGCGGCACTCGCAATCTTGCCGGGGCAGGGCGCCTCAGCTGCAACTGCTCGACGAACTGCGAGCTATCCTCGCCGAGTGCGACAGCCGAGCATTCAGCGTCTGCGTGAGCGGCTGCCGCTGATCGTTTTCATCCTCCTCTTGGTGCTGCTTGTGATGTTGGTCGGGGTCGCGTGTGCTTGCGTGACAGACCACCCGATGCAGACGGTGGAGCGGGCGCTGTCGGCGATCGCGGCGGCACCGGCCGTGATCGTGGTCTGGACCTATGCGTTTGCGGCGATCTTGCTCGCGTCGATCGTCGTCCCGCGGCGCAGGCGGGCGCTCGGGCGGGCATCACCGCAAGAGCTGCAGCGCTTCCTCTTTTGAGATCGACGTCCGCGCGCCCTTGGCGCGGACGTTCGCCTGCACCCGTCTCTCGAAGGAGGAACCGATGGCTACGAAGACAAAGCGCCGCCCGCCTAAGCGGCCGCGCATCCAACATCCAACAGAGCGAACGACGCTACAGCGGCGCCCGTGGTTGCTGTACGGCATCGCCGCGGCCGGGCTGGGCGCGGTCGTAATCGCGCTTGCGCTGGCGGCCTTCAACGGTGGCGGCACCAGCGGCGGCGAGCAGACGTCGGCCGGGTTGCCGGACACGCCCGATTACCACTCGCTGCTCGTGAACCCAACCGACCCGCGGAAGCTCGTGCTCGGCACACACTCCGGTCTCTACGTCTCGTCTGACGGCGGCCGGCATTGGCGCTTCGACGCGCTTTCCGGCGATGACGCGATGAACCTCGTGCGTCCCGGCGGCGAGACGATCTGGCTCGCGGGGCACGAGGTGTTCAAGAGGAGCACGGACGGGGGCACGACGTGGAGCGACGTTCGGCCTGCGGGGCTGCCGGGCCTCGACATCCACGGCTTCACGGTCGACCCGCGCAAGCCGAACGTCTTGTACGCGGCCGTCGCCGGCCAGGGCCTGTACCGCTCCCGCGACGGCGGCCGCGCGTTCTCGCTCGTCTCCAAGGACATCGGCGGCAGCGTGATGGCACTCGCCGTGCTGCCGGACGGCCGGATCCTCGCCGGCGACATGCAACAGGGGTTGCTCGAGAGCTCCAGCGGCGGTGCGACCTGGAGACAGACGCTGCGGGCACAGCTAATGGGACTCGCCGTCAACCCGAGCGACGCGAAGCGGCTGCTGGCAGCAGGTTCCGGCATAGCGCTTTCGACCGACGGCGGACGCACCTGGCGGTCGGTGCTCAATCTGCAGGACGGTGTCGGCCCCGTCGCTTGGTCGCGCAGCAGTCCGGAACTCGCCTACGCGGTCGGGTTGAACCGCACTCTCTATCGGTCACGAGACGGCGGCGAGAACTGGCAGCCGATCGAAGGGAGCTGACAATGCTCCAATACGTGCTCGCAGTCTGTGCGCTCGCGTGCCCGATCTCGATGTTGGCGATGGTCTGGTTCATGCGCGGCCACAACCGGCGCGGGAACAACGAGTAGTCATGCGCGAGCCCGCTTCTGCCCCACCGCCGGGCGAGGCTGAGGAGCAGCCTCAGCACGCTCGAGCGGGTCCGCTGCTGCGGGCCGCTCAACTCGTGGCGCTCGTGGCGGTGGCCGCGCTACTGGTCTTGCTCGTCTGGCGGGTCGTCCACGCTGGGAGCGGTGCTCACCTCGTCCGCGAGGTCCGATCGGGGAAGAAGCCTGCGGCGCCGCAGTTCACGCTGCCTGTCTTGTGGGCGCGCGACGAGACGTGGCCGGCGGATGCGCGGCGCGCTCTCGTCGATGGGCAGCTGTCACTGCGTGAGCTGCGCGGCTACGTCGTCGTTATGAACTTCTGGGCCTCGTGGTGCGGCCCGTGCAAGGACGAAGCGCCGCTGCTCGCCGCCTCGGCGCGAGCCCACTCGGGCAAAGTTGTGTTTCTGGGCGTCGACGTGCAGGACTTCAAAAGCGACGCGCGCAAGTTCCTCAAACGCTTCGACACCCCGTACGTCTCCGTCCGCGCCGGCGGTGGAAAGTACGACGTCTACAGCGACTATGGCCTCACCGGCGTGCCCGAGACGTACTGGCTCGACGCGCGCGGCCGGATCGTCGCCCACTACCCCGGCCAGATCTCACGTCAACAGCTCGAGGGCAAGATCCGTGAGGCAGTGACGGCGAGGTGACCCGCCCACAGTTCTTTCTCGCGCTCGCCGCCGCGGTGGTCGCCGCTCTCGCGGCCGTCATCGGCGGCATCATCGCGGTACGCGGAAGCCATCGCCAGTCACCTGCGGTTGCGCCGCCGCCGGGTCCGTACCGCGGCAGCGAGCCACCGGGCGGGATCGTCGCGGGCAGCTTTCGCCTGCGCAGCTACCGCGGCCATACCGTCTCAATGCGCGCCGAGCGTGGCAAGGTCGTGCTGCTCTCGTTCGTCGACACCAAGTGCACAGAATCGTGCCCGATCGTCGCAAGCGCGATGGCGCAGGCCTACCGGCTCCTGCCACCCGACGAGCGCCAACAGGTCGTGCCGCTTCTGATCAGCGTCGAGCCGCGTGCCGATACCCCGGCGCGCGTCCAACGTTTCCTCACCGGCCGGCGCGCGCTCGCGCTCGACTACCTGATCGGCAGCGTGAAAGAACTCCGGCCCGTCTGGAAGGCGTACGCGATTCTCCCCGCGGTGGACACCGGCAACGCCGACGTCCACTCCTCCGACGTCCGCGTCATCGACCGCCACGGCATCTGGGTCGCGACGCAGCACGCCGGCGTCGACCTGACGTCGAAAAACCTGGCCCACGATGCACTCGAGGCGCTCACCCGTCCCTGAGCGACGCCCAAACGGCAATCAAAAGGCGCTAGCCCAACCTTGAACGGTTTTATTCGTGCGGCCGGACACTAGCTCCGTTGTGAAATCTCCATTTGCAGGGCTTTTTCTCCACCGTTTGGACCACGGTTTCGGACCACGACGCACCGGTCTGCGTCTAATGAGGCAACGCAAGTAGCCTGTTTGCAGCGATAATGTTGAGCGGGAGCGACGGGACTCGAACCCGCGACCTCCGGCGTGACAGGCCGGCGTTCTAACCAACTGAACTACGCCCCCAGGCGCGGCGGCCATTGTAGCCGGGCGCTCCGAAGCGGCCGCTAGCCTGGGCCGGGTGACCAAGGTCGACTGGCTCGCGCTCGGCTTCGTCGCGGTCACCGCACTTCTCGGACTGAAGAAGGGACTCATCGGAAGTGCGCTTTCGGTCGCGGGCATCATCGGCGGCGCGATTGTCGGCGCGCGGCTCGCCCCGCAGCTCCTCACCGGCGGCTCGACGTCCCCTTACACGCCCCTCGCCGGCCTCGCGGGCGCCGCCTTCGGCGCGCTGCTGCTCGAGACGCTCGGCGCGATCGCGGGCAGCATGGTCCGCCGCGCGATTCCGTTTCCGCCGCTTCGCGCGCTCGACTCGGCGGGCGGTCTCGTGCTCGGCGCCACTTCCGGTCTCGCGCTCGTCTGGGTGGTCGGGGCCTCCGCGCTTCTCATCCCGGGACAAATGAAGCTGCGGCACGCAGCGCAGCAGTCGGTTGTCTTGCAAGGGCTCTACGACGCCGTGCCGCCGAACAAGCTGATGAAGATCCTCGCGCGCGTCGATCCGTTTCCGAGCATCGCCGGACCGCTCGCGCCGGTCGACCCTCCCGACCCCGCATTGCTGCACTCGCGCGGCGTTCGCCGCGCGGCGCCGAGTGTCGTTCGGATCCTCGGCACCGCCTGCGGCCTGCGCATCGCCGGTAGCGGCTGGGTTGTGGCGCCGTCGTTGGTCGTGACGGCCGCGCACGTCGTCGCGGGGCAGGAGGACACGGTCGTCGAGACGCCGCGCTCCTCGCGCGGGCTCCGCGCGACCGTCGTGACGTTCGACCAGCGAAACGACATCGCGATCCTGCGCGTGCAGCGGCTCAGGCTGCGGCCGTTGCCGATGCGGAAGCCGGAAGGGGGGCAGGCGGTCGCGATCCTGGGCTACCCGGAAAACGGTCCGCTCACCGTCGTGCCGGGGCGCCTCGGCGCGACCACGGTCGTCTTGAGCGAGGACGCGTACGGCCACGGGCCGATTGCGCGGACGATCACCAGCCTCCGCGGGGAAGTTCGTCACGGAAACTCGGGCGGCCCCACGGTCGACGCGTCCGGCGGCGTCGCGACAACGGTGTTCGCGGCGCGACTCGGCAAGCAGGGCGGCTTCGGAGTTCCGAGCGATGTCGTGCGCAAGGACCTGCGCCGCGCCGGCGGCGACGGCGTCTCGACCGGCGACTGCGCCGCCTAGTCGAACAACTCGAGCGCGCGTTCCGGCGAGCGGAACGGCGCGACGACGTAAATCCCGTGCGCCCGCGCGTGCGAACCGTCGATCAGTCGCCGCGCGACGTCCCGTCCGACGGCCGCGGCACCCGACCCTGCGTCGCGCAGCGCATCCTGCACGTGCTCGGGCACGACGATGCCCGGCACCTCGTTGTGAATCCGCTGCGCGAGCTGCAGGCTCGCCAGCGCCCAGACGCCGACGAGCAGGGGGATCGGCGATTCGCCGCCGAGCCGCTCCAGGAACGCGTCGAGGTACGAGAGGTCGAACAGCACCTGCGTCATCGCAAACTCGGCGCCCGCTTCGATCTTGCGCGCGAAGCGCTCGAGCTCGACGTCCAGATCGTCCGCCGTCGGGTTGACGGCAACGCCGATGTGGAACTGTGTCGGCGCGTCGATCGTGCGGCCTCGAAAATCCTCGCCGCGGTTCAGCTGCGCGAGCAGCTCGGTGAGGCCGATCGCATCGACCTCGTAGACGCCGCGCGCGCCCGGGTAGTCCGCCTCCTCCGGAGGGTCGCCGGTGACGGCGAGGATGTTGCGCACGCCCTCGGCGTGTGCCCCGAGCAGCTGCGACTCGAGACCGGTGATGGTCGAGTCGCGCGGTGTCAAATGCGGAACCGTCTCGATTCCCGTGAAGCGTTCGATGGCGACGGCCGCCATCAAGCCGCTCATCCGCGCCCGCGCGCGGGGGTTGTCGTTGATGTCGACGATGTGCGCCTTCCCCGACTCGCGGATCGTGCGCGCGACGTCGAGCAGCGCCCGATTGTCACCGCCGAGCGGCGGATCGAGCTGGATCGAGATGACGAACTCGCCCGTGCGGAGCAGACGCTGCAGCTCCGTCTCGCGCTGCTCCTCGCCGTGGACGATCGTCAGTCGTCGCTCGTCGACGGTGAGCGGAAGCGAGGGAGGCCGGTTCGCGTCGACAGCGGCGCGGATCGCGGCGATCTCGGCCGGCGTCGTCCCGCAGCAGCCGCCGATCAGCCCGGCTCCGAGGCTGCGCGCCTGAGCGGCGAACTCGGCGAAGTACTCGGGAGTCGCGTGCGGATACACGATCCGCGGGCCTGCGAGGCTGGCGAGGCCGACGTTCGGCAGAGCCGCGAGAACGACACCGTCGTGCCGCATGTCGTGAAGCGCGGTCAACGCACTCGCCGGCCCGGCGCCGTGGTTCGCGCCCACGGCGGCGACGTCCACCGCCGCGAGCCGCTCTCCCGCCTCGCGCGCGGTCACGCCGCCGAGTGTCTGCGCCTCCTCGTCGAACGTCATCAGCGCGACGATCGGCAGGCTCGAGACGCCACGTACGGCCTCGATCGCGGTCTCGAGCTCGTCGAGGTCGTAGAACGTCTCGATCATGAACAGGTCTGCGCCGCGCCCGTCGAGGATCGAGGCCTGCTCGGCGAACAACTCCGCACGCGTCTCTACGCGCAACTCGACGTCGCCCAACGGACCGATCGAGCCTGCGATGAAGACGTCGCGGCCCGTGATCTCCCGCGCCTCGCGCGCGAGGCGCGCGCCGGCAGAATTGATCTTCTCGAAGTCGTCTTCGAGGAAGCTCGCCGCGAGCTTCGGCCTGTTGGCGCCGAACGTATTCGTCTCGATCAGCTCGGCACCGGCGCGGATGTAACCAACGTGAACCGAGACGACTCCTTCGGGTGCCCGCAGGTTCGCCTCTTCCGGGCAGCGCAGACGTGGCACGGCGGCCGAGATAAGCGCGCCCATGCCGCCGTCGGCAACAATCGGCGGCCCCGCGCGCAGGCGTTCTTCGAAGCGGCTCACGCGGCAAGGGTACTGCCGCATCGGCCTCGGACCTAAAGGTGCGCCCGGTTTTTGCCGATGCTGTCCATGAGCTCCGCGGCGGGACTAACGGCAATAGCTCTGCGGCGTCGGGTTCGTCGACGGCGGCCTTTGTCGGGCCGCCGTCGGCTATTCGTGGACGATGCGGCCTTCCATCCCGCCCGCGACGGTGATCACCTGGCCCGTCACGTGCCCGGAGAGCTCATCGGAGGAGAGCACGACGATCTGACGGGCGACGTCCTCCGGACGCGCGACCTTGCGCAAGGCCATCGTCCGCGACACGCGCTCGACACGCTCGGGATCGATCAGGCCCCGCGTCATCGGCGACGCGGTCCAACCTGGAAACACCGCGTTCACGCGTGCCAGCGGCGCGACGCGCACGACCTCGTTCTTCAGGCTGAGCAGCAAGCCGACGAGCGCGGCCTTCGCCGCCGCGTAGTCCGCGTGGCCGGCCTCGCCGAAGATGCCGGCCGTCGAGCCGACCAGCACGAGCGAGCCGCGATTCTGGTCGGCCACGCTGCGCAGGAATCCGCGCGCCGTCAGGAAGGCCGTGGTCAGGTTCGCACGCAGCGTTGCTTCCCACCGCTCGAGCGGCAGCTCCCACACGGGAACGTCGTCTCGCGGCCACTCGCCGGCAACCGCTGCGCACGCGTCGAGCGGACCGACCCGGTCGAACAGTAACTCGGCTTCGCGCTCCACGGTGAGGTCCGCAGCGACGATTTCGCCGCCGATTTCGTCCGCGACCGCTTCTGCGCGCTCCCGCCCACGGCGGTAATGCACGATCACGTGTGCTCCTTCCGCGGCGAACTCGCGCGCGCACGCCGAGCCGATCCCGCCGGAGCCGCCCGTCACGAGCACGCGCTTGCCTGCGAGTCCGGTCTCCACGGTTTGAGAGGCTACCCGCGTGAAGGTCCACGTCATCAGCGACATGGAAGGCGTCGCGGGAATCGTCAAATGGCAGCAGACGACCGGCGGCGACCCGATGTACGAGGAGGGACGGCGTCTCTACACCGAGGAGATCAACGCGGCGGTGCGCGGCGCCAAGGCTGCCGGCGCCACCGAGATCGTCGTCATGGACTGCCACGGCGCCGGCGGCGGCTGGTCCTTCAACTCGCTCGTGCCGGACTTGCTCGACCCCGCGTGCGAGTACGTCGTGCAGGACAGCTGGACGGAGTACACGGACTTCCTCGAGTCGGGCTGTGACGCGGCGCTCTTCGTCGGCATGCATGCGATGAACGGCGCGCAGCACGGCGTGCTGAACCACACCGTGTCGGGGCAGGAGTGGCAGGACCTGTGGTTCAACGGCACGCTCGTCGGCGAGACGGGTATCAACGCGGCGCTCTGCGGAACGTGGAATGTGCCTGTCCTGCTGGTGACCGGCGACCGCGCGACGTGCGAAGAGGCGAGCGCGCTCCTCGGTGGCGGCCTGACGACGGTGGCGGTGAAGGAAGGGATCGGCCGTTACAGCGCGCGGCAGGTCCCGCCTCTCCGGGCGCGTGAGCTGATCGAGAACGGAGCCAAGCGAGCCCTCCAGGACCTACGCGCGGTGCAGCCGTACAACCCCGGCAGTCCGTGCACGATCGAGGTCGCATACAAGGTCACCTTCGCCGTCGACAAGCTCCGCCGTGCGCACGGCGTCGAAGTCGTAGACGCTCGGCGCATCCGTTCGACCGCCGAGTCGTGGTGGCAGGCCTGGCAGCAGTTCTTCTTCTTCGGCTAGCGTGCCGCCTTCGCGGGCGCCACGCCGAGCTCCTCGACGAGCACGAGGAACGCCTTTGCGTACGGCGACCCCTCACAACGACGCCGGATGTCGTCCCAGTCGAGTTGCTCGCGCACGGCGCGCGCGATCTCGAGGACGCTCGAATAGTCCAGGTTCTGCTCGTTGAGCGCGAGGAGCTTCGTCATCAGCACGTCGTCGAGCGAGGCCACGAGCATCGTCACGGCGTAGACGTCGAGCTCCTCGGCGCGCTCGAACCAGTCGTCGTCGACCGGCCCGCCACGCGGCTCGAAGATCAGGTCGACGAGGATGTTGCCGTCCCACGCCTTGAGCAACCATCCCTCCGGCGGCGTTTCCCCTTCGAGATCTGCAGCGATCAGCGCCTGCTGAGCGCGCTGCGCGTCCGCCGGCTTCACGAAGAAGTCGACATCGTGCTCGGTCTTGGCGCCGCCGCGCGCCCACACGGCGAGGCCGCCGCCGAGCGCGAACGGCACGTCGGCGTCGCGCAGTGCGCCGGCCGCCTTCTTCAGCGTCTGCAGAATGACGTCAAAGTCGAAGTCGACCGCCATCGTGCACGCGCGGTACCCGCGGTGTGCGACGTTCAATCCCCGGGAAGACGCTGAAGCATGCCCTGTATCCGAATTGCAGCGGCGGGTGACCTCCATGCCGACCTGCGCGTCAGAGCGCGAATCGACGACGCGTTCGGCCATGTCGACGGCGCGGCGGACGTCGTTCTCCTCGCCGGCGACCTCACCGCACACGGCGAGCCGCATGAGATGGAAGTCGTCGTCGAGGCATGCGCACGTCTCAACGTGCCCGTGTACTCCGTTCTCGGCAACCACGACTACCACGCGGACAAGGTCGACGAGCTCACGACGATCCTCGAACAAGCAGGCGTCGTCGTGCTCGAACGCTCGTGGGAAACCCCGTCGATCAACGGCGTGACGCTGGGGATCGCGGGGACGAAGGGATTCGTCGGCGGCTTTCCGGGCAGCACGCTGCCTGATTTCGGCGAGCCGCTGCTGCGCGAGGTCTACGCGGAGACGGGCAAGGACGTCGCGGCGCTCGAGCGCGCGCTCGAGGAGATCGACGAATGCCCGCTCCGCGTCGTCCTGTTGCACTACTCGCCGACGATGAGCACGCTGGTCGGGGAGCCGGAGTCGATCTGGACGTATCTCGGTACGAACCGGCTCGACGGTCCGATCCAGAAGCACCGGCCCGACCTGGTGCTGCACGGGCATGCGCATGCCGGGACGTTCGCGGGCGCGATCGGCACCGTCCCCGTATACAACGTCGCCGTGCACGTCATGCGCCGTGACTTCTTCGTCTTCGAGCTCGACACCGATGCGCCCGACGGTCACGGCGCGCATCTCGAGGCAACCGTGTGATCTTCCGCGCCAAGGAGCACGAGCCCCTTGGCGGCGGCCGGTGGGACGAGCGTCTTGCGCGATACGCGATCGCCGACATCGTCGACGAAACGATCGCCGCCGGGCCGCCGGACGAAGCGGGCGTCTACGCCGGCGTTGCCGGAGAGCTCTACGCCCTGCGGTCCTTGGGCAAGCAGGTCGACTGGGAACCCGGCACAGGCGAGGGGCCGGGGTTCGCCGAAGGTGAAGTCGGGATCGCGCTGGTCTCGCGCGACAACGAACGTTTCCGTGCGGCGGCGCCCGCCTGCATCGAGGATCCCTGGAACGAGCTGCTCTACGGTGCAGGCGGCGCCCTCGTCGCGGCGCGGCTCCTCGGCGACGACGACGTCGCGCGCGAGGCGATCAGGCGCCTCTGGTCGACGTGGACGTTCGACTCGAAGCTGCGCGCGTGCGTCTGGACACAGGAGTTCGACGATCGGCGCCAGCAGTTTCTCGGCTTCGCGCACGGCGTTGCCGGCAACGCATACGCACTCCTTCGCGCCGCTTCTCTACAGAGCCGCGAACACCAGACGGAGCTCATGCACCGTGTGATCGAGACGCTCGAGCGCACCGCGCTGCGCGAGGGCAACCTCGCCAACTGGCCGGTTGATGAAGACGTCCCGACGGACCAGATTCGAGTCCAGTGGTGCCATGGGGCCCCGGGCGTCGTCTGCTCGCTCGCCTCTGCGCCCGCGCATCCCGATCTCGACGCGCTGCTGCTCGCAGCGGGCGAGCTCGTCTGGGAGGCCGGGCCGCTGCGAGGCGGCGCCGGTCTCTGCCACGGCACGGCCGGCAACGGCTGGGCGTTTCTCAAGCTCAACCGGCGCACGCGCGACCGGAAGTGGCTCGAGCGCGCTCGGCGCTTTGCGATGCACGCAATCGAGCAGCGCAACGGCGAGCGCGGCCTCTGGACCGGCGACCTCGGCGTCGCGCTGTACCTCCGCGCGTGCATCGATGTCGATGATCGCTGGCCGCTGCTCGATGTCCTCTAAGAACTCGTTTCATAATGCGCTTCGTCGACGGGGTGCGATGGGCGGCGCGGGGCAAGGACGCAGGGAGCCTTCATATGCTTGCCATATGGGGGCGACCGAGGACGCCGCATCGCGTCGCCCAGCGCGGCCCGGCGGCTCAAGGCTCATTGTGAAACGAGTTCTTAAGCGCGAGCTCGAGAAACGTCGTGCCGGCCACCGGGTTGTAGCGGTAGGGCTCGGTCTCCCGAAAGCCGAGCGACACGTAGAGCGCCTGGGCCGCACGCATCGAAGGGAGCGTGTCGAGGAGCATTCGCCGATAGCCGCGCGACCGCGCCTCCGCGATGACTGCCTCGGCCAGGCGCCTTCCGAGCCCGCTCCTGCGCGCGCCGGCCCTCACGTAAAGCCGCTTCATCTCGCAGGTCTCGTCGTCGATCCGGCGCAGCGCCACACAGCCGTCCCCGGCGAGCAGGACAAGCTCGTAGAAGCCGAGCGGGTCGTCCAGCTCCGCCTCGAAGTCCTGAAACGACAGATCAATGCCGAGGCCGGCGGCGTATTCGCGCAACAGCTCCCGAACCCGCTCGGCGTCTCGGGGTTGCGCCGGAAGGATCATCCCTGGACAATGCCTGCGTGGCGGTCGCTGAGGGCTTCGTTGTCGCGGAGCAGGACATCGTTGGCGTGCGCACACCCGGCGACACCGCCGAGGTGCGGACGACGATCGACGCCTCGCGCGGCTGCGAACGGCTCGAGCAACGGGTGCTGCGCTTTTCGCCGGGACGCTCGGCCGAACGGGGAGGCGACGGCAGGCAGGAGATCCTCTTCGTCGTCTCCGGTCGCGGCACGCTTCATCTCGACGGAACCGAGCACTCGCTCGAACCGTGGATCGGAGCGTTCGTCGCCCCCGGGGAGTCGTACAGTGTCGAAACGACCGAAGAGCTCGTACTCGTCTCGGTGACTGCGCCCGCGAGTGAGCGTGGCGTCGGCGACAGCCGTCGCGTCATCGTGCGGTACGACGAGCAGCCTGCTCTGCCGGCGACGCCGAACCGCGAGTTCCGCTACCTCGTGAACCAGGAGGCCGGCTGCCTGGACGCCACGCAATTCGTCGGCGTCATCCCACCGGGGCGGGCGCCGGAGCACAGCCATGCGTACGACGAAGTCGTCTACCTGCTCGAAGGCGAGGGCGTGTACCACATCGGCGGCGAAGATTTCGCGCTCGCACCGGGAACCTGCCTGCACCTGCCGCCGTACGTACGGCATTGCATCGAGAACACCGGAAGCAATGACATGAAGGTCCTCGGCGTCTTCCATCCATCGGGCGACCCAGCCTCGAAGGCGTTCGAAGACAAGGGCGAAAAGAAGGAGGAGCAGTAAATGAAGAAAGCGCTTGTGCTCACGCTGGTCGTCGCGGCGGTTGCCGCCACGGGAGCGTCTGCGGTCACGAAAGGCTCGGCGCCGACGGCTTCCGCGGCCGGCGTTGCGGCGTGCACGTCGGGTCCGATCGGCTTCATGGGGCCGATCACCGGCCCGGTGGCGTTCCTCGGCAAGGAGCAGCTCAACTGGGCGAAATTCTCGGTCGACAGCTTCAACGCAGCGAACGGGACCCACTTCACGCTGTTGCAGGGCGACACGCAGCTCAACCCGAAGCTCGCGCTGACGGTCGGCACCAAGTTCACGGCGAACGCGTCGCTGCTCGCCACCATCGGGCCCGCGGGCTCCCAGGAAGTCATCGCGGTTGGGCCGCTCTTCAAGCGGAAGACCATGCCGTACGTCTCGTCGTCGGCGACGAACGTGACGCTGACGCAGGGCAAGTACCCGACCTTCTCCCGCGTCGTCGGGAGCGACAACACGCAGGGACGCTCCGACGGGCTCTTCATGGTCAACAAGCTGAAGGCGAAGAAGGTCGTGATCATCGACGACCAAGAGGCATACTCGACCGGCCTCGCCGCCTCGGCAACGGCTGTCCTCAAGGCGAACAAGGTCTCAGTGACGCGAAAGTCGGTCAACCAGAAGGTGACCGACTTCTCGTCCATCGTGACCAGCATCTCCGATGACACGAACGTCGTCTTCCTGCCCTGGCAGGTGGCGGCGAACGGCCAGCTCTTCGCCCAGCAAATGCAGGAGCAGGGCAAGACGGCGAAGATCTTCGGGTCGGACGGCCTCGACTCCGGGGATTTCACGATCAAGGGCGCGTACGTGTCGTCGTTCGCGCGCGACATCCACGGGCTGCCGGGCACGGCCAGGATCATCGCCGCGTACAACAAGAAGTACGGCACGAAGTGGAGCACCTTCGGTCCGCCGACCTACGTGGCGGCGCAGGTGATCGCCAGCGCGTACAAGGCCGCGTGCTCCGACCGCAAGGCGACCCGCGGCGAGCTGTTGAAGAACATCCGCGCGGTCAAGATCCCGCACTCGCTCCTGGGGATCACGGTGAGCTTCGACAAGCACGGCGACGTGCCGGCTGCGAAGTTCTACGTCTCGCAGATCCAGGCGGACGGCAGCCACAAGCTCGTCGGCTGAGAAACGCAATGATGTGCGGCCCGCTTCTGCGGCGGGCCGCACATCACCGTCGTGTACACCTGGGATTACTTCGTTCAGGAGCTGGTCAACGGGCTGACGCTGGGGAGCGTGTACGCCTTGATCGCTCTCGGCTACTCGATGGTGTATGGGATCCTGAAGCTCCTGAACTTCGCCCACGGCGAGGTCTACATGATCGGCGCGTTCATCGGCTACGGCGTGCTGACGGTATCGGGCGGGGCGGTGGACCCGATGTTCCCGATCTGGCTCTTGATCTCGTTCATGTTCATCGCCGCGATGATCGGGTCGGGGCTGCTCGGCGTGGTGATCGAGCGCTTCGCCTACAGGCCGTTGCGGAACGCGCCCCGGATCGCACCGCTGATCTCGGCGCTAGGCGTTTCCTTCTTTCTCCAGAACACGGCGCTGCTTCTGTTCTCGGCCGACTTCCGCTCGTACGACACATTCTCGCTGGATAACGGCACGCTGTTCACGCACGGCATCCACTCCGGGCCGCTGAATATCTCCCTGATCCGCATCATCGTGATCGTCACGACGGCCGCGCTGATGGTCGGGCTCGCGCTGTTCGTCTCGCGCACCCGCCTCGGCAAGGCCATGCGCGCGACCGCCTACGACCGGGAGGCGGCGGCGATGATGGGGATCGACGTCGACCGGGTAATCGTGCTCACCTTCTTCATCGGCTCTGCCCTGGCCGGTGCTGCAGGCGTCATGGTCGGGCTCGTCTTCCAGCGCGTGTACCACTTCATGGGTTTCGTGGCCGGCCTCAAGGGGTTCACGGCCGCGGTCGTCGGAGGGATCGGGAGCATTCCCGGCGCCATGCTCGGCGGCATCTTCATCGGCCTCGCCGAGTCGTTCTCGCAGGGCTACATCTCGACGAGGTTCTACGACCTGATCGTCTTCGGGATCCTGATCGTCGTCCTGATCGTGCGCCCGACCGGGTTGCTAGGAAAGGCAGACATCAAGAAGGTATGACGGACCAGCCGCGCATCGGGGTCGACAGCTGGGTCGCCGAGGTCGAGGAGCGGCGCGAGGCAGGCCGGGTGCGCCAGGCGTTCGAGCGGATACCGAGGAGCGCACGCTTCGGCGCCTTCATCGCGGCGGCCGCGGTCATCCCGCTCCTCAGTGACAACGAGTACGTGATTCGTGTGGGCGTCGACACGCTCATCTTCGGGCTGCTCGCGCTCGGGCTGAACGTCGTCGTCGGCTTCGCGGGCCTGCTCGACCTCGGGTACGTCGCGTTCTACGGCTTCGGCGCCTACTCGTTCGCGCTGCTCTCGTCGGACAAGTTCGGCCTCCACTGGCCGGCGGAAGCGTCGCTTCCTGTGATCGTTCTCGCGGCGGCCGTTACCGGTCTTCTACTCGGGTTGCCGTCGCGCCGTCTGCTCGGCGACTACCTCGCCATCGTCACGCTGTTCTTCGGCCAGGCGTTCGTTACGTTCGTGACCAACGGCGACCGAGTGACGCTCCTCGGGCACAGCGGACCGTTCGATCTCACGAGCGGGCCCAACGGAATCTCGGGCCTCGACCCGTTGAACTTCTTTGGGGCGGAAGTGCAGTCGGTCCAGGGTTTCTTCTACGTCTCGTTGATCACGCTCGCCGTCGTGATGACCGTGCTCCACCTCGCTGCGGAGTCGCGGACCGGCCGGGCGTGGAAGGCGCTCCGCGAGGATCCGCTCGCGGCAGAGGTGATGAGCATCCCCGTCAACCGGCTCAAGCTGCTCGCCTTCGCGTTCGGAGCCGGGGTCGCCGGAATCACGGGGGCGATCAGCGCGGCAGTGGACGGCGCGGTATTCCCAGACAGCTACGACATCCCGATCCTGATCACGGTTTACGCGATGGTGATCCTCGGTGGCGCCGGGAGCCTTAGCGGCGTCGTCCTCGGTGCGATCACGATCAACGTCTCGCTCGAGGTCTTGCGCGACGCGAATCAGGCGCGGTGGCTCTTCTACTCGGTGATCCTGATCACGCTCGTGGCGAAGCTACGGCCCTGGCCCAAGCTCGTGGCGGTGCTCGTGTCGCTCGTCGCCTTCGGCTACGCATTCCATGCGCTCGTCGCCGCCGTCTGGCCGGCGGGGACGAGAGGGGAGGCTGCAGGCGGCGACGTGATCGGCCGCGCCGTGCAGGGCTGGGTGATCCGGCCTCAGCACCATGCGACGCTGATCGGCAATTACGCCTTCGTCGCGCTGATCGCCGCCGTGCTCGCGCTCACGCTCATGCGCGGGCTGTGGCGCACGGTCTTCCTCGTGCCGACGCTCTACCTCGCGGCGTTCGTCTGGGAGAACCGGCTCGACTTCGAGCCCAGCGTCACGCGTCTGATCATCCTCGGCGCTCTCCTCATCGTTTTGATGAACGCGCGCCCGCAGGGTCTCCTCGGCACGGCGAGAGTGGAGATCGGATGACGGGTCTGCTCGAACTACGCACCGTCTCGAAAGCATTCGGCGGCCTCACCGTGATCGACGAGCTCGACCTCGACGTCAAGCAGGGCGAGATCGTAAGCGTGATCGGTCCGAACGGCGCGGGCAAGACGACGCTCTTCAACCTGATCACCGGGCTCTACCAACCGGATTCCGGCGAGATCCTCTTCGAGGGACGCAACGTCCTCGGGTTGCCGCCGCACCGCATCGCAAAGCTCGGCATCGCGCGCACGTTCCAGACGCTGCGCCTCTTCTTGAACATGACCGTGCAGGAGAACGTGATGGCCTCGCAATACGGTCGCACGCGCGCGAACGTGCTTCAGTCGATCCTGCGGACGCCCGGCTTCCGCCGCGAGGAGCGCGAGATCGTGCGAGTCGCGGGCGAGAAGCTCGACTTCTTTGGCCGGCGGCTCGCGGGCTACCGCCGCGCGCAGCCGGCGTACTCGCTCTCGTACGCGAACCGGCGGCGGCTCGAGATCGCGCGTGCGATGGCGACGGAGCCGAAGCTGCTGCTGCTCGACGAGCCCGCCGCCGGCATGAACCCGGTCGAGACGCACGAGATGACGGAGCTGATCGGCGAGTTGCGTGACCGCGCCGGCTACACGATTCTCGTGATCGAGCACGACATGCACGTCGTCGAGGGCATTTCCGACCGGGTGGTCGCGCTCGACCACGGCGTGAAGATCGCCGAAGGATCGTTTGAGGAATGCTGCACGTCGCCGCGCGTCGTCGAGGCCTACCTCGGCCTCAAGGCGTCATGAGCGATCTGCTGCAACTCGAGGCCGTCGATACCTACTACGGCGAGATCCACATCCTCGAGAACCTCAACCTGCACGTCGGCAAAGGCGAGCTCGTCTGCCTGCTCGGCGGCAATGCGTCCGGGAAGTCGACGACGCTGAAGACGATCCTCGGGATCGTCCAGCCGCGGCGTGGCGCGGTTCGCTTCGACGGAGACGACGTGACCGCACGCACGACCAGCCATCGCATTGCGAAGGGGATGGCGATCGTTCCCGAGAACCGGCGGCTGTTCGCCCCGATGACCGTGCTCGAGAACCTCGAGATGGGCGCGTACCTCTACGGCGGCGGCCGCAAGGAGGACTTCGAGCGCGTCTATTCGCTCTTCCCGTTGCTGCACGAGCGTCGCTCGCAGCTGGCCGGGACGTTGTCCGGCGGGGAGCAGCAGATGGTGGCGATGGGGCGGGCGCTGATGGCTCGGCCGAAGCTGCTGCTGATGGACGAGCCGTCGATGGGGCTCGCGCCGATCCTCGTCGAGCGCAGCTTCGAGATCATCAAGGAGGTGCACGAGGCCGGCGTCGCGATTCTCGTCGTCGAGCAGAACGCGAACGTGTCGCTCTCGATCGCGGACCGTGGGTACGTTTTGTCGACCGGACGCGTGGTGCTCGAAGGGAAGGCGCAGGACTTGCTGCAGAACGAAGAGCTACGGAAGGCGTACCTCGGCCGTTGACCTGCACAGCCTGCCGGCGACGTGCCGGCACCGCTTCCCGATCTTCGAGAAGCGCGTGTACGTCAACTCGTGCTCTCAGGGCGCGCTCTCGGACGTCGTGCGCGACTCGTACGAGCAGTACCTCCGCGACTGGGACGAGTACGGCGCGCCGTGGGAGTACTGGGTCGAACGCACCGAGGCCGCGCGCGCCGCTTTCGCGAAGCTGATCAACGCCGCGCCAGAGGAGATCGCGGTTACGACCTCGCTCTCTGCAGGCGTCGCCTCGCTCGCGAGCGGCCTTCGCTTCGCCGGCCCGCGGCACAAGGTCGTGCTCACCGACTGGGAGTTCCCCACCATCGGTCAGATCTGGCACGCACAAGAATCTCGCGGCGCGCGCGTGGTGCACGTGCACGAGGCCGACGACGGCACCATTCCGCCGAAGCATTTCCGCAAGGTGGTCGACGAGGAGACGAAACTCGTGTCGATCACGCACGTCTGCTACCGGAACGGAGCGAAGCTCGACGTAAAACCGATCGTGGCGATCGCGCACGAGCGCGGCGTGCCCGTGCTGCTCGACGCGTACCAGTCGGTCGGCTCAATTCCGATCGACGTGAAGGCGCTCGGCGTCGACTTTCTTGCAGCGGGCGTGCTCAAGTACCTGCTCGGCTCCGCTGGGCTCGCATTCCTCTATTGCCGGCGGGAGCTGTGGGAGGAGGCTTGGCCGACGGCAACGGGCTGGTTCGCGGACCAGAACGTCTTCGAGATGGACATTCACGATTACTCGCCGGCACCCGACGCGCGCCGCTTCCAATCGGGCACCCCGCCCGTGCCGTCGATCTACGCCGGGATCGCCGGGATCGAGCTGATGCAGGAGATCGGCGTCGCGGCGACGCAGAAGCACGTCCGCCGCCTGACCGAGCTCCTGATCGAAGGCGTCGACGAGCTCGACGGGAACGTGCGTATCTCTCCGCATGCGTACAACACGCCCGAGGACATCAAGACGGTCCTCTGGGAGCTTGCGCGTCATCGCGCCCTTCTCGCTTGACGCCTTCATAGCAATTCTGCTATTATAGCAAATATGCGATCACGCTCGACGTCCGGGCGGCCGCCGCTGGACAAGCTCCGGCGGCGCCTCGCGCACGCCGACCAGGGATGGTTCTTTGCGGCGATCGCGGAGCAAGTCGCCGAGCGGCGAGCGGCGCTGGGTCTCTCCCAGCAGCAGCTCGCGGAGTTGTGTGGCACGACGCAATCTGCGATCGCGCGCCTCGAGAGCGGCGGGCGGCCGCCGCGCATCGACACCCTGCTCGGGATCGCCGCGGCGCTCGATTGTGAGCTGCTCGTCGAGCTCAAGCCGCGAGAAGACGGTGACGGGAGGTAAGCACGATGAGCGATCAGATACTCACGCGGCTGGAACAAGTCGAACGCCGTCTCGCGAACGTCGAGCGCGCGCTCGGCGTCGTGCGCGAACCGGTGCGTCCGCCGGTCGCACCGCCGGCAACAGCTTCTGTCCCGCCACCCGCGCCTGCGCGTCAGGTTGTTCCAACGCGGGAGCACCCGCCGCCGCCTCCTCGTCGTCCTGCGCGCGAGATCGACTGGAGCGTGGCCTTCGGCCCGAAGGGCCTCGCCGTCGCCGGAGGAATCGTGACGGTGCTCGGAATCGTCTTCTTCTTCGCCCTCGCCGTGAATCGCGGCTGGATCGGGCCGGGTGCGAGGGTCGCACTCGGAAGCGCTGCGTCCCTGCTCGTGTTCGGAGCCGGTCTGGAGTTGCGGCGGCGGTACGGCCCGTTGCACGCACCCGTCGCGGCGGTCGGCGCCGGGATTGCCGGAGGCTACGCGACGTTGCTCGCCGCGACCACCCTCTACGGGTTCGTCCCGCAATGGGGCGCGCTTATGATCGCGGCCGCGATCGCGGCGATCGGCCTCGCGGTGTCGCTTTTCTGGCGCAATCAGCTCGTCGCCGGAATCGGGCTCCTCGGTGCGATGGTCACGCCCGCGCTTCTCATCTTCGACACCGGACTGACGACGGTCGGCACCGGCTTCGTCGCACTCGTCCTCGCGGCCGCCGCTGCCGTTGCCGTCGTTCTCCGCTGGCGACACCTGCTCGTAGCAGCGGCGATCGTCGGAGCGCCGCAGGCGATGGTGCTGTTCGCAGACCGCGGACGCCCTGATGCGGCGCTGCTCGTTCTCGCAACAGTCTTTTCGCTCGTCTATCTGGCAGCCGGCCTCGGCTGGCATGCTCGTACGGGCGGCGACGCGATCGACGCCGTCGTCTCGAGCTTCGTGATCGGCAGCGCCGGCTTCGCCTTCTACGCCGCGCACGCGCTCTTCGCAGGCGGCAGCGACGTCGGCCGCGGAATCGACCTGCTCGCGTTCGCCGCCGGGTATGGAGCCTTGGGCGCCGCCTTCTTCGCGCGACGAAGCACCCGCGACCTCGGAGTAATGCTCGTCGCGCTGGCGCTGGCACTGGCTGCGGTCGGTGTTGCCGACGTGCTCTCCGCCGGAAGCCTGACGTATGTCTGGGCCGCTGAAACAGTCGTCCTCGCGTGGCTCGCACGCCGTCTGCGCGAGATTCGCTTCCAGGTCGCCGCGCTTGCGTACCTGGCCCTCGGCCTGATCCATGCCCTCGCCGTGGAAGCGCCCGTCTCGCGACTGTTCGAGGTGAGCGACCACCCCGGTGCCGGGATCCCGAGCCTCGGCGCGCTCGCGCTCGCGTCGGCGGCCGTTGCTCTCTGGACGACGGATTGGCCGCCGGACGGCCTCAGGCAAGGCCCCTTCGCGCGGCTCGCCGCCGTGCTCGACGCAGTGCGCGAACGCCAGACCGCACTCGGGATCGCCGCGGCGTCTCTCGCCGGCGCCCTGTGCGTCGACGCGATCTCGCTCGCGCTGTTGGAGGCGTACAGCCGTTGGTGGCCCGGCGTCGCGGAATCGCGGTTCGACCACGGCCACGTCGCTCTGACCGGTCTCTGGTCCGCCGCCGCGGTCGTGGCCGTCGCACTCGGTCTTCGCCGGCGCGGCTCGGCGCTCGCGGCCGCGGCGCTGGTGTGGCTCGTGGTCGTGCTCGTGAAGACGATTGTCTTCGACGCTGCGCAGCTCGAGCCGGACCTGCGCTCGTACGCGTTCCTCGAGGTCGCGGCCGCCCTGCTGGCCGCGGGCGTGCTCGTCAAGGCCGTTCGCGCTCGGCTGTGGCCCGATCCCACCGTCTCGTACTTGACGGTCCTCGTGAGCCTCGGCCTGACGACGGGCGCGATCGGAGAATTGCTCGACGGGCGCGTCTGGCGGATCGACCTCGAAGGTGCCGGCTTCCTCGGCGTCGCCGCGCTCTACGGCGGCCTCGCGGCCGCTTTTCTCCGGCGACCCGCTCAGCGCGACTTCAGCACGCTCCTCTGGACGTTTGCGGCCGGCGTGCTCGCGCTCGCAGAGGCCGAGCTTGTCAGCGGCCAATGGCTCGTCGTCACCTGGGCGGCGACCGGTGCGGCGTTCGCGGGTCTGCGGTGGCTCACGTCGGAGCGACGGCTGCAGCTCGCGGCGGTCGGTTATCTCGGATTCGCCTTCGCCCTTTCCTTCGCCGATCAGGCGACCCTTGCCGACCTCTTCTCCGCGAACGAGAATCCCGGCGCGGGAGTGCCCGGCCTCGCAGCGGTCGTCGTCGCGACCGTGGTGGCGGCACGCCTCTGGCGCACGCCGCGGCGGCCTGCGCTCGACGCCATCGACACCGCGTTCGACCGACGGCAGCCACGGTGGCGTTCCGCGGGAACGTGGATCGCCGCGGGGCTTGCGCTCTATGGACTGTCGCTCACGATCCTCCAGGTCGCCGAGTGGGTTGGCCCGAGCGACGTCACGTCCAACTTTCAGAGCGGGCACACCGCCGTCAGCGCGGTCTGGGGCGCGCTCGGCCTGTCGCTGCTTTACGTCGGCCTGCGAAGCAGGCAGGCCGCGCTGCGCTTCGGCGGGCTCGCCCTCTTCGGCATCAGCCTGGCGAAGCTCTTCGTCTACGACCTTGCACGCCTGAGCTCGCTCACGCGCGCCTTGTCGTTCCTGGCCGTGGGAGCAGTCCTCCTGCTCGGCGGCTTCTTCTACCAGCGCCTCGCGCCGCGGCTCGAGGAGCGCGAGAAGGTGGCCATGCCGTAACCGGGCCAGGGCCTCCGTCGTTGTTCCTCCAGACCCAAAGGAGGCTTTGTGAGCATTCTCTGGATCATCCTGATCGTCGTGCTTGTTCTTGCGCTGCTCGGATTCTTCTCGCGCGGCACCTGGTAACTAGGACCCGTAGAACTGAGAAATAGGCCGCCCGGCACCCCCGGGCGGTCTTTCTTTGGGCGACAATGGACGCGTGGACCGGGGTCTCGCTTCGCTCTTCCTGCGCGCCGACGCTGCAGCTTCCCTGCCGCGCCTCGGCGGCATGGCGCGCCCCGACGGCGTCGTGATCGTGAGCGAGCGCCACTGGGCGTTCGCCGGCCGAGACGGATCGCTCCGCGAAGGGACGATGCCGGCGTTGCCG